>Ga0265593_1001216_pt1 | contig 12295 bp, 9 predicted proteins | sample saktaG_8_FD_190136 | JGI IMG/M metagenome (GOLD analysis project Ga0265593, IMG submission 190136) | Saline water microbial communities from Sakinaw Lake, British Columbia, Canada - sak_2011_5_24_36m | ecosystem: Environmental > Aquatic > Non-marine Saline and Alkaline > Saline ...
CACAATGACGGCCAAAACCGCATCGCTTGTGAGCTGCACGGTCTGCCATCTTCTCGTTCGAAAACAAACCGGATCAGCCGATTCCCTTGAACAATGTCCCCGATGCGGGGCAGCCCTGCATTCACGCAAGCGCAACAGCATTGCCCGCACCCTGGCGCTTATCCTTGCGGCATTCCTGTTTTACATTCCGGCCAACCTGATCCCCATTACCAAAATCACCTCCCTGGGAGTGGTGCAGACGGACACGATCATGAGCGGAGTCATTTATTTCATTGCCACGGGGATGTGGCCGATTGCCCTGATTATCTTTGTTGCCAGCATTTTTGTTCCGCTGCTCAAACTGTTTATCCTTACGTTTCTCGTGATCTCTATTCAGCGCGGCTCCAATTGGCGGCCCAAGGATCGAACCCGGCTATATCGGCTCACCGAAGCCATCGGCCGTTGGTCCATGGTGGACATATTTGCAGTGACCATTCTCGTTGCTCTGGTTCACCTGGGCTCCATAGCCAACATAGAGGCCCAGAAAGGAGTGTTGTTTTTTGCCGCTGTGGTGGTCATCACCATGTTTGCAGCGATGAGTTTTGATCCCCGTTTGATCTGGGATGCAAAGGAGCCTGAAGATGCATGTGAATACCCCGTTTGAGCCCGATCCCTCTGAATTCTCAGAGCCCGTCATCCATGCCAGAAAACGTCGATTGTCCCTCGTGTGGCTCGTCCCCGTGGTTGCGGCTTTAATCGGCGGCTGGCTGATCTATAAGACCCTGTCTGAAAAAGGTCCCGAGGCCATCATCATCTTCAAGACCGCCGAGGGCCTCGAAGCCGGCAAAACCAAGATCAAGTTCAAGGATGTGGAGGTCGGGCAGGTCACGGAATTATCCCTCACCAAAGATCTTTCCCAGGTTTCGGTGAAAGCCCAATTCGTTAAAGGGGCGGAAGCATATCTTACGGAAAACACCCGCTTCTGGGTGGTACGTGCCCGGGTGGCTGCCTACGGCGTGTCAGGACTGGGCACACTGCTTTCGGGTGCCTATATCGACCTTGATCCCGGAAAACCCGGCAAGCCCGAACTCACATTCAATGGGCTGGAAGAACCGCCCATTTTCACGGCTGTGGATCCTGGCCGCATTTTTACGCTGAAGGCGGACCGCAAGGGATCGATCGAAGTCGGTGCCCCGGTATATTACCGGCAGATCACGGTTGGGAAGGTTATTGCCTATCACCTGGCTCCCGAGGGCACGAGCATCTTCTTCAAGGTTTTTGTCAACGCCCCTTTCCACCAGTATGTTCATCAAAACACGCGCTTCTGGAACGCCAGCGGCTTTGATATGAAATTGGACACTCAGGGAATCCGTATTCAGACAGAATCGTTTATCTCATTGATGGTCGGCGGCATTGCATTCGACATCCCGAACAGTTATGAAAGCCCCGGAGAAACGCCCCCGGAAGAGGCCGTCTTCACCTTGTACTCCAACCGCGATGCGGCTGAAAAAAAAGACTACGCTGAAAAAAAACTGTTCCTACTGAATTTCGACACTTCAGTCAGAGGGCTTTTCCCGGGAGCGCCGGTCGAGTTCCGGGGTATCCAGATCGGAGAGGTGATCGATTTGAAACTGGAGTACGATGCAAACAAAAAATCCTTTGAAATCCCGGTGTTGATCGTCATCGAACCCGGCCGGTTGAACATGAAGAAAAATACAACCCCGAAAGACCCTGAAAAAGTCATTGACTTTCTGATCGCAAAAGGGCTGCATGCCCAGTTGAAAACAGGTAATCTTGTTACCGGGCAGCAGTACGTAGCGCTGGATTTTTTTCCGAACGCCGAGCCCAAACGCATCACCTATCAGGGCGACTATCCCATCATCCCGACCCTTCCGACGCAGATCGAGGAAATTGCCTCCAAGGTCGGTCAGTTTATCACAAAACTTGACAAACTCCCCATTGAGCAGATCGGAAAGGACCTCAAGGATACAGTTCAGGGAGCGCGGCGGATTGCCAACTCGCCTGAAATCGGGGAAACCCTGCACTCTCTGAATACCGCCATCAAGGAAATCCAGATGCTGACTGCAGCACTTCGCACCGGGACAGCCCCCGAACTCAATGCCGTCCTGAAACAAGCGCAGATTTCGCTGGCCTCATCCAAGGCGGTTCTGGAGACGGATTCTCCCCTGCAATACCGCATGAAAGAAACGCTGGAAGAACTATCGGATGCCGCGCGCTCCCTGCGGGTGCTGGTGGAATATCTCGAAAATCACCCGGAATCGATCATTACCGGAAAAGGATCAGAAAAATGAATGCGATGCGATTTTACTGTACACTCGGGATGACTCTTTGCCTGATAACCCTTTCCGGCTGCCTTCTAAAAAGCCAGCAGGCTCAGTATTACACCCTGAATCCGATACAGCGACCGGAAGCACGTCCGGATTTCAAACCCCGGTTCACGGTATCGGTCGGGCCGGTAATCCTTCCGGACAGCTTGAAACGACCGCAGATCGCCATCCGGACAAACGACAATCAGATGGGTTTTTCCGAGTTTCATAAATGGGCAGGGCCGTTAAAGGATGATGCCAAGCGCATACTGGCAGAGGACCTCAGCATTCTTCTGGCAGAGGAAGGTGCAACCGTCTCAACGGATGAACTTCTCATCGAACCGGATTACCGGGTGGTGGTGAACATCAACCGCTTTGACGGCGTTCCCGGAGAAACCGCCTGTCTGAATGCCGTTTGGACCCTTAAGGATCAGAAAAGTCAGAAAATCGTCGCCGTGACCCAGTCCCTGTTTACAGAGAAAGTTTCCGGTCCGGGATACCCGGACCTGGTGAATGCACAAAGCCGAACACTGGCCGCGCTCAGCCTGGAAGTGGCTGCAGAAATCAAAAAACTGCGCAAATCGCCTTAACGGCATCAGGCCGGCCGCAACATCCCATCTCCTTACACGGATCGGGCTAAGCCGTCTTTCTGGCTTTATCCGCCACCCGGGCATTGAACTTTTCGGCCTGAATGATGAAGCGCTCGTGAGTGGCTTCTCCGATCTTTTCCACATCGTCGAAAGCTTCAAGCGCAAAAGTCAATTTCCTGCCTTCAACTGCTGAAACTTCGGTTTTGACACGGATTTCCATGCCCAGGGGAGTTGCCGCAATATGCTTCAGGTTCATGGATATCCCCACGGATTGCTCCCCCGCGTCCAGACGTTCGTTGATCAATTCGGCTGAAACCCGTTCCATCAATCCCGCAAGAAAAGGCGTGGCAAATACATCCGGGAGATTGGGGTAGAAAACCTGGGCGGATTGCTCCGATTGGGTGCGTATCTTCAGCTCGCGGGTCATGCCGACTTCAAATGGTTTGCTCATTGTGCCCCTCCAAAAAGTTGATGTTTTATAGATTTCAATTGAGCCTTGAAAATGATAGACTGAAGAGGATGAGAACAGGCAGGCCGATGACAGAGGGCCGCATCAGGTAAAAGAATCCGGCGAATCAAGCAGATACCTATCGATCGTTGTGAGTGGAGATGAGGGGGATCGAACCCCTGGCCTCGGCATTGCGAACGCCGCGCTCTCCCAGCTGAGCTACATCCCCACAATTTCGATATGTTTTGGTATGTAACAAATCAAACCGGTAACGTCAAGAATTTCATTGATCGTGCAATCTATGAATTTGGAGGGAAGATGACCCGCAAGGTGGTGCTGAAAGATGCATTCAAACGGTATACGCTGGATCAGGACAAGGTTTTACCACCGGAAGAAACCGTAAAAAAAATCAAAGAAAAATTTAAGAATATCGATCTGGATATTCTGGAGCGAACGAAACGGATTGATAATGGACGGCTGGGCATCCCGGTATATTTGAGCTATTGCGGCAAGGACGCCAGAGCCGTGACCGGAACGCGTAAACAGATGGGCAAAGGCGCAACACCGGCTCAGGCTGAAGCCAGCGCCGTGATGGAGCTGGCGGAACGGTTCAGTTTTTTCAGCTTCTGCAACACCCCGGACAATTTTTTCACCGATACTTACAAAAACCTCAAAGCCAGAGCCATTTCCTTTGAAATGATAGCACAATCCGTTCATGATCACTCCTGCGAACTGGCAATTACCCGAAATATATTTGAAACGCTTCCCTTGAAATGGACCTGGGGATATAACCTGACCCGGAAAGAGGAGGTCCTGGTTCCGTTTAACTGGTTTTTCGCCATCAATGAATACAACGGTCCGTCTGCAGGAAATTGCGTGGAGGAAGCTCTCAGTCAGGGAATCTGCGAGATTGTCGAGCGCCATGTCTCCGCGATCATCAGCCACAAGAAGCTGATAGTTCCGGCCATATCCCCGGATTCCGCTACCGAACCCCTGGTCCGGGAAATGCTTGAGAAATACCAGCGGACCGGCATCAAGCTTTTTGTCTCTGATTTTTCACTGGATACCGGCATTCCGACTGTCGGCATTCTGGCATATGATCCGGCCACCTTTGCCCAGACCAGCGAAATCGTCTGGACCGCCGGGACAACTCCTGATCCGCAAAAGGCCTTCAGCCGGGCTCTGACAGAAGTGGCGCAACTGGCCGGAGATTTCAATACCGGCGCCAACTATGAGGCCAGCGGACTTCCCAAATTCAGCAGTCTGGATCAGGCGGCGTTTATCACTGAACCACGGCAGCACATTTCCATCGCATCGCTTCCGAATCTTTCAAGCAACAATATCCGGATCGAAGTTGAAAACTGCATTGCCGCGCTCTCCCGGAAAGGCCTGGATGTCATCGTCATCAACACCCGGCACCCCGGACTCGATATTCCGGCGTTTTACACGATTATTCCGGGCGCCCATTTCAGAGAACGGGCTCTGGGAACCAGCGTCGGGATGTTTGCCGCCAAACTCATCACCGAAACCCAGCCGCCGGAGCAGGCAATCGCCGGGCTCCAGAGAATGGATAAAATGCTTCCGGACAAGTATTACCTTCAATTTTATCTGGGAATCACCCATCTTTCCATGAATAATCCCAAAACCGCCTGTATCCATCTGAACCATGCCCTTGACCTGAATCCCGTTCTTCAGGACATCCCCAGCATTTATTCGTATTTGGGGATCGCGCTCAAGGAAATGGAAGACTACAAAAAGGCCGTCAGCGTCCTTGAAAAAGGGGAAAGCTATGATTCCGAACGCACGGATATTCATAATCTGCTCGGATTCTGCCATTTCAAACTCAAGGATCATGAAAAAGCCATCGCCTGTTTTCAAAAAGCGATCGCGCTCAATCCCGGCTCCGCCATTGATTACGCCAATATCGCTTCCAATTACCGCGATTTGGGAAAGACCGAAGATGCGATTCACTATTATGAACTGGCGCTTTCCCTGGACCCTTCCATCGATTTTGCCAGGGACAATCTGGCAAGACTCAAGTCATGACATTGTAACCGGCGAACGAAATCGGGTTCATCGGATTTGACTTGTCTCAAATTACGATTACTTTCATACCATCACGCTTTTGAAAGGATAAAAAAATGGAAACACACGTCTTTACCATCCCCAATATCTCCTGCGGCCACTGCGTCATGGCCATAAAAAATGAACTCATTGAAATCCAGGGCGTCATTACGGTTGAAGGCAATCCCGCCGAAAAACAGATTACCGTTGAATGGAATGCGCCGTTAACCCTGGACAAGATTCAGGCCATTTTAAAAGACATCAATTATCCAGCGACCCCATGATGTTGCCTCAAGCGATTCTGACAATGCCAAGGAATGAATGCCATGACTGATACGCCTTCCCTCCCGCCCCAAATCGCCCATGCTGAATTTCCCGTAACCGGAATGAGCTGCGCCAACTGCGCCACGAATATTGAACGGGCCCTGACCCGTAAAGTTCCCGGCGTCGTCAAAGCAACGGTGAATTTTGCATCCGAGCGGGTTTTTGTTGAATACGACCCGACGGCAGCAACCGTAGATGACATGGCGACAGCCATTGAAAAGGCCGGATTCAAGGCGATACTGACGGAAGACGACTCAGAAGATGCAGAAGATATTGAACAAACCGCCAGAAATGCTGAAATTCAAGACCAGACGCATAAATTTATCGCCGGCATTTTGTTCGCCCTGCCCCTTTTTCTCTGGAGCATGGCCCGGGATTTTGGCCTGATCGGACACTGGAGTCACGCGCCCTGGGTAAACTGGGCGTTTTTTTTACTGGCGACGCCGGTTCAGTTTTATACGGGCTGGGATTATTATGTGGGTGGCATCAACAGCATCCGGAACCGCAGCGCCAACATGGATGTCCTGGTCGCACTGGGATCTTCGGTCGCGTATTTCTATTCCCTTGCGCTTTTGTTTTTCCCCGTATTGGGAGATCATGTATATTTTGAGACTTCAGCCGTCATCATCACCCTGATCAAGCTGGGCAAGATGCTGGAATCGCGGACCAAGGGAAAGACGGGCGGGGCCATTCGAAAACTCATCGGACTGCGACCATCCACGGCAACCATTTTGTCGGGCAGCACGGAAAAACAGGTTCCGATCGCCCGCGTCCGGGCAGGGGATATTCTCATAGTGCGTCCCGGAGAGCGCGTTCCGGTTGACGGTATTGTTCTGGAAGGCGAATCCACGGTGGATGAGTCCATGCTGAGCGGCGAGCCCATGCCGGTGGATAAAACCACAGACAGCAGCGTCATCGGCGGAACGATCAATGGTCACGGCCTGTTGAAATTCAGGGCGACCCGTGTGGGAAAAGCCACGGCCCTTGCTCAAATCATCCGGCTGGTTCAGGAGGCGCAGGGAAGCAAAGCCCCGGTTCAGGCTCTGGCGGACCGGATTGCCGCCATTTTTGTTCCGGCCATTATCGCCATTGGCGTCCTCACTTTCTTTCTCTGGTGGGGGATAACCGGCCAGTTTGTTCCATCCATGATCCGGATGGTGGCGGTTCTGGTGATCGCCTGCCCCTGCGCCCTGGGACTGGCCACCCCCACGGCCATCATGGCCGGAACCGGGAAAGGCGCTGAAAAAGGCATCCTTTTTAAAAACAGCCAGTCCCTTGAAATGGCAACCCGCATTACCACCATTATCCTGGATAAAACCGGCACCATCACGCTGGGGAAACCCTCTGTGACATCTGTCATGCCGCTCGGCAGCTCAGACAGAACCCCGGACCAGGTGCTGGAAATGGCAGCCTCGATTGAAAAAGGATCCGAACACCCGCTGGGAAAGGCCATTGTGAATGAAGCCTTGAAAAAAGGACTGGTCCTGACCGATCCGGAAAAATTTAAATCCACCAGCGGCGCCGGCGTTGAGGGCATCATCCGGGGGGGGCTGGTAAAAGTGGGAAAGCCGGACTGGTTTTCTGAAACCGCTTCGCTTTCCGAATCCGACATGGCAGCGATCACAACGCTGCAATCCGGCGGAAACACTGTCGTGATGGTTTCCGTCGAAGGCCGGTTGTGGGGGCTTGTCGCCGTATCCGATACGTTAAAGCCCGAATCCGCAAGCGCAATCCAGGAGCTTCAATACCAGAATTTGAAGGTCATCATGCTGACCGGCGACAACCGGATGACGGCGGCAAGCATTGCCCGGCAGGTCAATATCGACAGCGTGGAGGCAGAAGTCCGGCCTGAAGAAAAATCATCCGTAGTTAAAGCCTGGCAGGAAAAAGGCGAAAAAGTCGGAATGGTAGGAGACGGCATCAACGACGCCCCGGCCCTTGCCCAGGCGGATGTGGGGTTTGCCATCGGAACCGGGACCGATGTGGCAATAGAAACCGCTGATGTCATTTTATCCAGCGGAAGCCTTACCGGGATTTCACACGCCATTCAGCTCAGCAGGCTCACCATGAAAACCATCCGCCAGAACCTGTTCTGGGCTTTTTTCTACAATATCGTCCTGATACCCGTCGCCGCGGGAATTCTCTACCCTTTTGAGTCATTTCCGTCCATGCTGCGGCAGCTTCACCCCATTCTGGCAGCCCTGGCAATGGCTTTCAGCAGCATAACGGTGGTTTCAAACAGTCTTCGACTTTACCGAAGCAAAATCGAATAGCCCTTTACGAAGTCATCGCAATTATATGGCATGGATTCTCCGAAGAAACTCCCGGCTGGGCGCCGCCAGAAACGGCCCGTTTAAAAGCGTTTCCTTGTTGTAGCGAACGGGCTTTCCTTCAAGATCCACCACCACGCCGCCGGCAGCCAGCACCACGGCATGACCGGCTGCCGTGTCCCATTCCCAGGTTGGGCCGAGTCGCGGGTATAAATCCGCCTCTCCGGATGCAACCGCGCAGAATTTCAGAGAGCTACCCCGCTGAAGGCTTTCTGTGGCAGGAAGCCGCTGTATATAAGCATCCAGTTCGGCAGAAGGATGAGAACGGCTTTGGACAATTCGCAGGGTCATTGCCGGCATCTTCGGAGGAATTTTCAATTGGGTTTTACAGTCCCGGATGATTCGATAACACCCTCTATGAACATCCGCCAGATACAGATCGTCCAGGGCCGGAACATACACCACGCCCATTGTCGGCATGTGATCGCAAATCAAGGCGATATTGACCGTAAAATCATTGTTTCGTTTGATAAACTCCTTGGTTCCATCCAGCGGATCCACCAGCCAGAAACGGTCCCAGTCTTTTCGCACCCCATAAAGAATGGATTTGCCTTCTTCAGACAGCACGGGAATATCCGGATATGCCGCCTGGAGCCCATCGGCAATAATCCGGTGCGAACAGGTATCGGCCAGAGTCAGTGGAGACTGATCCGCTTTGAGATCCACCGAAAAATCCGTGCGATAAATCTCCAGGATCGCCCTGCCGGCTTCAACAGCCAGGCGCCCGACATCATCCAATGAGGGTTGGTAATGCATCACGATCTCCTAAATGACACCATAAAAGAACCCGGCCTGATCCGGCCGTCAGTCATCCGACATCTGTCTTTCCCGAAAATCACCGTGTATATCCTGCCCGCTCCAGATACAGCAGCACTTCCTGGGCGGCCTCATCGGGAGTCATGTTCGTCGTATCAATATAGACTTCAGGGTATTCCGGGATTTCATACGGGTCACTGACACCGGTGAATTCCTTGATGAGTCCGGCACGCGCCTTGGCATAGAGGCCTTTTCGATCTCTATTTTCGCAGACCTCAACAGGCGTCCCGACATGGACCTCAATATAACCGCCATATTGTTCGATGATTTGGCGAATGTGTCGGCGGGTTGAGGCATAGGGGGCAATCGGTGCACAGATGGCGATCCCCCTGTTTTTGGTGATTTCGCTGGCCACATAACCGATCCGTTTAACATTAAGATCCCGATGCTCTTTAGAAAATCCCAGTTCGCTGGACAGGTTTTGACGGACAATATCACCATCCAGAAGGGTTACGGGCCGGCTTCGCATTTCGAGGAACCGGGCATGAAGGATCCGGGCAACCGTGGATTTCCCCGCACCGGACAGACCGGTAAAAAAAATGGTGACCCCCTGTTTGTGCCGGGGAGGATACGCCTGCTGAATGGCTTCGACAACATCAGGAAATGAAAACCAGTCCGGTATTTTTCGGCTGTTTCGAAGTTTGCCGTGAAATTCATCATTGCTCATAAAACGGGTCTGAATCCCCTTGGGGACTTCGCTGGCCGGCAAAAAAACATCCTCATCCACCACATATACCATTTCCTCAAATGGAACAATTTCAATCCCCAGTTCACCGGCATAGGATGCCGCCAGATTTCTGGCAGCGTATTTTTCATAAAAAGGGTTCCCGTCTGCTCTGGGGCCCGGACTGGCATGATTCGGCCCGACAATAAAATGTGTGCATCCATAATTTTTCCGAATAATGGCATGCCACAAGGCTTCCCGGGGTCCTGCCATCCGCATGGCAAGGGGAATCAGGCTCAGGTGCATCATGTTGGCCGGATAGTTTTTTCCGGCAGCCAGATAGCAATGGATTCGGGTATAGTAGTCCATGTCTCCGGGATTGACATTTCCGGCAACCGGGTGCAGCAGTAGATTGGCTTTGACCTGGGCCATTGCCCGAAGCGTCAATTCATACTGAGCCCGATGCAGGGGATTTCGCGTCTGAAATCCAACGATGCGGCGCCAGCCCAGTTTTTTAAACAGATTGCGCATTTCAAGCGGCGAATGTCGCATGCTTTTAAAGGCGGAATGTAGCGGCATCTGAATCCCTTCAATGTCACCACCCACATAATATTTTCCCGCTGAATCAAATAGATAACGAACTCCGGCATGTTCCGGATTCAGCGTGCCGTACACCGCCTCAGCCTCCCTCTCCTTTTCAATGGGCCAGATATCCTTGACATGAAGCACCGCCAGCATAAACCCCTCGTTGTCCCGAAGGGCCACGGACTGCCCGGATTCGAGACACTGAGATTCTGACTCTGAAATTCCCAGACAGACCGGAATCGGCCACAGGGTCTTATCCTGTAGCCGCATGCGATCCAGAACCGATTCATAGTCGCTTCGATTCATGAATCCTTTCAGCGGTGAAAATGCGCCGTTTAACAGCAATTCAAGATCGAAAACAGCGGGCGGAGAAAGCGTGATGCTTTGAAGACTCTTGGAAAGGGCCTTCAATACACCCGCCCGTTCCTCACTCACTATCAAATTGACAAGTTCGCCGCCATGTGCGGGAAAAGGGGAAATCACTCCTCGCCTCCATTTATATCGGGGATCAGGGTTTGGGAATTAATCCCAAAAGCTGTCCAGCATATTTTAACAACAGTTTCAGATCATACCAAAAACTGGAAGATACCGAATAAAACGCCTCGGCAGAATAGCATTGGTCAGGACTGGGCGAAGGCCCGAAATTCACCAGTGCTTCGGTAACAATTCCGGGCTTGGCCTTGAAATACAGCATTCGCCAGTCGTTTGGCATGGACGCCACCATTTCAACACTCATGGGGTTGACTCCTGTAAAACAAAGATTCCCCGAAGCCGCGCTGATGAGCGCGGGTAAACACCGCAGAAAAACATCCCGCCATCCAACCGGAATCAGGGTTGACCGCTCAGAACAAAAGCTCGACTGAAACGAGCCGGCAGCATCCATATCTGATGGGAGAAAACTGTACAAAGTGAACGTCTTCCAGAGATATTCTTCAGGTTCGGCCGGAAGCTGAAGCACCTGGCGTTTAAACCAGACCGGGCCTTTTCGTGCAATTTTCAAATAAAAAGCAGTAATCAGCAGGACCGGCCACGTAAACAGAAGCAGGACGATTGCAGCGCTTCGCGTCAGGATCGTTCGCCACCATCGAGGGCCAAAGGATCGAGACATTCGCCCGATAATAAAATCTTCCCTGACAATAATCTCTGACCCCAATCGAACATTCACCAGCAGATTCCTGTTGACCAGCGAACCGGATATTTCAAGAGATTCCCCGATATAGCTTCCCTTGAAGACAATCGAGTTCTTGAGGGTGGTTTTTTCATCAATCACGCAATCACTGCCCACGGTAACGTAGGGCCCAATTCGAACCCCTTTGGATAGGCTGCAATTTTTGCCGATATAAACCGGTGGGATCAATATGGAGTGTGGATGAAGGCGGACATTTCTGGATAACCATATACCAGGTTCAATTTCCTTTCCAGTCATCAGCAGCGAGCCGACTTCCTTTGATAGAACCGCCCGGTGCCCCTCCAGCAGGGCGGCATAGGACAATACGTTCAAGGGTTTTGAAACCGGAATCCGGCGGCATTCTCCATTGGCATGGGCCGTCAAGAACTGGTATAAACCGGTTTCATCGACATCGATCGGAATATTTTGCCGGCATGAAGCGGGAATCCATCCCCAGCCGGTCCAGAAGAAGCTGTTTTCCGTGTCCGAGAGGTATTCATACAGGATCGGGACTGAATCGTCTTCCTGGCTGAAATGCTGCGCAACATTCGATATGACCAGACGGTTTGTGTGAACCAGAAGAATGGGGCTATTTTCCGGCAGGTTCAGAAATTGAAACGGTCGATAGGGCTTTTCCGAATCCTTGACCAGATGATAGCGGCAAGAGGCCCCCCAGCGAGAACCATCCCCCAACAGGCTTTTATAGGATTCCGGATAATTGCACAGAACAATATCAAAGGACTTGAAGCCCTGAAGGACTAGCTGCTCAAGCACGTGCTGGATAAAAGGCCTATCCATCAAGGGCAGCAGTGAAGGGGCCTGCTCTTTTCTCCCCGGATGCTTTTCTTGCCATTCCTGCGTGCTGATCAAAAATGCTCTCATTATTAATAAGCACCCCTTCCGGAAAGAACAGCAGGGATTGTCTTCAGTAGAATCTTGAGGTCCACCCACAAACTCTGGCTTTCGATATATTCGGCATCCAGCTTAACCTGCTGGGAAA
>Ga0265593_1001217_pt1 | contig 12282 bp, 10 predicted proteins | sample saktaG_8_FD_190136 | JGI IMG/M metagenome (GOLD analysis project Ga0265593, IMG submission 190136) | Saline water microbial communities from Sakinaw Lake, British Columbia, Canada - sak_2011_5_24_36m | ecosystem: Environmental > Aquatic > Non-marine Saline and Alkaline > Saline ...
CCAGACGTATTACTATGTGGTAACTGCGATCAATCCTTCAGGGATGGAACAATCAATAGACCCTACCGGAAAGAGCAACGCTGTTATTACAATTCCGGAAAGATAAAAATTTAAACAGATAAGCTTTACCAGTATCCCCCGCCGGACAACGCGGGGGATATTGATTTTAAGGGTACCAGTTTAAGGAGGAGCAATGGCTGCAGTCAGTAAAATTAAAAAAATAATCGGCAGGGAAATTATGGACTCCCGGGGCAACCCTACCGTGGAAGTTGATGTAATTCTCGGATCCGGTGTTGTAGGCAGGGCGGCAGTACCGTCCGGCGCCTCTACCGGAATTAATGAAGCCCTGGAACTTCGTGACGGCGACAAAAAAAGATACGGCGGTAAAGGGGTTTTAAAGGCTGTCAGCAATGTTAACAATATTCTTGCCAAAGAAATAACGGGCATGAATCCTTTAAAACAGCGTGAGATAGACGACAAAATGCTCTGCATTGACGGGACGGATACAAAAGCCAATATGGGCGCCAATGCAATTCTTGGTATTTCTCTGGCCGTGGCTAAAGCTGCTGCGCAGGAAGTAAAGAAACCGCTTTATGAATATCTCGGCGGAAAAAATGCCCGGATAATTCCCGTACCTATGATGAATATTTTAAACGGCGGTAAACACGCAGACAACAATGTAGACATTCAGGAATTTATGATCATGCCCGTGGGTGCAAAGAGTTTTAAAGAAGCCCTCCGGATGGGTGCCGAGACTTTCCATGCCCTTAAAAAAATACTTTCAAAAGCCGGTCTGAGCACCAGCGTGGGGGATGAAGGCGGTTTTGCTCCGAATTTGAAATCCAATGAAGAAGCTTTAAAAGTCATGATGCAGGCGATTGAAACTGCCGGTTTTAAACCCGGTAAAGATATCGTATTCTGTCTTGATCCGGCGGCAGCCTCCTTCTTTGAAGAAGGTAAGTACGTACTTAAAGCCGAAAAGAAAAAAAGTAACACTTCGGATGATATGATTAAGTTCTACGGGAATTTGATAAATAAATATCCGATTAAATCCATTGAAGACGGTCTGGATGAGAATGATTGGTCCGGCTGGAAAAAATTTACCGAAATTTGGGGCAAGAAGCTGCAGCTTGTTGGTGATGATCTTTTCGTAACGAACGTCAAACTTCTGCAGAAAGGCATTGACCGCGATACGGCAAATTCCATCCTTATCAAGGTTAACCAGATTGGTTCTCTTTCTGAGACGCTGGATACCATCAGTTTGGCAAATAAGAACGGTTATTCTACCGTAATGTCGCACCGCTCGGGTGAAACCGAAGATGCGACTATCGCAGATCTGGCAGTTGCGGTGAGCGCAGGTCAGATAAAAACCGGGTCCGTTTGCAGATCCGACCGGGTGGCAAAGTATAATCAGTTGCTCAGAATAGAAGAGCAGTTGGGTAAGAGAGCTGTTTATCCCGGAGCTTCAATATTCAAGAGATAACAGTAGACGGTAAGTGTGTTTTGGTGTTTTGCGGCGGGGTTTTGCAGTGTTCATGCATTGCAGGACCCCGCATTTTTTTGTCAGGTGAAGCCTTTCTCGGAAATCCTGCTGGACAATAATGAAAAATATAGTATAATAATGCTAAGTAAAGAAAAGGAGGCGCTATGCTGAAATATTCAAGTAAGGTTCTTATTCTTTTTCTGGCGGCAGGGTTTTACCTTTCTGCTATGGATCAGAATGTTGCCATAGATGATGCCTTGTCAAAAGTTTATTCTTCCGCTTTAAAGATAAAAAACGCGAAAGTAATTTCTGTGGTGCCCTTTGAATACGGCCCCGGAATTACTTTTAAATCCGTGGAAGAAAAGATTGTCTTAAAGCTCGCCAAGACCGGGAATTTCAAGGTAATGGACAAGCAGTCCCTCCAGGCGATAATAAACGAACAAAAATTAACCCTGACCGGTCTTACCGAGCAGACCAATATGTCGAAAATTGGTCAGCTCTTGAATGCGGATGCTTTACTTTTTGGCCGCGTCACTTTATCGGGTGAGACGATAATAATAAATGTTAATATGAAAGATGTTGCCACGGGTGCAGTGGTCTGGGCCGATGAATTTACGGGGGAAGACCTGAATAAAATCAACTTCGGACCAGGGGTGAGAAGCGGTTTTTTTAACGGGAGCGTAAGATATCTCCTTAATGACGGCGCGACAAATTTCAAAACGGTTGACGGCGGCTCGGCGGAAAACCAGTTCTTTTTCGCTTTCACTTTCACCTTTGAGCAAAAACTGCAGGCCATGAAAGCTATTTCTTTTAGTTTGGACGGAATTTTCTACCGCGGGTTCATGCAGCCGGATCCGGTGGCGGTTTCTACAACTATCGGCGCTAATACTTATGATTTTAAATCCACCTCTAATTATACCAACCTGAAACTCCAGCTGTGCGCTCTCGTAAGATTACATCCCGGGTACATGTTTGACTGGGGCAATGATGTTTTGGTGATTTATTTTGGGCCCGGCTTGGATGCAAACTATATGCTCGCCGATGCGACTTATAATTTGAAACAGACCTCAGGCGGCACTTATGACAGCGGGGATATAAATTATAAAAGGGAAATTGGCCAGATACTTGCTTTTGGCGGTATGACCTTTAGAGTGGGTGTGGAACTCAAACTTTCTACGAACTTCTCTGTTTTTATGGAAGCTTTTTATATTCCTGAAATTACGGCAAGTATGACCGGGGCGGATACCAAAATACTGCCCAAAGTGACCATAGGTCAGGGTAATTCCACTTACGGCATCGGAGCTAAATACCTTATCTTCTAAGAGAGGAGTCAAGAGGGCCTTCCAAAACCGGACCCTTAACCAATGTTTAAATTCATAGCAGGTATTGTCAAAAAAATAAAAAGCCTTTTTAAAAATCCTTCAGGGGAATTTCTTTGTGATTCCTGCGCCTTTGATTATCCAAGTGCCTGCTCGGAGCCCAAGAGGCCTAATGTGAAGGAATGCGTGGAATATAAAGCGCGTTGAAAGTATTAATGCAGGAATAAAAGGACGATGAAATAGAACCCCATTACGGCAAGCCCCACCGGAATTCCGAACTTTGCCCAATCCTTACTTCTTATCCCCAGTTTGTTTGCGGCGATTATATTGGGAATATTTCCGGGGATAAGCATACCGCCGGCAATTAAGAGTCCGAGTAGTGCGGATTTTATCTGGTAGAGGGACATGCTGGGCGCGATTTCTGCCGCGGCCAAAGTGGCGTTGTCCAGTACTGCTGAAAGAATATTAAGCCAATAAAGTATCTCCGGCGAGATTAGTGAAATATAATTATCGATAAGCGGTTTAAAACCGGTGCCAAGAAAAACCAGCGCCATCACAAAAAGGTAGATTTTGCCTGTTCGCATTAAAATATCTTTAAAGGATTCCCGGGATTTTTCTTTCAAACCGGTTTCTTCGGCCAGGAGGGTCCCCGAGATAGAGGCGGCAATGGCTCCGAAAACGAGCATTCCGGAAAATACATACGGCCAAAGATTTACGGCCAGAAACCAGAAGCCTGCAAAATATTCAGGGCCTTTTAGTTTAGCTGTGGCTATCGTGGAAAGCGGTTCGCCAATCGGTGTAAGCACTGCTCCGAGTCCGATGGAAAAGCATGAAAGTATCACGAGTTTTGTTTCATGCTTTTTGTCCAGTCTTAAATGGGAAATAATTTCCACAAGCACCAGCGCGGCAATTATTGCCGTGATAAAGCTGGAAATCAACCCCAGGAAAAACACCAAAAGAAAGGAGAAGGTTCTGAGCCCGGTCGTTCTAACGGTCCTGTTTACATTGTTTTGAATAAAAGCCCGCAGCTCTCTGAATAGCAAGCCCGCTATCAGCACTGCGGCTGTAATTTTAACAGGTTCAATAAGCGCTTCCTTGATAAGCGCAAAATTCCACTGGGAAGTGGCTGAAACCGCAATCAGCCCCATTATAAAAAGGAATAACTCCAACTCTTCTTCAACTTTTTTGACCGTTAAAGGAAGTATCAACACGGTAAGTAATATTAAAAACAAAGCAATTTCAGTCATATATCGTTTTGTGCTCCCGCATATTTTACTGAGAATATTTTAACAGAAATTATTATTAATTGATATATTTTCCTGATATAGTTAAGAGAATCCAATAATATAGTGGAATAAAAGCCCCTTGACCTATCCGGAATATGCGTGGTAAAATCAATAATAGACTGAAAATCAAACGAAATATAACTTAAATATTCGACAAAAACAGAGTTTTATTGCTGTGACAATCTTGAGTAATATGGTTTTTATGGGGGGGTTAATGAAGGCAGCAGTTTATCTTGGTCCAGGAAAAATAGAAGTGAAGGAGATACCCACCCCAAAACCAAAGGCTGGGGAAGTTCTTTTAAAAGTTCATGCTTGCGCTGTCTGCGGAACGGATGGCAGAATATATTATCACGGGCAGTCCAATGTTGTTCCTCCTGCAATCATAGGTCATGAGATAGCCGCCGAGGTCTGGGAAATTGGTAAAGGTGTAAAAGGTTTTAAGAAAGGTGAAAAAGTCACTTCGGTTACTTCCGTTGGCTGTCAAAAATGTGCTTATTGTAAAAAAGGTATCTATAACCTCTGCGATACTCCCCGTTATTTGGGCTATTTTTATCCCGGAGCTTTTGCCGAATATATAATAATTCCGGCAGAAGCCGTAAAAGGCAATAACATATTAAAAGTTCCTGCTGCTATGGATTACCCATCAATTTCTCTTATCGAGCCCCTTTCCTGTGTTATCAACGGTCAGGATTTTCTGAAGGTGGAAAAGGGAAATACCGTGGTGGTTATCGGAGCCGGTCCTATCGGATGTCTCCATGCCGAGGTAGCGAGAGCTTCCGGCGCGAAACAGGTTATCCTTTTTGATGTCTCCGAAACCAGACTTGCTCTTGCAAAAAGATTTAAAGGTCTTAAAGTAATTAACAGTGTAACAAAGGATCCTGTAAAGATTGTCAGAGAAATGACCGGAGGTATGGGCGCGGATGTGGTGGTTGTGGCCTGCGGGGTCAATGCTGCCCAGGAACAGGCGCTGGCCATGGCGGCTAAAAGAGGCCGGGTCAGTTTGTTTGCCGGTTTGCCCAAAGACAATCCTTATATCAAATTCGACGCCAATTTTGTTCATTATAATGAGATCTCGGTTTACGGTGCATTCGCTTCCGCCCGGGTGCAGTTTGAGAAAGCTATGAAACTGCTGGCTTCAGGTAAGATAGATGCCTCCAAGTTCATTACACATAAATTTCCTCTGGAAAAGATAGTAGAAGGTATTGAAACAGCAAAGAAAGGCGAAGGGCTTAAGGTTGTAATTAAGATCGCCTGAGACGGCGAAAATCGCATTTACCAAAGGAACGGGAATATGTCCTCAAGTATAAAGGGTAAAATAGCGTTGGTTTTCGGCGCTAGCCAGGGACTCGGTGAGGCCATTGCTCACAGGTTCGGGTTTGAAGGTTGTACCGTGGCGGTCTGCGATATAAACAAAGAAAATGTCGAAAAAGTAGCCGGGGAGATCAAGACAAAATATAAAGTTGAAACGCTGGCATTTAAAGTGGATGTTACGGAAGAGGAAGAGGTTAAGGCTGCCGTTTCTGCGGTGGTTAAAAAATTCAACCACCTGGATATAATGGTTTCGAATGCCGGGATACTGATAGCCGAAGATATTGCGGAATTTCCCGTAGAAAAATGGAGAAAAGTTCTTGACGTGAACCTCGTGGGCTATTTTATCTGCGCCAAGCAGGCCGCAAGGGTTATGAAGGAACAGAAAAGCGGCGCGATAATTCAGATAAACTCCAAGTCCGGGAAAAAAGGCAGTTTCAGGAGCTCTGCTTATGCGGCTTCCAAATTCGGCGGTATCGGCTTAACGCAATCCATAGCGCTGGACCTTGCGCCTTATAACGTAAGGGTGAATTCTGTCTGCCCGGGCAATCTCCTTGATTCTCCTCTCTGGGTTAACAGTCTTTATGACCAATACGCAAAAAAGTGGGGCATAACAAAAGAACAGGTCAGACAAAAATATATTGATCAGGTGCCGCTGAAAAGAGGCTGTACTTACGAGGATGTTACCAATGTTGTCGTCTTTCTTGCCGGCGAGGGTTCTTCCTATATGACCGGACAGGCAATAAATGTCACGGGCGGGCAGGAAATGAGATAATGAACCCTGCTGAACTTGAAAGCAAACTTGACAGTTTTGACGGCAAAGAAAGGGTTGAGGCGCTGCAACAGCTGAAGAAGAATTTTCCGCCGGCGCCCGGCAAGAACAAAGGTTTTGTAAATCTTCATTGTCATACGTTTTATTCTTTTAACGGTTACGGTTATTCTCCTGAAAAAGTTGCCTGGCTTGCATACAAGGAAGGGCTGGCCGCTGCCGGCTCGGTTGATTTTGATGTTCTGGACGCAGCGGAAGGAATGCTCGCAGCCGGCCGTTTGCTGGGGCTCAGGACTGTTGCCGGTATTGAGACCAGGGTTTTTGTCAAGGATCTGGCTTCTAAAGTGATTAATTCCCCGGGAGAGCCCGGGGTCTATTATTTTATGGGTACGGGTTTTTATAAGACACCCGCGGCGGGTTCAAAATCCGCAAAACTGCTTCTGAAATTTGCGGAAATAGCCCGGGAGCGGAATCTTTCCCGGCTGGCGCGCGTAAATAGCGAGTTGCCGGAAGTGGCGCTGGATTATGATAAGGATGTCCTGCCTCTTACGCCCAAGGGCAACGCTACAGAGAGGCACATACTTGCTGCCTTTATAAGGAAAGCAGAAATAATATATAAAGAAAAAAACAAGCTCGCCGGTTATTGGGCGGAGAAACTCGATCTTACCCCGGACGCAGCCGGAGCGCTTTTGGCAAAACCTGCGGAGCTGGGTGAGCTTATCAGGGCCAAATTCTTTAAAAAAGCTTCGGATGAAAATGAGAATGTTTCCAAGAATTATCCCTCTCTCGAAGAAGTAATGGGGATGATAAAAGAGGAAGGCGCGCTCCCTGCCGCGGCTTACCTTGACGGTACCTCTGACGGGGAAAAAGATATAAAAGGTCTTTTAGAATATCTGCTGAAAAAGGGCATAGTGCTTCTGAATATTATTCCGGACCGTAATTGGAATATAAAAGACCCTAAAGCAAAAGAAATTAAATACGCAAATTTCCGGCTGGCTATGCAAGTTGCCCGGGAATTAAAGCTTCCGGTTATAGCCGGTACGGAGATGAATAAAGCGGGACTCAAACAGGTGGATGATTTTAGCGTCCCGGATTTAAAGCCCTATTTGGCTGCATTCCTTAACGGCGCGTATTTTGTTTACGGGCATACCGTGCTGGCAAAGTATTTTGACAAAGGCTTTGGCGGTCCCTGGGCTGAAAGCTGTTTCCCTGAAAGGTCAAAAAGAAATGAATTTTATATAAAAGCCGGTAAAAAAATAGACCCGGCGAAAGATTATTCAGACGTTACAGATAGTATTGCAGCCAACGTAACACCTGAAGCAGTACTAGCTTTGCTCTAATAAATAACAACACATTAAATCGTCAATTGTCATTCGTAAATTGTAAATGTTTTTCTTAAGGAGTTTTAAATGAAGAAAGCAGCCGCACTCAAAGAACTTGTAAAAATCGGCAAGAAACTTGATGATTTGGGTTACGTTGTAGGTCCCGGAGGCAATACCAGTATAAAGTGCGGGGAAACGGTTTATATAAAAGCTTCCGGCGCCTCTTTTGTGGACTGCTCGGTTAAGGATTATGTCGGGGTTAATCTGAAGACCGGCAAGCTTACGGAAGGGAAAAGAAGGCCTTCCTGTGAAGTGCTGGCGCACCTGGCCTGTTACCTGGCGGATAAAGAAGTGGGAGCGGTCCTTCATTGCCACCCTACGTACGCCGTGGCTTGGGGCATGACAGAACAAACTTTAAAGGGATTTAATCCGGAAATGGTCGCTATAATCGGCTCCGATGTTCCGGTAATGAAGTATATGACTTCTGCGGGCGCGCCTTTTGCGGAAAAGCTAAAACAGTATTTACGCCGCGGGTATAATGCGGTTATAGTTCAAAATCACGGGCTTTTTGTCACCGGTGCGACTCTGACTCAGGCTCTTTACCGGGCTCAAATCGTGGAAGAATCCGTAAAAACGGTGGTCGCGGCGAAAATACTCGGCCGGATGAAATATTTTACGAAAGCCGAGTGGAAAGAAATAGATGAAGCTGAATTTGAGGATTACCGCCGGGAACTTTTAAAGCTGAAAAAATAAAGTTTTTTTAAAGGGGGATCTTTTATGAAGTGTACCAAAGAAGAGGCAAAATATTACTTGAAGCAAATGATGGAAATACGCCAGTTTGAAGACAAAATTATGGATTTGCTGGCCCAGAATATTGCAGAAGGCGGTTCCCATCTTTATGCGGGGGAAGAAGCCGTGGCCGTGGGTGCGATGGCGGCGATAAGACCCGATGATTATATTACCAGCACGCACCGGGGGCACGGGCATTGTGTCGCTAAGGGCGGAAAACTGGACGAATTGATGGCTGAGATACTCGGCAAGAAGACCGGCTGCTGTAAGGGTAAAGGCGGTTCTTTACATCTTGCGGATATGTCCACCTATAACCTTGGAGCTAACGGTATAGTCGGCGGCGGTTTTGGCATAGCCGTAGGTGCTGCGCTTTCCATGAAAATTCAAAAAACAGATAAAGTGGTTCTCTGCTTCTTCGGGGACGGAGCGACCAATCAGGGGCTTTTCCATGAGTGCGCCAATATGGCCGGTACCTGGAAATTGCCTGTAGTTTTTGTTTGCGAGAACAACCTTTACGGGATGTCCGTTTCGGTAAAACGTGCTTCGGCTGTGCAGGATTTTACTATGAAAGCCACTCCGTATAATATGCCCGGCGAGCATGTGGACGGGCAGGATGTTTTGGCGGTAAGGGACGCTGTGAAAAAATATGCGGACCGGGCCCGGGCGGGAGAAGGACCGGCTATGGTCATAGCGGCAACTTACAGATATTACGGCCATTCCAGGTCGGATCCCCGTGTTTACAGAACTAAAGAAGAAGAAAAATACTGGGCGGAGCAGGATCCCATTAAACTTTTCTCGGCAAAGTGCGTTGCAGAAAAATATATGACTATGGAAGATGTTAAAGGGCTGGATAAATTTGTGGAAGGCGAAATAGATGCTGCCACCAAATTTGCCATAGATTCTCCTCTGCCGGAAAATAGCGAGCTTTATGATGATCTTTTTGCTTAAAAAATAACAAAGAAAATAAAGGAGTATTATGAAAGAAATAATGTACTGGCAGGCGATAAACGAAGCTTTCGTTGAGGAAATGAACAGGGATCCCAAGGTTTTTATCATGGGTGAGGATGTTGCCATCTACGGCGGGGCTTACGCTGTGACCCGTGGTCTGCATGAAAAATTTGGGGAGGAAAGGGTGAGGGATACGGCGATTTCGGAAGCCGCAATAGTAGGGGCGGGACTGGGCGCCGCAATGACGGGGCTCCGGCCGGTTGTGGAAATAATGTACGTGGATTTTATGGGTATTGCCATGGACCAGCTTAATAATCAGATCGCGAAAGTGAGATATATGTTTGGCGGCAAGGTAAAAGTCCCGTTGGTAATAAGGACGGAGGGCGGCTGCGGCCGGACCCTCGGTGCGCATCACTCCCAGAGTTTGGAAGCGTGGTTTACGCATATACCCGGTGTTAAAGTTGTGATGCCTTCAACTCCTTATGATGCGAAAGGACTTCTCAAATCAGCTATCAGAGAGGATAATCCGGTCGTTTACATTGAGCATAAAATGTTATACAACACCAAAGGACCGATACCTGAGGGAGAATATCTGATCCCGCTGGGTAAGGCGGATATTAAAAAGAGCGGTACGGATGTTACGATTATTGCGTATTCCAGAATGGTGCTTTTTGCTCTGGAAGCTGCTAAAGAACTTGAAAAGCAGGGTATCAGTGTTGAGGTGGTGGATCCTATGACCCTCGCTCCTCTGGATATGGAGACCATACTTACTTCCGTTAAAAAAACGCATAAAGTTGTAATAGTGCATGAGGCCTGCAAGACGGGCGGTTTCGGGGCGGAGATTTCGGCGAAGATAATGGAAAGCGCTTTTGATTATCTTGATGCGCCGGTGGTCAGGGTTTGCGGGGCGGATGTACCAATGCCTAAAGCACCCAACCTGGAGAAACTTGCAATTCCCAGTAAGGAAGGTATTATAAGCGCGGTAAAGGAGCTTATGCAATGATCACAAAAGTAATTATGCCGAAGCTCGGCGAGACCATGGAAGAAGGCGCTATCGGAAAATGGCTTAAAAAAGAAGGCGACAAAGTTGAAAAAGGCGAAGTCGTTTTTGAGTGCGCCACGGATAAAGCCAATTTTGAAGTTGAGGCGCCAAAATCTGGGGTCTTAAGAAAAGCGTTATACCCCGAGGGCGCTATGGTGAAGGTCATCGAACCGGTTGCTTACATTGCTGATTCTATGGAAGAGCCCCTCCCGGTTGAACAGAAAAAGGAAGCTGCCCCGGTAAAAGCGGCGGAAAGAACGGAGAGTGCGGCACCGGTCATAAAAACCGCAGAAGTTTCCGGCGGTAGGATTTTTGCTTCGCCTATTGTAAAAAAGCTTGCTGCGGATAAAGGTATTGATCTCTCGCTGGTGAAAGGTACGGGTCCCGGCGGCAGAATAGTTGAAAAAGATATACGGGATTATATTTCTGCTCCGGCCTCTATAGCCGGCGCTGCTTTGCCTCCCGGTGTGAAAGCAATTCCGTTGAGCAATATGCGCAAGATAATTGCTCAGCGCCTGCAGAAAAGCATGCAGGAAGCGCCGCATTTTTATGTGCAAATGGATGCGGATATGACCGCGGTCGCAAAACTTCGCGCCGCTTATAATGAGAAAGCAAAAAAAACCGGCGGGGTGAGCATTTCCGTTAACGATCTGGTTATCTATGCGGTGGCCCGGGCGCTTAAGAAATTTGAACTTTTAAACTCGCATTTTGTCAATAATGAGATAAGACAATTTTCAGATATTAATGTAGGTGTAGCTGTTGCCCTGGAGGCCGGGCTGGTTGTGCCCGTGCTTAAAAAAGCGGATACCCTGAGTCTGGTGGAGATCGCAAAGGTCTCAAAAGAACTTGCGGTCAAGGCCAAAGAAAATAAACTTACACCCGAAGATATGGCCGGGGGAACTTTTACCATTTCTAATATGGGTATGCTGGAAGTGGATATGTTTACGGCAATCATCAATCCGCCCCAGGTCTGCATTCTGGCCGTGGGCACCTTGAAAACAAATCCGGTGTTTAGCAATGGTAATTTTGTACCGGGGCAGCTTATGAAACTTGTGCTCTCTTCCGATCACCGCGCGGTGGACGGCATGCATGCGGCAAAATTTTTGTATAGTGTCAGAGAAATACTTGAAAAAGAAAAGTGCGGGCTTTAAGGGGGCTTGATGGCTGAATTTGATGTAGTTATTATTGGTTCCGGTCCGGGGGGCTACCAGGCCGCAATAAGAGCGGCTCAGCTAAAGGCCAGAGTTGCAGTTATTGAAAAAGGTGAGATAGGCGGGGTCTGCCTGAATGCCGGGTGTATTCCCACAAAAACCTTAATAGCGAGCGCGGAATTTATGGCCGGGCTTTCAAAAGCAAAGGAATTCGGGGTTGAAATAGCCGGGGCTAAACTTAATTTTCCCGCAGTAGCGGAGAGAAAAGGCAAAATAGTAAAAAAACTTCAGCAGGGTATCAGCGGTATTTTAAAAAGTTATAATATTACTGTTCTGAAAGGGGAAGCCGCTTTTGTTTCCGCTAATGAGATAAAAATATACGGCAATACGGAAACACCTTTGGTGAGTTTTAAGAAATGCATAATAGCCTCCGGTTCAAAGACGGCCGCAATACCCGGTGTGACTATCGACGGGAAAACAGTAGTTACCAGCACGGAATTGCTTAATTTAACAGAAGTTCCGGCCTCTTTGCTCGTAATCGGCGGCGGGGTTATTGGCACTGAATTTGCCTCGCTTTTTACCCGGCTGGGTTCAAAAGTCACCATAATAGAAGCCCTGCCTAAAATACTTGCCAACCAGGATGACGAAGTCTCGGAAGCCATGACTGCGGGTCTTAAGAAAAAGGGCGTGGAGATTTTTACGGCCTCCAAACTTCTTGGAATAAACGGCAATACCGCACAGGTTGAAACTCCCGAAGGCAAAAAAGATTTGACTGCAGAAAAAATTCTCATCTGTATCGGGAGAAAGGTTTCTTATGAAGGTCTGGGGCTGGAAAATGCGGGCGTGACCCTGGAGAACGGCAGGA
>Ga0265593_1001218_pt1 | contig 12264 bp, 8 predicted proteins | sample saktaG_8_FD_190136 | JGI IMG/M metagenome (GOLD analysis project Ga0265593, IMG submission 190136) | Saline water microbial communities from Sakinaw Lake, British Columbia, Canada - sak_2011_5_24_36m | ecosystem: Environmental > Aquatic > Non-marine Saline and Alkaline > Saline ...
CGCGGATTTCGAGGGCTAATGTTGCTTCATTTATGCTTGGGCAACTATCTGACACTGGGTATATAAATTCCGGTGTGTGGCTATATGGATAAAAGTGTTAGTGAACCGAAGTTCATTTCCCGAGAAATCTCTGACATGGCAGAATAAACATCAGCTGCCGCTTTCGACAGGAATGGTAAAATAAAACGTTGCACCTTTGCCTGGTTCACTTTCAACCCAAATGGTGCCGCCCAGCATTTCAACATAAGCCTTTGTGATTGATAATCCCAAACCAGCGCCATCGTATATTTTCGATAAGGAGTTATCGGCTTGCGTAAAACGACCGAAAATAGCTTGTTGCTTATCCTTTTCAATTCCAATCCCACTGTCTTTTACAAAATACTCTATGTAATTACCTTTAAATAGGTAACCCAACTCAATCGAGCCTTTTTTTGTGTATTTAATGGAGTTTTTAAGTAGCTGGATTAAAATTGTATCTAGTTTTTCCCGATCTGTTCTTAAGTACGATTCCTCTGTCTCTAAATTGATATTCATAGTTAAATGAATTCCTTTTTTGTCAGCCTCGGGTTTAAAAATTGCATACATACTATCCAATTGCCCGTCGATATTTACCAGCGACAGGTTTACCTCAGTTTGACCGGACTCAATTCTTGATATTTCGATCAGGTCGGTAATAGTATTGAGCATGCGGGCACTGCTTTTCTCAATAATAGTAATGTATTCCTGCATTTGTTCCGTCGAAAGAGAAGCAGTTTTAAGCATGTCAGCAAATCCAAGTATCCCATGCATAGGTGTCCGGATTTCATGTGCAATGTTCGATAAGAAAGCGGATTTCAATTTATCGCTTTCTTCAGCTCTTTGTTTTGCCAGCTCAAGAGTTTTCCTCTGGTTGAAATAATCCTCGAACAGCACACCGATATAGCTGAATTCTCCTGCTGATTGCTGGAGTTTTTTGATCGAATTGCTGTTTTCCGATTCTAATATCTGTGTGATTAAATTAAGCGGCTGATATATCCAAAGCCGGGCATAAACGAGATATGCAACCATACCTAGTAAAAACGAGATTACTGTAATTAAAAGCAGGGATTTTGAAGTCTTAAAATTAAGATTAAAGTCGCGACTGAAAACGATATGTGAAACCGTTTTATTATCAGCAGAGGTCAGATTTTTCGAAACCGAGAGAATATTATGGTCAATGTTATATTTTTGATCCGGTATTTCTTGAAAATCAACACGCGAACTGGTTATTTTGCTTAATTTGGTTTTAAATGACTGATCCCAAAACCGAGCCAGGAACACATACCCTGAGGGTTCCGTTTTATTATGATAACGGTCGAAAGTCGGATGAATAGATGCAGCACTTACTTCAACCAGTCCTTCGGTGGTTTGCAGGAAGAAATTTGAAAAACGCAATTTTTTCATAGCCGATACAGCATTCTGCGGGATGAACCTTCGGGATAGAATTTTCAGCGACGATGTTTCGCTTATAATATTAAATGACGTATCGTAAACGCATATGTAATCAACCTTTAAACTACTAATGGCCCCTATTATATGTTCATTGTACCATTTTGTGCTTCTGCTTTTAGTGAATTCTACCAGCTCATCCGAAGAAGTATAATCGTTCGCTGCAATACGCATTGATTCTGAGTTCAGGTCGAGTAACGATTCCACTTCATTATAAAATTGGTGCTGAGCCGAGTCAAATACCTGTTTTTCCTGTATAAGAGTATAAAAATACATGGATGTAAAAAGCACCAGGAATATGATCGCCGATATAGAAAGCAATAAAATTACCCGTTCATATATAGTTTTAAGCTTAATCATATAATTTATTTTTTAAAGTTCAAGACTTTACTAAATATAAAATCCTCATTATCTTACACTTTCACACCAACAAATATAATTAAATTACTTTTGATGACATTTTCTAAACGCGGAAAATGAAACAATATTTTATTCGTTTCGGAGCGAAGGCAAGAGTGTTTTCCTTAATGATAATTTTATCGGGAAATAAATCCAGGCTACTCCGTTCAGTAATATTACCATCAGTAGTAGAAGTAAAAAAGTCGTCGGGAGCTGGAATGCAGGCGAAAAGAAGGATGGCAGAATCCCGGCGAAGGCAGCAATTATGCCTGTTCCAAGGCCGGTGAGCAATATAAAAAGGTTTTCACTGAAAAGAAGTTTCGTAATATAGGAGTGGCTGAAACCAAGGGCCTGGTAAAGAGCAATTTCCTGTTTTCGTTCCGCTATGTTTCTGAGCAATACAATTCCAAGCCCAATGGTGCCCAGAATTATTCCAAGTCCGCCCAGCAGCATAAAAACTGACAAATACGTGTTTTCTACTTCATTAAATTGAGCCAGCCTCTCCGAAGCTGGTGTTACACTCAAGCCATAATCCTGGAAAAGATATGAAAGCCGGCCTGATATTTCGGAACGTTTTGTAAATGCCCCGTCTATCAGCATCAGTTTCGATCCTCCAGCCGAAGGGAAATACTGTCTGAAAAGCTCAGCCGAAACCAGTACATTGCCCTGGAAAACAGAGTTGTCCAATCCCCCTATGAGCTTTACTTTAAGGGTTCTCCCGCTTTCATCTTTATAAAATAAGGTATCTCCTATCTTTTTGCGTAAACCCCACTGAATCACCGTTTGGTCTGCAAAGCCGGGAATTATGCTGCTTGCAAGTTGTTTGTCCAAGGATAACCAGGGATGTTTTTCGTTTACTGATTGCTCAAGTTTTAAAAAGCTGAATGACTGTTGCTGATCGAAGTAATCAGGATATACTCCAAGTAAAGCTGGTTGAGTAACCTGATTCAGGTTCAGGCAACTGGCATCGTTGCCTTCGAGGCGGAGCATTTGCAGGTAGCGGATGTCCTGGAGAGCGGTTTCATCTTTTAGTCCGTATTTTTCTTTGCCTTCGGGTGAATTCAGGTCATACAAAACGGGAACCGTTGATTCCGCCCAGAAAAGAAAACCACCCGTACCACTCTGCCGTGTGTTTTCGGAGCCATAATATGTTTTTCTGTTAGCCCCGGTTATGATTACCGAAAATGTTCCGATAGACAACAACGCAATTGCTGTTAGAGTACGTCGCCTTTTAAGACTTACATTTCGTAGAATCATAGTGAAAAAGCCGGGAAGTGTATTTCTGTTTTTTTGATCCACGTGTAAAAGAGATCCATGCAGCAACGCAATACAAGAAACAAGGATCAGGCCACCGGCCGAAAGAAAAGTTTCGGACTGTTCGGTTTGGTTTGTAAGGATCAAATAAAGGATAAGAGCAGAGGCGGTTCCGAAAAACAGAATGGCAATGCTAAGGCTGATTTTTTTTCGCAACCGATTTTCAGCCGGCCTGGGGAGATCAATTCCTTTCACCATTACAGATAAAGGCTTACGCAGATTTCGCCACAACACAACAAGTAGTGTAAGCAAAGCAGTTATTACACCTGATGCGAAACCTATGATCAGGGTTGCCGGTTCAAGTTGCATCTGTAAAAGGGACGTATTTACAGCGCCCTGCCATAAGGTGTTGAGGCCAAGTAACAGGAATTTGTTGTAGAATATTCCCAAAAGAGTTCCCAGCAAACTTCCAGCGATAACTACCAGGGTTGCTTCAGAAAACAGAATCCGTATAATCTGGTTTTTACGGAACCCAATTGTAGCCAGGACTGCCGTTTCAGCCATACGTTTCTGCGCATGCAGCGAAAACAGCAAAGCTGAAAGAAGCAAAGCGGCTGAAATGATGAAAAAACTCAGGCTAAGAAATAACCCACCGAAATCGGTTGAATTTGCTGCAGCTGTTTTTCCCTCAGTATAAACATCCTGTACCTTCAATCCACTTTCCTTCGGGTTGAGGTGATCCATCAAATTACTCATATATATTGGTAACGTATTGCTATTCGCAGTAAACCTGTATGCAGTAACTTGGCCGAACGCATTATCCCAAAGTTGGTTACCTGCGGCAAAAGCTATAAATGCTTTGGGTGTTCCACGAAAGTCCTTCCAGTATTGCTCATCCTTATCCCTGATCTTATCCAGGTTCACCGGAGCGCCGGTTTCCCAGTCGCGGCAATTTCCTGCATCCGACATGCCGGGGAAATCAGGCATCAAAGTTTGGTCAAATTTCGGATCAGTAATCGGTAAAATAATTTTTACACAGAAGCGGGTGCTGTCTTCCACCAGTTTCCGGAATGATTCCATTTTGAAATACCTCAAAGTAAGTGAATCCCCTGGTTTTACCAATAAATCGGATGCAAGCCAATCGCTGATGATAATCTCCCGGTTTGATAATTGTTGTCCGGGGATTATGGCGTCTTTTGCAGTTACAAACGAATAAGGTGTGGATTTCCCGTTTGCAGAAATTGCGTTTACAAGGTAAGTGAGCACAGGCTTAGCCCCCGGGATGCTTTTATCAATTTGTTTTGCTGTGCGATCATCAATAAATATTTTACCAGATCGGATTTCATAGTCTCCGTTTCCGGATAAATTCCTGAACTCAAGCCCTGCATCTTCTGCTTTCCAGTTGATACGAACCATGGAATCCAGCTTTGAAATGGTAAGGTCTTTACTTTTTGTATCAGCCATCAATAACACATTGGCATTTCCTTTCAGTTCAACTTTCCGCGAGAGTTCTTCGAGGTTGATGAAAATATTGAATGGTGCCGTTTGGTTGCTTTTCAGACTGAATCGTCCCATCTGCTGATCGTCAGCAATTGCGGAAAATTTTAATCTGAATGTGGTGAGCGACTCTTTTTCCGAAACAAAAGGAGCATTTTCGGGAGCTTTAGACTGTTTACGTATTTTAAGAATGAATTCGTCACCTGGTTTAAGACGCAGTTTTTCGGCGATGTTTCGGCTAAGAATTGCTTCTTCTTTACCTGGCTTCTTTGCAGGGGAATCCCATAAAGCAATAAAACTTTCATCTATACCCAAAACTTCAACCCGGTTAAGCTGAAAGTTTTTGTCTGTATTTACTGCAATGCCTTCGAGCTGAAGCAAAGGTGCGACAATGCTTTTAGTTTGTACTGTCAATTCGTTGGCAAGCTGCTGCCTGAAAAACCTGTCGCCCGACTGTATTGCAAACCGGGTGTTACCTAACCTTGTTTCCGTAAGCTTCCCAAGGCTGTACCGCACCGAATCGCCAACTACCAAAGCGCCTGTAAGCACCGCTGTACTGATAACCGTACCAGCCAGGATAGCCAGCCAGGCTTTCCTGTAGTATTTAAGGTTGCGGAGGATCAGGGAGAAGTGCGACATAGAAAACTGTGGGTATTTTGTTTTAGGGTTTGAAATTTTAAATTACAAAATGTAAAGGTCAAAGTGCCGGGTTGCAGAAAAATTGATTTTTATTTTCGCATTTGCTATTTACTTATTACTAACCGGCCCTCCCGAAGCTGGTATATCTTGTCCATTTTAGCTGCCAGTTCCATTGAATGAGTAACTATAACCATGGCAACATTCTGTTCCCGGTTAAGTTCGATGAGTAAAGTCGCCAGTATATCGGCATTGGAAGCATCGAGTGAGCCGGTCGGTTCGTCAGCGAGTAATAACTGTGGCTTATTAATAAGTGCGCGGATTATAGCCGTGCGCTGGCATTCACCTACTGACAACTGTGAAGGATATTGATGCATCTGGTCCGACAATCCAACCCTGTCTATCAGCTTTATCGCACGTTCACTGGCTGCGACTATTTTTATTTTATCTTTAGATGGCAGAACGGGAAGCATTACGTTTTCGAAAAGTGTAAGCTGCGGTAACAAATGGTGCATCTGGAAAACAAAACCTATAAAAGCATTTCGTATTCCAGCCTGTTGGGATTCCGGTATCAAGTCAATTGAATCTCCATTGAGAATTACTTTTCCGGATGATGGCCGGTCGAGTGTTCCAAGTATATTGAGCAAAGTGCTTTTACCTGAACCCGATGGGCCGACAATGGCAATCCTTTCATTTTCGGCAATCTGTAACGAAATCTCACTGAGAACCTGGTTCCGAACAGAATATCCGGGTCGTTCATAGTATTTGGTTATATTCTGTAGTTCGGCTAGCATAAACTTATTGATTATTGTCTGTGTAAAATTAGGATTTTATCTTCAATAAGTCAGAATCGGCTTTGAATGCGAACTATTATCCTGAAATAATGATTTTTTTGGGGATTTAAGGGAAAAAGAATCAGTTCTGGCAAGGATTCATTCATGAAAGATAAATAAAACACTTTTTCAAATTATAATATGGATTGAAACGCCTGCTAACAGAGCGGGAGCATAAACCGGAAGGGTGGAACAGAATAAACTATAAAATGGGGGAGTACAATGAAAAAGTGCATAAAAAATATGAAAGCATCTAAAAAAAAGGGGGGTATGTTGTAAAAAACAATAAAAAATTAAATAATGAATTAAAAAAATGGGGGTGTATAAAAATAAATAGTATCTTTGCAGAGAAATAATTGTTCTGCTAACCTTTAAAATTGATGATTATGAAAACAAAAACATTTACAAAAAGCATGCTTGTTCTTCTAATGACGGTATTAATTTCAGTATCACTATATGCCCAGGAAGATGAAACTAAATCACCGTTTTCGTTAGGGGCGGATGTTGTTAGCTCTTATGTATGGCGCGGATCAAAAATTGGAACCGGCCCTAACATTCAGCCATGGCTTAAATTTTCAACCGGAGGATTTACACTCGGAGCCTGGGGCTCCACCAGTTTTCATTTCGATACCGATGTTGCCGAAATGGATCTCTATACATCATATGCTTTTGGTTTTGGTTTAACTGTAGGATTAACCGACTATTACTACCAGAGCACTCCGTATTTCCAGTACCAGGGAGATACTGCAAGTCATGCATTTGAAATAAATGCTGCGTATACGATAAAGAATCTGTCCGTATCTGGAAATTATATTATTAATGATGCTTCAAAAGGCGGTCCAGCAAACAAACCTGGTGGAGGCGATATGTATTTTGAAGCTGCCTATGCATTTAAAAACTTTGGTGTATTCCTCGGAGCCGGAAACGGATGGCATACTACATACAAGGATAATGGTGACGATGTATTCGCCGTATGCAATATCGGGATTAAAGCAGCTAAGGAAATAAAGATAACTGATAAATTTTCATTGCCTGTTACCGGCGCATTGTCAATAAATCCTGATAAAGAAGAATTGAATCTTGTTATTGGAATCAGCTTTTAATAATACAGTGAAATCCAAATTTAATAAAGATTTTTTTATTAATCCCCAAACATTAATAACATGAAAAAAATTGAAGCCATAATCAGATCATCGAAATTCGACGAGGTACAGGAAGCACTTCACGAAATCGGAATCACTTTCTTTTCTTACTATGATGTAGTAGGTGTAGGAAATGAAATAAAAAAAGCTGACCATTCATATAGGGGAACCGTTTACGATTCCTCTTACATTCCACGCAGAGCATTAACTATTGTGGTTCGCGATATCAATTTACGCAAAACCGTTGATTGTCTTCTAGCTACGGCTTATACAGGCGAAACCGGAGACGGAAGGATTTTTGTTCTCCCCGTTGAAGAAGCTTGGAAAATACGGACGAAGGTTAATGGCGATGATTCGTTGAAAGGCGAAGCCGAGAAATAGAGAATGCACTACACACTTTAAAAATAGAAATTATGAGAAAGATACATATACTATTGATCAGCTTGTTTTTGGCTTTTTCCTTTTCAGTATTGAACAGCGATATTGCTTACGCAGGAACAAGTCCAGATCCTTCTGGTACCACAACCGGAAATGCTACTGATATATCTGCTGCAAAAGCAGGCGAACCAACTCTTTCGGAAGTTGCTGAACAAGTTGGACATAATAAGGTTGCCATTAATATGGTTTGGGTTTTGATTGCAGGATTCCTTGTAATGTTTATGCAGGCTGGTTTTGCGATGGTTGAAGGCGGATTGACCCGCGCCAAAAATATTTCGCATACCATGGCTATGAATTTCCTGATTTATCCACTCGGGATGATTGGTTTCTTTATCTGCGGTTTTGCATTTATGTTTGGCGGCGTGGGGCCATTGGCCACCCTGGGAGGTTTTACCGGCCTCGACCAGGAATTCACTATTCAATTGTTCGGGCATACGTTCGGGCTTATTGGAACAAAAGGCTTTTTCCTTTCAGGAACATATGATGTAGCTGTTTTTAGTCTGTTCCTTTTCCAGATGGTTTTCATGGATACCACAGCTACTATTCCTACAGGTTCAATGGCTGAAAGATGGAAATACTCTTCATTCTTTATTTATGGACTGGCAGTTGGTACTATCATTTATCCTATATACGGAAACTGGGTATGGGGTGGCGGATGGCTGTCGCAGTTAGGAAATAATTTTGGATTAGGTAACGGACAGGTCGACTTTGCAGGTTCCTCTGTAGTTCACTTAACCGGAGGTGTACTTGCCTTAGTAGGTGCAAAAATGTTAGGACCACGTATTGGTAAATTTAATAAGAATGGATCAGCAAATGCTATACCTGGCCATAATATTCCAATGGCAGTAATTGGTACATTTATCCTTGCTTTCGGATGGTTTGGCTTTAATGCTGGATCAACCCTGGCAGGTGGTGACTTCCGGATTGCTGTGGTAGCGGTAAATACAATGATCGCATCAGCTACCGGCGCGCTTGCAACAGTACTTTATATGTGGTTATTCAGGACTAAAAAACCTGATCCAAGTATGATGCTGAACGGAATGCTTGCCGGTTTGGTTGCTATAACCGCACCATGTGCTTTTGTAACGGTTCAGAGTGCAGCGCTTATTGGCCTTATCTCCGGCGTTTTAGTTGTTGAAGCAGTATTCTTTATTGAAAAATATTTGAAAATTGATGATCCTGTAGGAGCCATTGCTGTACACGGTGTGAACGGTGCCTGGGGTATTATTGCTCTTGGACTATTTGCCGATGGTACTTATGGTGCAGGTCTGAATGGTGTAGTTACTCCGGTAACAGGACTTTTCTACGGAAATCCAGGTCAGTTGTGGGCTCAGTTAATTGGTATTGCAGCAAATATAATTTATGTTGGAGCAATTGGATATGCAGTATTTAAACTAATTGATATGGTAGTAGGCAACCGTGTTCCAGCTAAAGCGGAAATGGAAGGTCTTGATATTCCTGAAATGGGAGTTGAAGGATACTCCGGTATTAAATTAGATAAGGGATCTGAAACACCCCTTTCAAGATAAACGAAATATCAACAAACCAAGTTCAATAACCATCAAATCGCTCCGGAGAAATCCGGGGCGGTTTTTTTATAGGAAATATCCAAAGTCTTGCATAGCCAGTTGTCCACAGATTGCACGGATTACGCAGATTTATATGGAATGAAATATTTTTTAAAAGGGATAATTTAAAGTTGGCAGAAAAAAAAGGTCTCTAAACGAGAGTTTTATAAATCTCTACCATCTTTTCACTGAGTTTACCACAGTCGAAGTTTTCTTCAACTGCTTTACGACCAGCCATGCTCATGACTTCAAGTTTGGCAGGATTTGAAAGCACTTCGGCTAGTTTTTCTGCAAGAGCAGCAGCAGTATTCGGTTTATAAATAACTCCACCGCCGGTTGCCTTAATTATTTCAGGAAATGCCCCAAGTTCAGGCTGAACCAGCGGAACCCCGGATGCCAAAGCTTCGAGCTGGTATAAGCCGAACGCTTCTCCGTTCAACACAGGAACAGATAAAACTGTTGTAGCTTTGAAGAAATTCTGAAGAGCCGATTGCGTGAAATCAGGGATTATTTCGAAATCTGAATCAATAGTATTCTGTTTTAACTTATTGATCTGCTTCTGGATAAACTTTGTATCGTCGCCGGTATGGCCACCGGTAGCTTTTAATTTTACGTTTCTGAAAGCAGGATTTTGTTTCAGAAGAATAAATGCATCGATAAGCACTTCAAAACCATTTTCCGCGCAAATCCTCGAAACATATCCGATTGCCAGTGGATCGCTTGCCGGTTTGGAATACGAATATGCATCAGGATTAACCCCAACATGAAGTACATGTAGTTTCTCGTCAGGAATTGACATTTTTTTCTGCATCACCCCTGCAAAGAAATCACTTACAGCAATAAAAGCATCGACATCCTTGCCCTTATCAGCCAGTAGCTGCCACATTTTTTCGCGCTGATCTACGTGCATGGCATCCACCCACACATCTTCGTCCTGAAGTGAACATACGACAGGAACTTTTACTTCATCGCGGACTTTTTTTGCCATTCCAAGTAACAATGCATTCGATATATGGACAACATCAGGTTTTTCATGGTATTTCAAAAAATCAACCAGTTGCTGAAGCTCTTCACTTTGGTGGCCTTCGGCTCCCATAAGCATGGATTCGGTAAGCTCTTCGAGCCCGGAAGCACGGGTGGAACCTGATTTTTTGGCCGCAATTTTTAATACAGGCGGTGAATCCATCAGTTTTTCAAACCACTTGGGCATATGCCTGAAAACAGGGTATTGTTTCAGGAAAATATTTACGGCACCGTAAAAAACCGGGATTTCGTTATTGCTATTCTCTCCGTTCATAGTGAGCGGAAGATACATAGGCAGAGTAATGGCGTCATGGCCGGCTTTTTTCAATGAAGCTACAACGCCGCTGTCGCGAAGACAGTTACCGCAGTAGAAGGTTCCCCCGAAACCGGGTACAATATGGACAATTTTCATTTTTTATCAAGTATGCTTTTCACATTTTAAAGATTCATTTATTGCTTTTCAACTTTTTTACCCCAAACCCCTGAAGGGGAAAGTTGAAAATCAATAAATCCACAAATTCATTCATGATATTTTCAGATAATTTTATTTTGATCCAAATGCATAAACTTTTCCATCCCCGGCTCCTACCACAATCATTTTTCCGGTTACGGCAGGTGTTCCAGTAATGGCACTACCAACTTCGTATTTCCAGGTTTCGCTGCCAGTTGTTAAATCAAGAAAACGAAGCCTTCCATCGGCAGATGCCACAACTACAAAATTACCAGTGATAACGGGCGAAGCATCTACTTTGTTTAACGCTTTGAATTTCCAGAGCAGTTTTCCATTACGGGTATCGTAACAATAAACTGTTTTGTTTTGTGAGCCGGTGATTACGCGGTTTCCTGAAATGGCAGGAGAAGCGAGAAATGGTCCGCCGCCTTCGGTTTTCCATTTTACTTTTTTCAGTTTCATATCCACGCAGTAAAAAACGCCGTCGTAATTGCCGAAATAAGCCAGGTCACCACTAATTGCAGCGGAAGCAGGAATGTATGTTCCAATATTAATGTTTCCCGAAGCTTTGCCGTTATCTGTATTCACGAGGTGAAGTATGCCGTCACAACCGCCGAATACAGCTTTTTTGCCACATATTGCCGCAGCGCCATTGATATAATTTCCCGATTCATATTTCCATAAAAGCTTCCCTGTTTCTGCATCCACGCAATGCAGGAAGTAGTCATAACTTCCGAAAAGAATACGTTTTTGTTTCCCATCAGGTCCATACGTCCAGTTGCAGGAACCGGAAATCTGGCCGTCACTTGTATATTTCCATTTCTGCTTTCCGGTTGTGGCATCTACGGCAAAAAGAATCCCTTCGAGTGAACCGACAAAAACCAAATCATCAAGTACCAGCGGAGGAGCCTCAATAGAGGAACCCGTATTGAACTTCCATTTTAAAGTGCCCGCAGAAGTTAAAGCATATAGAAACCCATCATCAGAACCCACAAAAATGGTATTGTTAGAAATAACCGGCGAAGATTTTATTGCATCGTCCGTTTTAAAGGACCAGAGCAAAGTGAGCGAAGGTGAGATTTTAGCATACGAAACACCGGTTAACTGTGCATTTCCCCTGAACGATGGCCAGTTCTCACTGCCGGCGATTTGAGCAGCCGCAGAGAGCGAGGTGGTAAGGTAAAGGAATGATATTAGAAGAAGGGGGTTCATTTATAGGCTTTTAGGCTGTTAGGGGTTTAGACTGTTAGGAGTTTAGACTGGGGTTTTATGTGGATTTGGGAAAGGGATATATGATTTGAGGTATTTAAAGTCAAAATGCAAAAGTAAAAGGTTAAAATGCAAAAATGGTTTCCGTATTATTCCACACACAGTGATAAAAGTTTTGTTCATTTGAATTATTTTTTCATTCAAGTAATCACTTTAACTTTTGCATTTTGAACTTTTCATTTTGAATTATTTCAATCTTTCTTCCTGATCTTTGAAAGCCATTGCTCCCGTTGGGCAGGCATTTACGCAAGCTTCAGCAGTTTTCTTCAATGCCTCCGCAATAGTTT
>Ga0265593_1001227_pt1 | contig 12205 bp, 11 predicted proteins | sample saktaG_8_FD_190136 | JGI IMG/M metagenome (GOLD analysis project Ga0265593, IMG submission 190136) | Saline water microbial communities from Sakinaw Lake, British Columbia, Canada - sak_2011_5_24_36m | ecosystem: Environmental > Aquatic > Non-marine Saline and Alkaline > Saline ...
GGCCTCAGTATAGTAATGCCTTCTGTAGTACTTATTTTAATCTGGGTAGTCGGATTCCTGCGTAATCCTGAACTTATTAAAAGGTAAGTTAGAATAACAGAGGTATTGTAAAATCTCTTTTTCGGTGTGAGTTCAGGTCTCCCAGGTTGATTTTTTTTTAATTTCTTCTGGTTTTCTGGTACAATCTCATTATTTAAGCAGTAACTTTGGATAAACAAGATTCAGGATTATTATTTAAGAGATTGTTCAATGAAAAAAATATGGTTCATATCTTTGGCTTTTGTAGTTTTCTGTTTTAAACAGGCGATTGGCCAAAATACAACAGTTGCAACACCTGCCGATAGCAAAGGACTTCTAATCAGTGTTCCCGAAACTTCAACAGAATACAGTATCTCAAGATATAAGAATGTAGATTTCCTGAAGATCAACCCAATGCAACTTGAGGCTGCCGGACTTCATACAGAGATATATATTTCAAATACGAACCGGGGCGTAATCATAATATCGTCAGCCGAAGCAAACAATGCACTTAGGGATTTTAGCCATACACTGGAACTCAATCCTACCTATTATGAAGCTTACAGCAGGCAGGATACCACTATCTTTTTATCCGGAAAGGCCAAAAACCCTGCTTTTGATTTCACCAAAGCATCTTCTATCAACCATGAATATAAAAATGCCTTCAATTATGCGGTTGACCCTCGAACAGGTGTTAGTTGGAGCAAAGGCAATTATGATGAAATAAATGTAAAAGGAGGAAAAGGATATGGTCAGCTTTTATATGATATGATCATTTGGGCTCCAAAAGTCATTAAATAGTTAAAATATTATTTGATTCACTTTCGATAAGACCGTTTCACCCGAGACGGTCTTTTTTATAAATGGCACTGAATAATAAAAATCATACTTTTAAAGTAATTTACTCATTCATCCGTCTACCTGAATATATGGTAGATTTAATTACACTATCGCCGATGGCAAAACAGCAAAGAATCTTGGAGGCTGTCCAGAATTATGGGAAGCGTTTGTTCAGTTTTATACGCAGCCGCGTTAAAAGTGACGAAGATGCCGAAGATATTCTGCAGGATGTCTGGTTCCAGCTTAGCTCGCTTGTCGACATCGAACCTATCGAACAACTTAGTTCTTGGTTATACAGGGTAAGCCGCAACCGTATTGTGGATAAACAACGTAAACTAAAGCCACAATCGTTGGAGGACCTTGCTTATGAAGATGAAGAAGGGGAGATGATGTATCCGGAAGCACTGCTTGCTGCTGATTCGAATCCTGAAATTGAACTTGAGCGTTCATACCTCCGGGAAGAGTTTTTCGTAGCATTGAATGAGCTGCCGCCGAAACAAAGGGATGTGTTTATCTGGAATGAGCTGGAGGATATGACATTGCAGGAGATTGCTGATAAAACCGGTGAAAGTATTAAAACGATCATATCGCGGAAACGCTACGCAGTTGCAAACCTGCGTGAGTGGTTCGAAAATTTATATAACGAATACTAACAATTTAAAACGTAGAAATCATGATGTGTTGCAGTGAAAACAGAGGTAAAAATTTCTGGATTAAAAGAGCCATATTCATTCCAATTGCAATTGCAGCCGGTGTGTTTATTTTTGGAAGCCTGGTTATGTTCCTGTGGAACAGTATATTGCCGGCCGTGTTTGGAATCGCCACGATTACATTCTGGCAAGCCCTAGGGATACTGGTATTATCAAAAATTCTCTTTGGAGGATTCGGGCACGGACGTGGTCACGGTCATTCGGGCCACGACTGGAAAGGTCACCATATGCACCTTAACCCTGAAGAAAGGGAGAAAATGAGAGCAGAATGGAAAAACAGGTGTAATACCCAACCTAAAGCTGAATAATTTTCAACTTTTTGCAAATTCAGAAATAGCGCGTTGCCATTGGCAGGGCGCTATTTCTGGAATGTGGAAATCCTCTTACAAATGAAAAGTGAAGAGAGAAGAGTGAATAATGAATCACAAATTTTATCCCAATTTGATTTAATACTTTTGACATTAGTTCATTATTGATGTATATTTACTTGTTATTTTTCTTTAATATCGACGGTTTTAAAATTCTGGTGTCATGGCTCACCATACCCTCAAAACATCCTATTCCGGCCTTGTCGACCGGCTAAACCGCTTCCCGCAGGGCGCTCCGCCATCGGAACTACTTAATAAAATATTGAAAGTGCTTTTTAGTGAAAAGGAAGCACAACTGGTTTCCGTATTGCCTATAAAGCCTTTCACAGCTGAGAAAGCAAGCCGAATATGGAAAACAGATATAAACTCTACACAAAAGATCCTTGATGCACTGACTGACCGTGCTTTGCTGGTTGACATTGAACAGAACGGTGTTCAGGAATATTCCTTGCCACCGCCTATGGCCGGATTCTTTGAGTTTTCGATGATGCGGGTTCGCGATGATGTTGATCAGAAAACACTGAGTGAACTCTTTTACCAGTATCTGAATGTAGAAGAAGATTTTGTTCGCGAACTTTTTACAAAAGGCGAAACTCAGCTTGGAAGAGTGTTTGTGAATGAACCTGTTCTTTCTGTCGAAAATGCCCTGCACGTATTGGATTACGAACGTGCGACCGAAATTATTAAAACGGCTTCACATATTGGTGTAGGAATGTGTTATTGCCGTCATAAAATGGAACACCTTGGAAGAGCATGCAAGGCGCCTATGGATATTTGTATGACGTTTAATACTACAGCAGCTTCACTTACGAAACATGGACATGCCCGCCGGATAGATTCTGTAGAATGTATAGATCTGCTGCAAAAGGCCTACGATCACAACCTGGTTCAGTTTGGAGAAAATGTACGCGAAGGAGTAAATTTTATATGCAACTGTTGTGGTTGTTGTTGCGAAGCTATGATTGCCGCCAGGCGATTCGCCATTTTAAACCCGGTTCATACTACTAATTTCCTTCCGGTAGTTAATACTGATCAATGCAACGGATGTGGAAAATGTGTGAAAGTTTGCCCTGTTGAAGCTATGACACTAGTTTCGGCTAATGATCCACACCTTCCGAACCGGAAAAAGGCTTCACTCAATGAAGAACGCTGTCTGGGTTGCGGTGTTTGCGTGCGTAGTTGTGTACCAAAAAGCATCGTATTGAAATCCCGACCCAGAAGAGTGTTAACGCCTTTAAATGGTGTGCACAAAGCTGTGATAATGGCCATTGAACGCGGCAACCTGCAGCACCTTATTTTCGATAATCGTGTTCTGTTCAGCCACCGGGCAATGGCTGCAGTGCTCGGTGTAATTCTGAAACTCACGCCAGTAAAACAGGCAATGGCAAGTCAACAGATAAAATCGCGTTATTTCGAGCAGTTGATCCGCAGGAGGAATTCTGTTTAATACATATTTCAAATACAGGTTTTCTCCGCGTTTTCTTTTTGAAATGTTGGACTAGCTTTGAGATAGATATCTGAAAATGATTTAGCAAATATCTCCTTTAACAATTCTGAAAATTCCTAAATAGCCTGGAACTCATGAATACCCGATTATTCAGAAATAAATACAGGATTGCTTCTACAAGAGCACCATGGTGGGATTACAGGAATTCGGCGCCTTATTTTGTAACGGGTTGTACACAAAATCGTAAACATTGTTTTGGCGAAATCAAAGATGGAGAAATGCACCTGAATGATTTAGGTAAAAATGCATGGGATTGCTGGTTTCAAATACCTGAACATTTCCCATTTGTGGAATTAATAAATTTCGTGGTAATGCCAAATCATATTCATGGATTGTTGTATTTGCATAATGATTTATTACCATCCCACGTCGTCGTCGTAGAGACGTTGCATGCAACGTCTTTACCGCCGCAACCGCAAAAAAACGAAATAATGGCAAATATTTCCCCGAAACAGGGTTCATTGTCTACCGTAATCCGATCATATAAATCGGCGGTTACGAATTATGCAAATCATAATAATTTACAGGCCGGCTGGCAGACACGTTTTTACGACCATATTGTGCGGAACGCTGAAGAATACCAGCGTATCTTTGATTATATCACAAACAATCCAAGGAATTGGAAATCAGATAAATTCTACGAATAATAACGTTTATATGTGTGAAATGTTACAATGAAAAATTCAATCATGATGTATGAATATATCTATTTTCCATGATGATGCGTTGCATGCAATGCATTGATCTGGTTCATTCAATGTAATGATCCGTTGCATACGATTTATTGATCCGTTGCTTGCAACGGATCTACACCATGTCTTTTAATACATTTTCGACGGTTACCATCATCTCATCCGTAATATCTAGATGGGTTACAAACCTTACTTCTTGCGGGGCCAGTGCCATGGCATGTATATCATTTTCACGTAATGTCTGAAGGAATCTGGATGCAGGCATTTCAGGTTTAAGACTGAAAAATACCAGGTTCGTTTGTACCGGAATCACCGCTTCAACATAAGGCAATGATTGTAAAAGGCTTTCGAGTTGTTTTGCCTTACAGTGGTCTTCGCGAAGGCGTTCAACATTATTGTCCAGTGCATAAATACAGGCAGCGGCAAGATAACCAGCTTGTCTCATTCCGCCTCCAAACACCTTGCGTATTCGGCGGGAACGGTTTATTAATTCCTTATTCCCAATCAATACGGAACCAACTGGTGCTCCGAGACCTTTAGATATACAAATGGAAATACTGTCGAAAAGGTGTCCATATTCAGCAGGTGTTTCATTCGTTTCTACCAATGCATTAAAAAGCCTGGCTCCATCGAGGTGAAATTTCAGCCCTTTTTCACGACAAACTTTGCCAATGGCTTTTAATTCGTTAAAATCATAGATAGAGCCGCCACCTTTGTTCATCGTATTTTCAACCGAAACCAACCTTGTGAGTGGCCGGTGCGGATCGTCGGGTGGATTAATATGCGCGGAAACATCGGCAGCGGTTATTCTTCCCTGGTCACCTTCGAGCAGGCAGACCGATGCACCTGAGTTCACAGCTATTCCACCACCTTCATAATAATAAACATGCGAAAGCTTATGGCAAATCACTTCGTCGCCGGGTTGAGTCAGAGCCTTAATTGCAACCTGGTTAGCCATGGTTCCTGATGCACAGAACAAAGCTGCTTCCATGCCAAACATATCTGCAACTTTAGCTTCGAGGGCTTTTACTGTAGGATCATCGCCTAAAACATCATCGCCAACTTCTGCGGCAAGCATGGCTTTTAACATTTCCGGAGTCGGGCGGGTAACGGTATCACTTCTGAAGTCTATCATTGGAGGGGTTGGGGTTTTGGGATTTAGAGATTTTGAGAGTAGGGAGACAGGGCGAGGGGAGACAAGGCTAAATTTATATTTTACATTTTGCTATTTGCATTTAGACTTTTACATTTCATAATCAATACAAACTTTTTCAATGGAATAATCTTTATTAAATGCTATAAACTCCTGGTGTACAGGATGGATTGTATAGGTTTCAATATCTTCCATAGTATCGAAATCCATGATCAGTACAATATCATACGACCACGCAAGTTTACGGATATCAAATCCTGCTTCATACTTTCGGATCACATCAATTTTTAAAGGCAGCTCATCTAACCGCTTTATAACTTCATGCGCAGCATTATTTTTCTCAGATTCACCTTTGAAATCTTTGAGTTTGAACATTACAATATGTCTGATCATATGAGGGTCTAGGTGTTGGGGATTAGGATTTGGGGTATAAAAGAATCAGAAGTTCGAGACACAAGTATTTAGTCTTGTAGGATTTAAGTTTCCAAATTCCAGAATCCAGTTTAAATTTCAGCAAATGCTTGCCTTATCCTCATAAGCCCTTGTACCAAAGTTGAAGCAGGGCAACCAATATTCATACGCATAAACCCTTCACCACCCGGACCAAACATAATGCCTGGATTGAAACCAACGCTGGCTTTATGAAGAAAAAATTCATTCAGTTCTTTGTCATTCATTTCCATTTCTGTGCAATCGAGCCAAACTAAAAATGTAGATTCAGGGCGGATCACTTTTATCTTTGGAAGGTATTCCAAAACAAATTTCTCAAGGGTTTCAACATTTGTCGCCAGGTAATCCATTAGTTCATCAACGTAAACATCACCATGAGTATATGCTTCTTCCGAAGCGATATTCCCGAAAATATTTCCACCGCCAATATGCAAATGATCGAGAGTTGCATTGAAATTCCTGCGAAGACTGTCGTTTTCAATAATTACTGAAGCTGTAGAAAATCCTGAAAGGTTGAATGTTTTACTGGGAGCAACAGTTGTAATGGTTTGCATGCTGATTTCATGCGAAAGGCTGGCAACAGGAGTATGTTTGAACGGTTTGAAGATCAGATCGCAATGTATTTCGTCCGAAACGATCAATACATTGTATTTCAGACATATTGTTGCCATTTGTTGAAGTTCATCCTTAGTCCAGACACTGCCACCCGGATTGTGCGGATTGGATAGAATCAGCATTTTGGCACCGTCTTTGGCAAGGGCTTCTAGACCTGTAAAATCCATACACAGGCGGCCATTTTGCATTATCAAATGGTTGTATGTAAGGGTACGTTTGTGGTCGGTTACCGCCGTGAAAAAAGGAAAATATACCGGTGGCTGAACAATAATTTTATCGCCAGGTTCAGTATAGGCAAGTACAGCAATATTTACTGCCGGAACCACTCCCGGGCAGAACGAAATCCAGTTGCGTTCAACTTTCCATTGGTGGCGGCGTTGCAGCCAGTCCATCAGCGAGGTAAAATAACTTTCCTCACGCAACGGATATCCGAAAACACCATGCCTGGCTTTTTTTATAATTGCTCCAGTTATATACGGCGGAGTCAGAAAATCCATGTCAGCAACCCACATTGGCAGTGCCTCAGCGGCACCCAGGAATTTGTGCATTCCGTCCCATTTTATACACGAGCTGCCTTTTCGTTCAATCAGTTGGTCAAAATCAAATTTCATATTCAGAGTAATCATTTAAAGAGGCGCAAAGGTATTATTTTTTCAGAAGAGGAGGGAAGAGTTTCATCTATCAAACTCCAAAAATCAAAATCAAAATCCAAATTTTAAGTTTCAGGATTTCATGGTTTCAAGTTTCAAATCACACAATCCGACATCCGACATCCGACATCCGTCATCCGACATCCGAAATCAAACATTTCCCTACTTGCCTGTCCACCAATAAATGTCTATTTTTGTTCTCACTAAGACTGATCAATGACTGATTCACTGTTATCACAGGTTTCGCGTAAGTATTATTTCGACGACACGCCTTTTATCAAACTGATGCGTAAGCGGATACACAAGGTACTGCTTATTGCCAGCAATTATGATGCATTTATTCTTGAAAGCGATGGCCGTATCGATGAGCATATTTTCAATGAATATACCTCTCTTAACCTGAGCAATCCACCTGAACTGATACAGGTACCATCGGAAGAACAGGCGCTGGGAGTGCTTGAATCGGATAAAATTGACCTCGTTATCTGCATGCTTACCCTCGAAGATATTGATTCCTTCGACCTGGCCAAACATGTGAAGCATAATTATCCTGCCATCCCTATCGTTGTGCTGACGCCATTTTCGCGCGAAGTAACACTTCGGCTTTCCAACGAAGATCTTAGTATCATTGATTATATCTTCAGCTGGTTAGGGAATCCTGATTTACTTGTTGCCATTATCAAACTGCTAGAGGATAAAATGAATGTGGAATATGATGCACTCGAAGTTGGTGTGCAGGTTATACTCCTGGTTGAGGATTCTATTCGTTTTTATTCAAGTTACCTGCCTAATATTTATAAGATTATTTTTCAGCAGACTAACTCCTTCATGACAGAAGGCCTGAACGAGCACCAGCGGATGATGCGCAAACGCGGAAGGCCAAAACTCATAATGGCTACAACCTATGAAGAAGCCGTGCGGTTATTTGATAAATATGAGAATAATCTTTTAGGTATTATCTCTGATATAAAATACAAGCGTTCCGGGCATGAAGACCCGGAAGCAGGCTTCAGGCTGCTGAATCACGTTCGCGCAAAAACAGATTTCCTGCCTTTTGTTTTACAGTCTTCCGACCTGAAATATCAGAATGTTGCCCACAACCTTGGCGTTGGCTTTATTGACAAAAACTCCAAAACGATGGCCATTGAGCTTCGTGACTATATGATGGAGTATTTCGCTTTTGGCGATTTTGTGTTTTATGATCCCGACACTCATAAGGAACTGATGCGTGCCCCCGACCTGAAAGCGCTTCAGAAAAGGATTTTCCAGGTTCCTGATGCCTCGCTCGAATATCACATTTACAGAAATCATTTGTCCCGTTGGCTTTTTGCACGGGCGCTGTTTCCTCTTGCCGAATTTTTCAGGGATGTAAGGCCCGGCGATTTTACTGATCTTGATGATATCCGAAGGTTTCTTTTTGAAACAATTGCCGGATACAGGCTCAACAAAGCACGTGGTATTATCGCGCAATTCGACCGTGAAACCTTCGACGAGTATATTAGTTTTACACGAATAGGGGAGGGCTCAATAGGTGGAAAAGCCCGCGGGCTCGCTTTCCTGGATGCAATCGTTAAGAGAAACAGGCTATTCGACAGGTTCGCAGATGTAAATATCAACATCCCGCAGACAGTTGTATTGTGTACGGATATTTTTGATGAGTTTATGGAAGATAACGATCTCTACAAAGTCGGCCTTTCCGACCTAAGTGATTCTGAAATTCTCATCAACTTTGTTAATGCCCGTCTGCCACTGCGGCTGCATGATGATCTGCTGAAGTTTATTCACCTTGGCAAGAAACCGATTGCCGTCAGGTCATCAAGTTTGCTTGAAGATTCACATTATCAGCCATTTGCAGGAGTTTACTCCACCTATATGGTGCCGGTTATGGTGAGCGACGATCGCTTTACTCTCGAACTGGTGAGTAACGCCATCAAAAGTGTATATGCTTCTGTTTTTTACCACGACAGCAAGGCTTATATGTCTGCAACAAGCAATGTGATTGACCAGGAGAAAATGGCAGTCGTTTTGCAGCATGTCGCCGGAACGCAATACGAAGACCGGTTTTATCCTTCATTTGCAGGGGTTGCCCGTTCGATCAATTTCTACCCGATTGCACCCGAAAAACCTAAAGATGGTATTGCCAGTATTGCAATGGGTCTGGGGAAATACATTGTTGATGGTGGGGTTTCTATCCGTTTTTCGCCGAAATATCCACGGAAGATCATGCAGCTTTCATCAACAGAGATGGCTTTGCGCGAAACGCAGAAATTTTTCTATGCCCTGGATATGGACCCATACAGTTTCAGGCCATCGGTTGATGACAGCGTGAATATGAAAAAACTTAAAATTGATGTTGCAGCTGAAGATTCTTCTTTCAGGGATATGGTTTCAACATTCGATTTTGAGAATAGCGTAATTCGCGAAGGAATTCTGCATGACGGGAAAAGACTTGTTACTTTTGGAAATATTCTCAATCACAATAAATTTCCGCTTTCCGAAATCCTGTCAATTTGCCTCGAAATGGGCGAGCGTGAGATTGGCAAACCCATTGAAATTGAGTTCGCAGTTGAACTCAACAGGACAAAAGGAGAGCCTGCCATTTTCAACCTTTTGCAGATCAGGCCAATTGTTGAAAACAAGGAAAGGGTTGATGTGAAGATTGAGAAGATTAAATATGAAGAAACTATCCTTTATTCGCATGCCGCTTTAGGCAATGGGACAGTAAATGATTTGCATGATATTGTGTATGTGAAAACGGCTACGTTTGATCCTTCACGTAATCCTGAAATCGTTCAGAAAATCGCGTTACTTAATGATAAATTTCTTTTGGAACACAAACAATACGTTTTGGTTGGCCCGGGACGGTGGGGCTCCAGCGATCCATGGCTCGGCATTCCGGTAAAATGGCCGCAGATAGCTGCAGCAAGGCTTATAGTAGAATCAGGTCTCGAAAACTATCGCATCGACCCAAGCCAGGGAACTCATTTCTTCCAGAACCTTACTTCGTTTCGTGTCGGTTATTTTACCATTCATCCGTATATAAAAGATGGCTTTTTTGATGTCGGATACCTGGATAGCCTTCCCGCAGAATATGAGGATGATCTTATCCGCCATGTACATTTTGAAGATCCTTTAACTATGGTCATAAACGGTCGCACAAACTCTGGTGTTTTAATGAGACCAAAGTCAAAGTGTAAACCGAAGGAAAAGAAGGCTGTTCAAGATTAAAGCGGTTATTTTGCTTATTCCAGGTTTTAGATTAAAATTGAATGGATGCCTGAACAGTCATTCTCCCATTCGTCATTTTTTTCCTGTGCTTCATATTTCACGCTGAGGCCCATATTTATGAATTCATTGTTTCAATAATGTCTTCATCCAAAGTCAGGTACTTTCGCATCAGGTTTCCTGTAAGGCAGGAATGAACAGGCAATACAGCCACAAGGCCGCCAGGCTTCAGGTTGCATCCTTGTTGAGTAAGCGAAAGAATGCCATGCTCCTGTGATAAAGAGCTAACCTTTCCCAATAAATTTGCTGTGTCCCAGCTTTTTCCATCCCAACTAACGGCAAGTCCGTAAATGGGTTTCGGATCGGGTGGGAGCGAGGTATGTTCTTTCGAAAGGTGCACAGCGCCACCATAAATAATTGCTTCCTGCCTGTCATGATGGATTGCCACCACTGGGCAAACCAAGGCAACTGCAATATCTTCCAGTCTGCATGATCCCAGAGCGAACTGCATTACATCAAAAAAGACAAAATTGCCCGGGCGGATTTCGTTAATTCCTGGAGCAATTGGAAGTTGACTGCATGTTGGCGTATCACCTACAGATAAAATAATGTCTGGGTACTGAGGTTGGAAATTCTTTTTCAACCGTAGCAGATTTTCAGAAGTATGCTGCTGAATGCTAATAATTTCCTGCCTGTCTTTCGCATGATATGTGTTTCCGCTATGGTTAAGGAATCCATTAAAACGCAATTTCGATGTCTTCGAAGCCTGAAGCACCTTATTAATAAGTGAAACGTTAGAGGCTGCAATCCCGGTGCGATGGTATCCGGTATCTATTTTAATAAAGAAACCGCATTCTTCATTCAGCATTTCTTTGAAAAACGTTGCCGTTTCTTCTGATTCAATCAGCAGATTCAGTTTTATCTTTGAGGCAAGCTGATTTATTTCGTCAATTTCAAGATGGTTAGCCGGGAAAGCGATTGTTATATCTGTCCATCCATTGTTGGCAAAATATTGCGCCATGGAAACCGATGAAACTGTTATGGCAGTAGCTCCCGCCTCGCGGAACCAGTCACCGATTGCCGCCGACTGATGTGTTTTAAAATGTGGCCTGAAAATCACCTTTTGCTCATTGGCTTTCGCTGCCATAGCGCGGATATTTCTTGTACAAATATCGCTGTTAAGTAATAATGCAGGCTTTTTGATATTCAGCATAACGAAATGTCTTTATCCTTGCAAATTTGATACTTTTGCATAAATAAACTGTAAATCATGAATAAATTTCTGTTATTAGTTTTAGTGCCGGCTTTTTCTCTGTTTACAACTTCATGCAGCAATAGTACAGATTCGGGGAAAGATATTGTAACAAAACGTATACAATACGATGTGTCGATTAGGAATACAGATCCGGATATGGATTGGTGGGTGCAGAATATCGAAGGCAGTAACCGCGAAAAACTGATAAAGGATATACTGGGGCGTGTTACCTCAGGCGAAGTAAAAGCCTACGATTTTCTTTCATGTAAGCCCTTTACAGCCAATGAAATTGCAGCTATGATGAAACGCGTTGATACCATTAGTGTTGAACGGTCTACTCCGCCTTACGACCTGGTAGATACGGTTCTGGTAACCGAAATACGGCTCAGCGATATAACAAAACTACGTTTCCTTGAAGAGTGGAGCATGAATGATAAAACTCTTGCATTTACCAAAAAAGTAGCCGGCATTTGCCCAATGGTGGAGCGTTTGACCGATTCCGGTGAATTACGCGGGTACAAGCCGCTTTTCTGGGTCTTTTTTGATGATAAATACCCGGCAGAATTGCAATCGAAATAAACAGGGAATGATGGACTTTATCTTCGATGTCGGATGTTTGATGTTGGATTAAAGCGTAGCTATTCACTCTTCACGTTTCTCCCTGTCGCCTCTCTCCCTGTCGCCTCTCTCCCAATCTCCCGATCTTCCCTAATCCCCAAACC
>Ga0265593_1001228_pt1 | contig 12197 bp, 10 predicted proteins | sample saktaG_8_FD_190136 | JGI IMG/M metagenome (GOLD analysis project Ga0265593, IMG submission 190136) | Saline water microbial communities from Sakinaw Lake, British Columbia, Canada - sak_2011_5_24_36m | ecosystem: Environmental > Aquatic > Non-marine Saline and Alkaline > Saline ...
TTGGTTGTGTGGCAATCCACAAAAACCGAAGGGTCCCATCTTCTTATCACATTTTGGATCAATCCGGTCATTTCCGGACTTTCAAGTTTTATTGCATCACGATTCAGATCGAGCATTTGACCGTTGTAGCGTAAACCTACCCCGTTTTTCGGGCCGTTCTGGTGCGTGCGGTTTTGAGTACTTATGGCTTCGTTGCCATCCGGATTAAAATTAGGACAAATCAGCACAACAACTTTTTGTAGAATTTCATTGTTTAAGCCATTAACCAGGTCTCGGGCCAGCATCATGCTTGCTTCTTTTCCTTCCACTTCACCGGCATGAATATTTGCCTGAATATAAACCACGATTCGTTTATCGTTGATCAGGTCAGCCGGCGATTGAGGCAAAGGATCAGCAATAATCAACAATGGGACATCGCGGCCTTCTGTCGTTTTCGCAATGGATTCAACCTTTATATTCATAGAAATTTTAGTTAATTCTGTTATAAAAGATTGCACGTCAGCGTATTTTGCAGTCGACTCGAAACCTGATTTTTCAGCCACGGTCAGAAGACTGTTTTGTCCATTTAGTAAGTTTATTCCGTAAAACAGAACCAGGTTTAGTAAAAGTATTTTTTTCATTGTAGTCGTTTGGTTGAAAGAAGAATTGTTTTAGCTGGATGATTCGTGTGTTCGCAAAAGTAAGGCCTTATTCACAACGGCTGATAAATACCACGCGATAATTCTAAACAAATTTGGTCTCAATGTAGTGATTTGGATTTAGCTGTACATATTAATTTTTAATCACTTTGGCAAACCATGTATTATCACCAATCACTATTTTGCATAAATATAAGCCTGCTGCCAAACTGCTTCCATCCAAAAATACCTTGTGATCTCCGGCTAATTTATAGCCTTCCTCAATAATGATGATTTCTTTACCTGTCGGATTGTAGAATACAATTTTTACGTTGCCCGCAGATTTGATAGTGTAATCAATAGACAAATTGTTAGTGAAAGGATTCGGATAGAATGTGAACTCAGCATTTCGGGAATTTTTAATGCCGGTAAATTCAAACACAACCTGATTTGACGGCGGTGATTGGCAATATTTAATATTGGCAATTGCATAATACGTATCAGATGCTGAAGCGAAATATTCCCGGTCTGTCGCTCCGGGTATTATTCCCTGGCTGTTATACCATTGATTACCGTTTGTAGCTGAAGATAACAGGTGATCATTTGCAATAGCGATTATCGGAGTATCAGGCAGCGGCACAACGTTAATTCTCACATTACCATTTGCTGCGAATAAACCACTGGTTACAGTTACATCAAATGCAGTTGTTTCCTGTGGAGAAACAAAAGGATTAAATAGCTCTGAATTCCTGAGTTTGGAAGAAGGTGTCCATGAATAAGTATATTCATCAACTCCACCCGTAGCAAAAACATAAAGTTGTGCTTGCTCTCCGGCACAAATAGTATCTGGCAAAGCAAGTGTATTTAGTTTTAACGAACCGGCAGATTCATGGCTGAAAGCAGGTAATTGAATATAATCGATCCATGCTGCATCAAGCCCGGCAGCGGTTGCTTCATCTTTTTCATACACCCAGCTGAATCGGTGCTTGCCAGCTAAAACCGGATAACTGACTTTTTCCCAGCCTTTAGCTCCGCTCCAGCTTCCTGATTCATGACTATCTATATAAAATTTCAGGAAATCATACCCGTTCTCGGAAGACACTTTTCGGTAAAAAGAAATTGTGTCGTTAAAGAGAACCTGCCCGTCCATATACATTTCACTTCGTTCCAGATTATTTATAGTTCCCGATTTTGCACCATAAGAACCTTCAGATTTTACTGGAGAGCTGATTTCCCAGGGCTTATTGCCTTTAAATTTCCAATTGTTTTTAAGGAAATTCCCGGTTTCAAAGTCTTCAACTTGCTGACCAATAAGTAAATTGAATCTGGAAATTGAATTGTACTGGCCAGCTATAGCGGCCGTGTATATTGAAATTCTGCTTCCCAAGATAGCATCCGGACTAACCGTAAAAGTAAAAACAGAAGTACCTGTTTCGTCAGAGGCGAGTTTTCCTATGTTAAGTGGAGAGGAATTGGTTGCTAAATTATCACCAAACAAAAACAATTGAATACTAACGTCTCCTGATATGGAATGGCCTGAATTGGTTGTTGCTGCAGTTACAACAATTGTTTCACCCGCATCGATCTGCCCGTTGCCATTGCCTGATATGGAATCATCAAAACGTATTGTTCCATTAATTAGCTTGGGTGCGTAAACTACAAAATTGAAATCTGATGTGAAAGTGCCTGAGTCCGCTTGAGTTGTGATGGTAAAATTTGCCTTATGCATATCAGGAATATTTTCGCTGACCTGCAGATTGAAAATATTTTTAGCTAAGGCTGATCCGTTGGCGGCTATCGATGGCCAGGTATGTGTATCAACCGGAATGGTGAAATAGGTGTCGGTAGTGCTGAGTGTTGAAATAGCATTTACAGCATCGGAATTACCTAAGTTATTGAGTAAAATATCAAGAGTTAGAGATTCCCCTGGTTCAGGCATGTTGTTTGTATTGCCATCCTGGTCTTTTACCACCACATTTTGAATTGCAATGTAAGGTCCATGTGGAGATTCAACGCTGACACTGTCGATATAAGGCTTGCGGTTTTGCATCGTTATAACAATATCTGCATACCCAGTTTGCGTGAAAGGTTGCAATTGAACAGTTGCCAGCCCATTTTCATCCGCTTCTGCTACACCGTGAAGAATACTGTTTCCACTGATTGCTACCGAGGCGAAAGCTTCGGTTTTAATCTGAAAAGTTGTTGCCCCAAGGGGTAGTAATGAAGTATATTCTGCCTTTAGAGCAGAAGGAACTCCGAAATAAATCATAGTCGAAGGATCGCCCATGAGGCAATACGATTCCCAATATTGTTTTTTCATTTCTGAATTTGATTCCTGAACCGCGAGGTTTCCGGCAAAAACCATCTGACCCATGGTGCTGTACCATTCGGATCTTGGTTGGCCATGATCGTGAAAAATACGATCATATGCTCCCGGACCGGTAGTTTCGTACATCGCGTCCGAAACAACAGAGCCGTTTCCAACACTCCACCAGTAATCTTCGTCCCAAAACGTCAGACCTGAAGCCCCGATATATCCAAGAGCACCTTTATCCTCGGCTCTCAGAAGCGCTTCGCCAAACGAATTCTGGTCAAACGCATTTGTCTGGCAACTGTTTCCAACCATCAAACCATATTTTCCTGTATTCTGAAGTTTATCGACATCTGATATAGTAAAAGAAGGATTTGTCCAACCTTCAGCACTTCCGTGTGCAGAATAATTGGCAAATGAAACACCGTTACTGATATTGGCCTGAATGCTATTTGAATAATTGCTTCCTGCTGGCTCAGGTTGAAGATAAATATGAGGAACCAGATTATGCGCTTCGTTAAAATAGTATGTCGTTGCATAATTCACCTGGCCATTTCCCCATTTCAACTGGTGAGATGCATCTGCGCCTGCTGCCATTAAAACTTGATTCAGAAAAGATGGATCCGGCATCAGGTATTGCTCATATTGAAGGGTTTTATTAATCTGTGGAAGTAATTCATCGACCGTGTTGGCCGAGAATCTCCCATAAAACACTTCCGGAAGGTAATCTCCGGTATATTCACAATAATACAGATCGCTTACATGATCACCGCAGTTGAATGCAGGAATCTGGGCCACATCGCCAACAAACAGCACAAAAGATGGAGCCGGATCAGTTGGCGTAGCGGAAGTGTAAATACTCTGAAGGTGCGCTTTGATCGAAGCTGAAGTTGCACCGACAGCCGGATCACTGGTGTAAGCTTCAATAACATTAAACCCGCGCCTGACTTTCCATTTAATAAATGGCTGCAACGCATCACGAAACATCGGATCGGATACGATGACATATTTTACAGGGGAATCAGACACTTCGGCAGCTTTCACATCTGTCGGTTTGCCATTAAGTACATTGCCAATTATACTTTTGAAATACGGAGATTGTAATTTGGAATTATTTTCGACACTCTTTAATTGATTAGCTCCTGAAAAATTAATTTCAACCACAAGGTTATTATACACCCTGATCGTATTCGTTACCGGATTGTATTGAACAGGCGACAATACCAGGTTGGCAAGTTGAACCCCACGCAGATTGCCGGTCACCTTAACCTGCACTAATACATCGCCATAGAAGCTGTTAGTTTCGTATACTTGCCTGTTAAAAGCAATGTCAACATTCTTAACGCTATTTTTGGATTGTGGAGCCTGCGTTGGGAATAGTTTCTGGGTAATTCCGAAATCTGCAAGCAGGTATTCCTTCAGATCAAAGCTAATAACTTTCACTTCAGGAGTTGAACCTTCCGGGATTTCGATTAGTTTACTGAGTACAGGTAACTGGGGAGAACCGATTGTGTTCGTTTTTGAATAGGAATCGAGCTGTAATTCTATAAATTCGCCTTTATCGGTCTTTACAAAAAGTGTATTGAAACTGCTGATAGTATTACTTATCAGCAGATGGGAAAGAGTATTTTCGGTTACATTTATTTTAGTACGGCCTGAGTTATTGAGAATAATTTCATTAGCAGCATTCACTTCCATACCCACCAAAAGCAGAAAAAACAAAAGCCAAAGGAATGCTTGTTTTTGAAATAGGTTGTGGATCGAACTCATATTTGAAGCTCCGGAATAAATATGGCAGTAAAGTTATAGATTAATCCGTATCGTTGTGGAATTGCAAGGGTTATGGCTCGATAAATAAAAAAGCGCAAAAGACAAGTGATGATTAAATCACTACTCTTTTACGCCTTATAATCTAATTTATGGATTCAGGTTTCCTGATCCGCTTATTAGTTCTTATGCTTATCTGCGTTGTGACAACAGGTTTCAGACTGGCAGGTCTCTGGTTTTTCAACAACCAGTACAACACTGAAAACGCCTTCGTCTGAATTGATATCATTGTATTTCCTGATCATATCCGTATCCAGGTATTTCTCAAGGATTTCCAAAGGAAGTTCCAGTTTATTCACTTCAACAATGCCACCTTGTGTAAAACCGGTTTTTTGGAAATAACTCATAAAAACATCAGCCTTTTCAGCACCGGCAATGCAGCCTGCGAATGATGAAGCTTCTTTGCGCAAGTCGTCCGGGATATCGTTTATAATCACAAAATCTGATACACAAACATACCCGTTATGATCGCAAATCCTGTACATTTCATCTGCAACCTTCTGTTTGTTGTTCTGCAGGTTGAAAACGCAACTCGCGTATACCACGTTGGCAAATTCGGAAGGTAAAGGCACGGCTTCAACATCACCAAGCCTGAATTCGACATTGCTCACTTTCATTGAATCGACTATTCCACGGGCAGTACTTATGTTCTGCTCCGAAATATCAATCCCTATAACTTTACCAGTAGGTCCGACCACACTTGCGGCCGAAATACAGTCGCTGCCCAATCCTGAGCCAAATTCAACCACACGGTCGCCTAGCTGCAAAAGCTGGAATCGTGAAGGGAGATCAGTATTCACTTCTGAAGGTTCATTACTATTTGAATGGCTACCGCATCCACCTGACCCACAGCCACATGCGCTATTTTTAACTTTATCTTTATTTTCGATTGACGTTGCTTCTACCTGCATTTTGTATGTTTTATGCTTTGAGTGATTTTATAAATTGATTGTACTTTTAGTTCTCACATAACAAGCATTTCTTTAAAAGGTTTGATGAGATTAAATATTTAATTCTTTAAATATGATAATTGCAAATAATATTTGAACATATGGCCTTGTTTTTCAGCAATTTAATTTCAACTAAAGAGGATAAACAAGTGATTGGTATTTTAAAGACTATTCTCATAGATACCGGATTTGAATGCGATTTTAAGAATTGGAACAGCTTTTTTACAATTGTCAGGCATTTATTAAAAATGTTAAAATTTATCAAAAACATGGGGGATAAAAATCTATATGCGCCAAAACCGTAATTTTACAGCAAAAAAAAGCACTGAGATGATTCGTAAATTAATTGCATTTTCCATTTTACTTGTAACTATAGTTTCATGCACTAAAATTGATACACCAGATCTGGTTGATTATGGCCCGATCGACAAAAAGATAATTCAGGATTATTTAACGGTTCATAACGACACTACTGCGAAATCTACTACTTCGGGGTTGTATTATATTATTCAAAATCCAGGAGGGAGCGCACACCCTCTCATAAATTCTACAGTTACTGTGAAATACAGTGGATATCTGGTTGATGGAAATCCCTTCGACTCATCCTCAACCCCCTACACGAACAAACTATATAATTTGATAACAGGTTGGCAGGAAGGCTTGCAGCTAATTGGAGCAGGCGGCAAAATGCGCCTTTTTATCCCGTCAGGATTAGGATATGGAGCAACAGCCATTGGCTCAATTCCCGCCCATTCGGTACTGATATTTGATATTGAACTGGTTAGTTTTAAATAAAAACTGCCTGCATTCACATAAAGTGAAAAATACGTTTTTAGGAAACACAAAAGCAGATCAGCTATTTTTAATGGGTTATAACAGGGCAAAGTATCAGCGAAATATAGTTGATATTGAGTGCCTTTATATTTCGGAATGTTAATTTTTATCAAAATTTTTATTCATAAAAATCTGTATGCCACAAAGCTGTAACTTTGTACCGAAAAGATACCTGAAATCATGATTCGTAAATTTATTGCATTTTCCCTTTTACTGGTAATAGCTATATCCTGCTCAAAAACAGCGGATGTGGTTGATTATGGCCCAACCGACAAGAAAATAATTGAAGATTATATAACTGCACACAATATAACCGGCGCGCAATCAACAGCTTCCGGCTTATACTATGTTATTCAAAAACCAGGAAGCACAAACCACCCCACCTTAAAATCATATGTGTCTGTCAATTACAAGGGCTATCTAACTGATGGTACCATATTCGATAGTTCATATCATCTTGGACAGCCTTATTCAAATGTAGTCACCATTTTTGTAAAAGGGTGGCAGGAAGGCTTGCCATTAATAGGAGCAGGCGGTAAAATACAACTTTTTATTCCCTCAGCATTAGGATACGGCTCAGCAGTAATGACTGGCATTCCGGCTAACTCCGTTATACTTTTTGATGTTGAAATGGTAGATTTTTACTAAAAATCATGTCCGGTAGCAATAACGGCATACTACTTGATTTCGGCCAGGCCTACAGGAAAGCAGCTGATTATTGCGCAATTCAGGATCGGTGTATCAGCGAAATGCAGCTGAAATTTATCAGTTGGAATATTGATAGGAGCTTCAGCAGCGGCATCATAAGCAAACTGATCGAAGAAGGTTTTATTGATGAAAAACGGTTCGCAATAAATTATGCCGGTGGGAAATTCAGAATTAACGGGTGGGGAAAATTAAAAATTGCTGCCAGTCTGAGAGCCAGGAATATCCCGGCGGCGTTGATTCAACAGGCTCTTTCCACTTTCGAAACAGATGTGTATTCGGCATTTTTAAATACATTACTACAGAAGAAACTCCGTCAACTTGGTGGCGACACACTACAAAACCGGCAAAAAGCAGCCTTTTTTGCCGCTTCACGGGGCTTTGAACAAGGACTGATTGCAACCCACTTACGCGATATCGAAATATCAGATTTATAAATACCAACAAACTATGATAACCACCGAATCACTAAAAGAACTATCAAAGCGGCTCGAAGCGCTGAGGAGGTTCCTTTGACGTCGATACCAAGCTTGAACTCATCGCCGAAGAAGAAAAACTAACGGAAGCTCCTGAATTTTGGAATGACCCGAAAAAAGCCGAACTTGTCCTCAAATCCATACAGGAAAAGAAAAGCTGGACTAATGCTTTTACAAATGCCGAGGTTTCATTGGCAGATTTATATGTTTTAGCAGAGTTTTTCCAGGCTGGTGAAGCCACGGAACAAGAGGTTGAAGATAGCGTTCAGAATACTGAAAAGCTATTCGATGATCTCGAATTCCGGAATATGCTCAGCAACGAAGAAGATGGACTGAGTGCTATCCTTCAGATCAATTCCGGCGCCGGTGGAACCGAAAGCCAGGATTGGGCTCAGATGCTGATGCGCATGTACATCCGCTATGCCGAACGGAATAATTTTAAAGTCCGCGAACTCGATTTAAACGAAGGCGATGGGGCCGGTATTAAATCCGTTTCTATCGAAATTGAAGGTGATCATGCCTTTGGATACCTGAAAGGAGAAAACGGAGTTCACCGTTTGGTTCGCCTCTCTCCTTTCGATTCGGCTAACCGGCGCCATACTTCTTTTGCTTCAGTGTATGTTTACCCGGTTGTGGATGACAATATCGACATCCAGATCAGTGCTGCCGATATCAGCTGGGACACTTTCCGAAGCAGCGGTCCTGGCGGACAGAATGTGAACAAAGTAGAAACAGCGGTTCGTCTCTACCATGCTCCATCAGGAATTGTGGTAGAATGCCAGGTTACCCGTTCGCAGCAGCAGAACCGCGACAAAGCCATTCAGATGCTAAAGTCGCAGTTGTACGAAATTGAACTGCGAAAGAAAAAAGAAGCCCAGGCCGAAATTGAAGGCAACAAGAAAAAAATCGAATGGGGATCACAGATCCGCAACTATGTTCTTCATCCGTACAAAATGGTTAAAGACATACGAACAGGACACGAAACGTCAAATGCATACGAAGTACTTGATGGCGACCTCAATGATTTCATCAAAGCTTACCTGATGGAATTTGGCAGAAGCGATTCGTAAAAAGTATATCCAGCATTTCCGGAATAAAATTCAGGAATACAATGAAGCAATAATAATCTTCTGTGTATTCCTGTTTTTTTGATAAAATGTCCTGACACAAAAGTAAAAAATTCTATTCCAGGCAAAATCATTTTCACATCTAAATTTTTCTATCTTTGAATGGTAATCAACCTTTCTATAAGATATTCCTATGATAACTATTTACCACAACCCAAAATGCCGCAAATCGCGGGAAGGATTGCAGTACCTACAGGATAAAGGGCTGGAATACAATGTTGTAGAATACCTCAGGACCCCACTTACCCGCGAACACTTTAAGGAGCTACTTATGAAACTCAACATGCGGCCTGAACAGATTGTGCGTACGCAGGAAGATGAGTATAAGGAAAAGTTAAAAGGCAAACATTTTAACGACGAGGAATGGATTACCATCTTACTCGAAAATCCTAAATTAATACAGAGGCCGATTGTGGTAAAGAATCATAAAGCGGTTCTGGGACAGCCGGTTGATGAGATTGACAGACTTATTGGGTAAAGTTTGATAGGCCAAGAAACGTTAATGAAATTTGTCATTCAATGGTAATTCAATAGTCATTCAATTGCTGAATGGGTATTGAGAAAAAGGAATTGGGCTATGAAGTCGTTAAATCACTAAAAAGCATAAATCAAAAAATCAATTTAAAGTTATGGACATTGATGATTTAAGAGTTTATAACTTGGCAATGCAACTGGCTGAAAAAGTTTGGGAAATTGTAACCAGATGGGATCCATTTGCTAAATATTCTATTGGCAAACAATACACTGAAGCAGCTGATTCAATTGGATCAAATATAAGTGAAGGATTTGGTCGGTTTCATTTCAAAGATTCAAAGAATTTTCTATACTATTCACGTGGCTCACTTTATGAAACCAGAACCTGGACTATAAAAGCATACAACAGAAAACTAATAACAGATGAAGAATACAAAGAATTATTAGCAGATATCCAGGATCTGGGCGTAAAACTAAATAATTATATCAATACAATTGGCAAAACATCATGAAACCAAGTATGACCGCTAACTCACATCATGTAAAAACTGGCACATAAAAGCAATTGAATGACAAATAATGTTCGAAATATCTATACACTCTCGTCCGACAACAATTGAATGACAATCGAATGACAACTACTACACGCAAGATATCCAAAATCCCTCGTACAAAAACTATTGAATGACCATTAAAATAATCCAATCATCTAAAATATCTCCAATCATGAAATTTCGCATCGAAAAAGACACCATGGGACCTGTTGAGGTTCCTGCCGATAAATACTGGGGCGCTCAAACCCAGCGTTCGAAGGACAACTTCCGCATCGGCGATGGGCATATGCCACTGGAAATCATAAAGGCATTTGCCATACTGAAAAAAGCTGCAGCCCTTACCAATCGGGATCTGGGTGTGTTAAATGCTGAAAAATGCGATCTCATCGGGAAAGTTTGTGATGAAATTTCAGAAGGCAAACTCGATGATCAGTTTCCACTGGTAGTCTGGCAAACCGGCTCAGGCACACAAAGCAATATGAATGTAAATGAGGTTGTAAGCAACCGCGCACATGTGCTTGCCGGAGGAGTATTAGGCGAAGGAAAAAGCCCGCTTCATCCAAATGATGATGTAAACAAATCACAAAGCAGCAACGATACTTTCCCTACTGCCATGTCGATAGCCGCTTATAGAATGTTAATTGATATCACACTTCCTGGCATTCAGAAACTTCGGGACACCCTCGCTGCCAAAGCTTTAGAATTTAGCAAAATAGTAAAGATAGGCAGGACGCATTTAATGGATGCAACTCCGTTAACACTTGGGCAGGAGTTTTCTGGATATGTTTCGCAGCTGGACCATGGAATGAAAGCCATAAAAAACACGCTTCCACACCTGGCAGAACTTGCACTTGGAGGAACCGCCGTCGGAACCGGCATAAATACGCCAAAAGGATATGATGTAAAAGTTGCTGAGCATATCGCTTCGCTAACCGGCCTGCCTTTTGTAACTGCCGAAAATAAATTTGAAGCTCTCTCGAGCCACGATAATATTGTGGAGGCTTCGGGCGCACTTAAAACTATAGCCACCAGCCTGATGCATATTTCAAGCAACATACGGTTGCTGGCTTCCGGACCGCGCTGCGGCATAGGCGAATTGCATCTGCCCGAAAACGAACCCGGCTCATCCATCATGCCCGGAAAAGTAAATCCTACACAAAACGAATCACTGACCATGGTTTGTGTTCAGGTGATAGGTTGTGATGCTGCCATCACAGTTGCCAATACGCACGGACATTTCCAGCTGAACGTATTCAAACCGGTAATGATTTATAATTTCCTTATGGCAGCACGGCTTATTGGTGATGCCTGCGTTTCATTTAACGATAATTGCGCTGTTGGCATCGAAGCGAATCTAGCCTTTATAAGCAAAAACCTGGAAAATTCGCTGATGCTGGTTACTGCACTCAATACACATATAGGTTACGAAAATGCTGCCAAAATAGCCAAGAAAGCCCATCACGAAGGTACAACGCTTCGCGAGGCTGCTGTGGCTCTTGGATTGGTTACCGACGAACAGTTTACGGAATGGGTTGATCCATCAAAAATGATTGGATAACAGATTAATTCGATCAGTATAAGGCCCTTTGGAGATTGTTTTCTTCAGAGGGCTTTGCATTTTACGATTACTCTTTCCAGAGAAAAAATTAATGGAGGAATCAATATTAGCATATTCCAAAAACTAAACACAGAAAATCATTAAAACAAACAATTTGATTCCAGATATGAAATAGAATTTCGCTAAACATGGCTTTCCTGCTGTTCAAGAATCACAGCCAGATTCATGATTATTCGTTATATTTGCACACTGGCTTACTAATAAAATTGCAAATGTTTAATCACAACGCTTTTATGTCGGAATCGAAAAGAATTAAAATAACTGAACTGCTGAAAACGCCTGAAAAAACAGGCATAGGAAATAGCGTAACTATAAAAGGTTGGGTTCGCACCAAGCGCGGTAACAAAAATGTGGCTTTCATTGCATTAAATGATGGTTCAACAATCCACAGCATACAGGTGGTAGTTGATCTGGCAAATTTTGACGAGGAACTTCTGAAACAGGTAAATACTGGTGCTTGTTTATCTGTAACCGGCACGTTGGTCGAATCACCGGGCGCCGGGCAGTCGGTTGAAGTACATGCTTCACAAATCCTGGTTTATGGCGGTGCCGATCCCGAAGTTTATCCTTTGCAGAAAAAAGGACATACTCTCGAATTCCTGCGTGAAATTGCGCATCTCAGGCCCCGGACCAATACTTTTGGAGCCGTTCTGCGAATCAGGCACAATATGGCTTACGCCATTCACAAATATTTCAACGACAAA
>Ga0265593_1001231_pt1 | contig 12176 bp, 10 predicted proteins | sample saktaG_8_FD_190136 | JGI IMG/M metagenome (GOLD analysis project Ga0265593, IMG submission 190136) | Saline water microbial communities from Sakinaw Lake, British Columbia, Canada - sak_2011_5_24_36m | ecosystem: Environmental > Aquatic > Non-marine Saline and Alkaline > Saline ...
GCCCTTGTTGAAGCCAACGGGCCAAGCCACCGTCCAAAACCGCCACTTGGGCATGGCCGAAAATGCGGAAAGTCCACCAGACGCGTGCCGAGGCCATGAAGAAGTTACTGTCATAGACGACAACCAGCGTATCGTTGCCTATGCCCAACTTGCCGACGGCTTGCGCGAATTCTTTTGGACTAGGCAGCATGTGCGGCAAATTCGTCGAATGATCGGCGATTTCATCAATATCGAAGAACTGTGTGCCGGGAATATGGGCTTGGTTGTATTCGGCCTTGGCGTTGCGGTTTTGGTTGGGCAGGAAGAAACTGGCATCCAACACGACGAGGTTTGGCGAGCCTAAATGTTCGTTTAGCCATTCGGTGCTTACTAAGGGGGATTGTTTTTCGGTGGTCATGGTATCCTCATTCATTTTAGCTTAGGGCTTCCTCGGCTGAGGCCGCAAATAGCAATTGCTCAGACCAGCGCGGTATCCTTGCCTAGGTTGCCTCTCGCAAGCATGAGATTTTATGAAAATAATAATCACAGGAATCCTTGTCGACGAGCTTCATTCCAAACGAACGGAGAGGTTTTACGAAGGTGATCCGAATTAATACTACTGAGCGCATAATCTTGAAAATGCCTAGCTCGCATATCTCTATTGATACTGCTGTCGAGCTTCAGCCGTTCGATGGTAAGCCTAGCTTCTCGAACAAAGTTGCCGGTCATATCAGGATTAACAAAAATTCGCCCGCTCGCCAGTTCCAATCGAAACATATCCGCTGGCATAGTGAAGGGATCAAGTACATCATCAAATGCTCGCTTCCTTGCATTCATTGTCATACAGGCCAGTCGGTAATTACTCCATTCGTAGGTCAAACCCGCATTTGCAGATTTGGCAATAAAATGATCCGTTGTTACTGCACCAGTTGCACGTTCAATATAAACAGCAAGATAAGCGCATATTCCTTTATAACTTTTATGCAAATCATCCAAACATTCTCTCCAATACGGATGTGGATTTGTATTGCTTGGTAAGGATACTGTTAGATTGATGTTATTCTTCTTTAGCCAGGCCATGCCTGGTTGCCTGACTTTTTCATCAAACTTAGCAGGCTGAGGCTGTGGAATCACTGGAATCATTCTAGCCATCCTTTTTTTTCCGCAACAAAACTCCACCTGACCCAAAATGGATCTGTGTCGCCCAGCAGTCGAAGCAATTTTCTGTGCAGTACTTCGGCTTGAACCTTGCCGAAAGTAGGATCGCTCATGGCTATTGCGGCCTCTTCCAATGCTTGTTCAGCAATGATTGAGCGACCACCGCTTTTCATCTGGTCGAAAGTTTCGCTCATTAGCCAAGTGGCAGCATCGCCATGACGGAAAAAATCTAACGGCTTTAAAGCAACTTCGCCACTAGCCAGTGCATCGAGATGAAATAACTTGTCTTTGTCTGATTCAAATACGGTTTCTGCCGATGCCATGACCAAAGGCGAATGTGTCGATAATAGGTATTGGACATCAGTTGTTTGCTTGAGTAAATCTGATAATATTCCACCAACCTCCATAAGTGCAGGCAATATTGATCTTTGCCAAAATGGGTGTAAATGGGCTTCAAGTTCGTCAATCATTATTACCATGCGCCTTTGCGGAGTAAGACCGGACATTTCAGATGCAATCAGATGTTCTTGCCAAGCCCAGACGATGAAATAAGCCAAGGTAACAATTCTGCGCACGCCAGCCGATGCATAGACTATAGGAACCTCTCCATAGGGATGTGTAATTGTCGGAATATCGTAGCTATTATCTGGTATCCGGGTTGGCTCCCCCGGTTTTAGCTCACCTAAATCAGGAGGTGACAAGCATTTTAGTACCGCTTTAAATACCTCGTAGCAAGCATATCGTTTGGGGTTGCTTTGCCAGATTACCCAATCAAGAACTAGACCTCGGATACGTCCAGGCGAGGGGCTACCCCAGAAGACCTCTTCCCTAGTAAATGCAATGCCTTTATTGTTTACTTGATTATGGCTTTTTTGTCCCACTGGATCCCAAATTGCGTAAGAACCATCCACTCGAGCGTATACGATCAATCCAGCAATCACCGGTCGCTTATCCATTAGCGGCCAAGATAGCGATTTCCAATCGTAAGCTATACATTCTCTGGGAAATGTTGATTGCTCACTTGCAATTTCAAAGATAATTTCCACAGGTTGTTTTTTTTGAACAGGAGCCTGTGCATGCATAATGCTTCGATCCTGCCCCGGATGAAGGGGTTGTTCGGCCCATGTCCCGGTCAAAGCCCACCAAGCGGTTTCAAGCAAAAAAGTCTTGCCTAAGCCATTATCTCCCGTAATGATACTTAGTCTCTTAGCTGGCTCAAATTGAAAGATTTCAGCCGGGCCTAATCTTCGGGTTTCGAGATAAGCAAGAGTGCCTCCTTCGTCGGGATCAACATCAGGAGCTTTGGGAAGACCCAATTCTCGCCAACCTGTTTTACTTGCCTGAAAAATAGCATCAAGGTCTATGTCCAAAGGCGGAACGATCTCAAATAATGCCCTTTGTTCATCTGCATTGATCTTAAAATCCTCAAAGAATTTATTTATGATTGCTTGCGGGGTAATTTCATTGGGCCATTCCCTATCTTGGTAGAGCCAAACGGCTAAATCAAAGGTCGGCAATTTTTTTCGGTTGAGTTTCTTGTTAAGCTCTTCTATGTAATCTGATTCCCAACCCCATTCACGGGATCCAGGTTTATGTAAAAAAACCTTCGAAAATGTCTGAGCATTAATCGACTGAAGCCCACTAGCAGGGTAGTCAGGTCTTACCCAATGTGTTATTGATTTGAATGGTTGATAAAAATGATATGAACGCGAGTCAATCCGATGATGTTCCTGCATGAATTTGCTAGTTTCTGCATCCAGTGGAAACACAATCACATTTCCAATCGGCAATTCATGCTTTTTACAGACTAGGAAAGTAATCCCAAAAAAAGGATGTACATTTTTTTTTAAAACGGCTATTGAAAAAGCTATTTGTCGAGCTGTGAAATACATAGTGTTGAGGAAGGGCTAAGGCGATTTCAGGCGTTGGAAGGCAGTCGCAGTGAGTAGATGCGAGTTCATTGAGTGGATTCATTTGCATATTTTACGCTGAAATGCTCAAGAACAATAATTAGTTGTAGGGCGGCAACACTTTGCCGCCATTCGATTTGTCGGCATAGGTATGCCGACCTACACCATTACATCAACAAATTCACCAACACCTGCCGGTAAACCTGGGACAGCGTTTCCAAATCCCCCACCGGCGTATGTTCATTGATTTTATGGATACTGCCATTGAGCACACCCACTTCAACCACTTGCGCACCCGTCGGCGCGATGAAGCGACCATCGGATGTGCCGCCGCCAGTGTCGGGTTTGGCGCGAAAACCGACGACCTGTTCCAATGCCTGTTGCACCGCCTCAATCAATTCGGTTTGCGTGGTCAAGAAGGGCGGGCCGGACAGCCGCCAGTTCAACTCATAGTTCAGGCCGTGGCGGTCGAGTAGGGCATGGATCCGGCTTTTGATTTCCGCCTCGGTGATGGCGGTGGAAAAGCGGAAGTTAAACAGCACATCCAAGCGTCCGGGGATGACATTATCCGCACCCGTCCCGCCGTTGATGTTGGATACTTGAAAACTGGTGGGCGGGAAGAATTCGTTGCCGTGATCCCAAACTTCGGTAGTGAGTTCCGCCAAGGCTTGGGCGAAACGGTGTATGGGGTTGTCGGCCTTGTTTGGATAGGCGACATGACCCTGCATACCCAACACCCGCAAGACGCCGCACAGCGATCCGCGCCGGCCTACGCGGATGACATCGCCCAGCCTTTCGGAACTGGAAGGTTCGCCCACCAGACACCAATCAATGGACTCACCCCGCGCTTGTAGCGCCCCGACGACTTTGACTACTCCATCCTTGGCGTCACCTTCCTCGTCGCTGGTTAGCAGCACGGCGATTGAACCTCGGTGGTCTGCATGTCCGGGTATGAAAGCCTCCAACGCGGTCACCATCGCCGCAACTCCGCTTTTCATGTCCGCCGAGCCACGGCCATATAACATGCTATCGCGGATGCTCGGCTCGAACGGCGGCGAATGCCATTCTTCCTCCGGGCCAGAAGGCACCACGTCGGTATGGCCCAAAAAAACGAACAGCGGGGCATCTTCACCCCGGCGCAGCCAGATGTTTTTGGTTTCGCCAAAATTCAGCCATTCTGCTGAAAAGCCCAGAGGCTCTAAACGGGCGGCGATGAGTTCCATGCAACCTGCGTCGTCTGGGGTGACCGATCTGCGGCGGATTAGTTCTTTGGTCAGTTCTAACGTGTCGCTCATGGTTTAGCCAATCCCAAATCCGGTGGTTGGAATACTCACGGAGTTAAGTTCGAGTATTCTTCGGCGTTAAAGCCGATCAATGTTTTCGTCCCGGCTTCCAACACCGGGCGCTTGATGAGGCTGGGCTGTCCCAGCATCAACTCCATGGCTTTGGCGCGATCCACACCCTCGCGTTGGCTTTCGTCCAGTTTGCGCCAACTTGTGCCGCGCCGGTTCAACAAAGCTTCCCAACCCAAGATGACCTCCCACTTTTCCAATAGTGCCAAATCCAAACCGTCCTTGCGAAAGTCATGGAATTGATGGGCTATGCCTTGGGCTTCCAGCCAAACCCTGGCTTTTTTGACGGTGTCGCAGTTTTTGATGCCGTATAGGGTGAACATGTCGAGCCTAGTTTGTGATTTTGCAGTCAATTATAAACACAGTCGTTTGGCAAAAAAAAGCCCATGCGGACTGAAACCGCATGGGCCTGGCTCAAGATGCCAGGGGAAGGGTAAGCTATTTAATCGTGATCGACTTCATTTGTTTGGCCTCGGCGGAAACTTTTGCCCGCTCATCGGCTGGCAATGGAATCAGACCCTTCTCAGCTAAATAGCCTTCTTCACCAAAGGCTTTTTCGCTGGCGAATTCGTTAGTGAACTCGGCGATACCTGGTATCAAACCAATGTGGCCCTTTTTCACATAGAAAAACAAGGGGCGTGAAATGGAATACTGACCGTCGGCAATGCTTTCGTAGGTGGGTTCCACGCCATCGACCAAAGCTGCTTTGACCTTGTCTTTGTTCTGCTCCAGATAGCTGTAGCCAAAGATGCCAAGGGTGGTGGGGGTGGCGCCGAGCTTTTGCAGGATCAGGTTGTCATTTTCACCCGCTTCAATATAGCCGCCATCCTGGCGGACGGTCATGCAGACGTTTTTAAAGAAAGCGTTGTCGCTTTCCTTCTTGGCTTTTATCCAAGGAAAGCTCTCGCAGCCATGCTCCAATGCCAACTCTGAAAAAGCGTCGCGGGTGCCGGAAGTCGGCGGCGGGCCGAGTACTTCGATCTTGGTTTTCGGGAATGCGGGATTGATTTGATTCCAAGTCTTGTAAGGATTTTCAACCAGAGTCTCGGAATCCGGGCTGGCAGGGTCGGGAACCCGTTTGGCCAAGGCCAGGTAGATTTCCTTGCTGGTCAGTTGCCAGTTTGCCTTGGACTTCTTGGAATAAGCCAGCACGATGCCGTCAAAGCCGATTTTCACTTCCGCAATTTCTGTGACTCCGGCCTTCTGGCAAGCCTCGAATTCAGTTTTCTTCATTTTACGCGAAGCGTTGACAATGTCCGGGTGTTGCACGCCGACACCGCCGCAGAACAACTTGACGCCCCCGCCGGTTCCGGTGGATTCGACCTTGGGGGTTTTGAAATTGCCGGACTTGCCGAATTGCTCCGCCACCACCGAGGAAAACGGGTAAACGGTGGATGAACCGACGATGCTCAGATAGTCGCGACTCCCTTCGGCTTGGACGGCGGGGCCACCCAAGCTTAAACCTAGCGCGATTGCGCCGAAGATCATAAATTTCTTGTTCATATGACACCTCATGTTATTGATTTAAGTTTGAAGCCAGATAGGCCAACGCCCGCAGCAGTTTACTCCGGGCGTTGCTAAAACGTTAGTAGTCCAAGCGGACGGCCATTTCCCAAATATCGGGGCTTAAGCCGTTGAAGCAGCCAATGGCCGCATTGCCGGATTGTTGTGCTGGCGAGGCATTGCCTTTGGGGGAACATGCGGTAGCCGCGTTAGGCGTAAGACTCGCCGCAGCCGAGCCGTTGTTGGTGGCAAACACATGGACCCAGTTGGTCATGAAGCGGATGCGCGGGGTGAGATACCAGTTCAAGCCCAAGGTACCCGCGTTGATGCTGCCAGCGTTGATATGGAGTGTGTTCATATCCATTAAATCATAGCGGTAAGCGACTTCGAAAGCACCCCAGCCATCGCTGCCTATGAAGCTTTTGTTAGGCACGAGGCGATCCCAAGTTCCCCTCTTGACATCATAGGGACGGCTTTCTCCGGTCAGGAACCAACCCCCTTGGACGTAGAAGCCTTGTAAGGTGTCGCTGCCGGAATATCCTTTACCGGCGATCTGCGCTTGCATGTACTCAGACTCTAAGTGGACCGGGCCATAAGATCCTGCCAGTTCCGCGCCGAACATGGCAACATTATTGACCTCATGATTTTTTCCAAAGTTAGTGCAAACACCCGATGTGGTTTTTAGGCAAACCGTATTAGTCAGGTTGCCCGTATTGATCCAGTTAGTGCGATCAATCACGCTATCGGGTTGTGACTGGTAGGCCCAACCACCCGTTCTAACCGAGCCATCAGCATTGTAATTGTTGTTGACACTACGCCACGAACCCCAAACACCCGTATGCAACAAACCAACATCCTTTTGGTAAACAGGCGCAAACGTGGCCCGACCCACCACTTGGTAGCTGGTGTCGCCGCTGAATGCATTACGGTTAGTGTTGGTGCCGTTGGAATTGTTGCCGCCTGTTACGTTATACGCTCCTTGGGAATTGGCCGAGCTGTTGCCGGGTCCGGGGGCACCAAACGCTTCGGTGGTAATACCGCCGCGCACCGTGTAGGGCGTGTCCCAAGGATGATCCTTGTCATTACTCCAGGCTATCTTATTCCAAGTTTCCGCTGTCGCGCCTAGCTGGTATTTGCTATTTGCACCTTGTTCGATGAAGGCATTGTTCGGCAGAGAGCGTTCGATGAAGGTCAGGTAATTGTTGCTCATCACCGACTCCATGCTCTTGCCTTCGTTCTGTTGGCCGATGGTGATCGCGTAATTAGGGAATCGAATGTATTTCAAGTAAGCATCGGTGATGCCTTGGGTGCCGCCATTGTTACGGGCAAAGTCGTATTCAAATCGAAATTCATAGTCCTTGAACATGACGCCTTCCGTGTAAATACGCGCCCGGCGGAAACCGACGCCATTGGAAAGGTCGGTGCCATAAGGACCCTTCTCGTCGTTCCAGTTAATTTGACTGTCGGCCTGAATCCGGCCACCAAGTTTTAAGCTGAATTCTTTGGTATAGGCAGGTTTGAGTGGTTTTCCATCTTTGTCCAAGACTGGCTTGCCTGCTTCGTCTACGATAGCCTTGCCATCAGCATTGACTGACCGGCCATCGGGTCCTTTTTTGGGTGCTTCCATCTCATTACCGTCCTTGTCTTTTTCTTTGACATTAGAAAATATCTCAAGTCCACCATTATGACCAAAGGTGACATGGGTGCCATCTGTACCCGTACTCGCTGTTTTTAATGTAGCTACAGGGGCAGGCGTAGCGGCAAGAGACGGATTCTTTTTGGTCAGACCAGTGTACTGATCCTTGGTGATCGTGCCATTTTTAGTTAGGATCTCAAGCAATTGGCTGCTCGCCATGCCTTCCTTGCCCAGCATGGAACTATATTGGGTTTTATTGATGGAACCGTTTTTTAACAGAATGTCGAGAAGTTCCTGGTCGGCGGTGGAAGCATAGGCTCCACTTCCGGTCAGGGCTAGTGCCAACAAGACGTTGACTTTTTTCAGTGATTTGTTTTTCACAGAAGCATCCTCAGTTAATGTTGTAATATTTTTACGATGTGTTGCCTTTGTACAACGCGCAACGGGTGAATTGTGTGGGAGAATTGTTACAGCTTTATGACTATTCGCAACAGTTTTAGAATTTACAGGTTGAATTGAACCAGATCACGTTTGCCGGTTGGTGGTTTTGACAGCAATGTAGGCCAGTATGAATGTTCAAAAAGCCATTTGTGTTGGAAGCCGGAACCTAATCCCCTATACTAAGCTCTTTGATTATTCTGGCGAAGCCCGGCCATCGTCAGGCTTTTAGGCACACAAACCAACAGGAACCCTCGCGCTCCGTGAATCCCCATCTCAACAAACTGCAACCCTATCCTTTCGAGAAGCTTGCCCGGCTGAAACAAGGTGTTTGTCCGCCTGCCGACAAGCCGCACATTGCCTTGTCCATCGGCGAGCCGCAACATCCCACACCTAAGCTGATTGGCGACGCTTTGATCGCCCATTTAAGCGGGCTGGGCAACTACCCCGCCACCAAGGGCATTGCCCCGCTGCGCCTAGCCATCGCAGAATGGCTCTGCGTTCGCTTCCGCCTGCCCGCTGGCGCGGTCGATCCCGAGCGGCAAGTATTGCCGGTCAACGGCACTCGCGAGGCGTTGTTTGCCTTTGCCCAGTGCGTGGTCGATCCGGCCCCCAAACCGCTGGTGGCCATGCCCAACCCGTTCTATCAAATTTACGAGGGTGCGGCGTTGCTGGCCGGGGCGGAGCCGTATTTTCTGAACACCCTTCAGGAAAATGCCTTTCTGGCGGATTTCGACGCAGTGGCAGACGAGGTTTGGGCGCGTTGCCAACTCCTTTATATCTGTTCGCCCGGCAACCCCACCGGAGCGGTGATAGGCGAGGCGGTTTTGTGCCGTTTGGTCGAACTGGCCGAGCGGTTTGATTTTGTCATTGCGTCGGATGAATGCTACTCGGAGCTTTACGCCGATGAATCCAACCCGCCACCGGGCTTGCTGCAAGCGGCCCATGCGATGGGCAACACCGATTTCAAACGCTGCGTGGTGTTCCATAGCCTGTCCAAGCGCTCCAACGCACCGGGGCTGCGTTCCGGCTTCGTCGCGGGCGATGCCGCGATCTTGGAGAAATTCCTTCTCTACCGAACGTATCATGGTTGTGCGTTGTCATTGCCGATTCAGCAAGCCAGCCTAGCCGCTTGGCGCGACGAGGCGCATGTGGTGGCTAACCGTGAACTATACCGGCAAAAATTTGTTGCGGTTGTTGAGATAATGCGTAATGTGTTGGATGTTGAAATTCCACCTGCCGGGTTTTATCTGTGGCCCAATGTCAGCCGTCTTGGCCTTGATGGCGAAGCATTTGCGCGTGATTTGTTCGCGTCGCAGAATGTGACGGTTCTTCCCGGTGGGTATTTGTCGCGTGAGGCGCACGGCATCAATCCGGGGCATGATTATGTGCGGATGGCTTTGGTGGCGAGTTTGGATGAATGTATAGATGCTGCCAATCGCATTAAAGCGTTTGTGGAGGGGTTATGAGCGTTAGCCGGTTTAATATTGAGATTAAGGAAGAACTAAGCACGTTAAATTTGCATTCACTGGAAATCCAAAATTTCCGCTGCTTTGAGCATTTGGTAATCGAAAAGCTTGGCAGGGTTAATTTAATTGTTGGGAAAAATGGTGTCGGCAAAACTTCCTTGCTTGAAAGCTTATGGCTCTTGGCAAGCGGTGCTTCTTGGCCGGTCATACATAGTATTCTATATGAGCGTAACGAATTAGTACGATATAACTTGCCAGCTAAAAAGGCGCATAATGAACAATTCGAAGCTATTAAGAGCCTTTTCAATCGCCCCGTAACTAAAACTTTACCTTCACTTTTTCGTATAGGCGGCAAAGATGCTGGCAAACTAGAACCGTTACACCCAGTCGGGATTGATGAAAATGAAAAGCCGTTTTGGGATGAGGATGCCACTCACGCCAACGCGACAGTCATTGACTTTGAATTGCAACCCGATAATGAAATTTGCATCAAAGGTCATCCCAAGCCCGGATATGTCACACAGCCTGAATGGCCCGATTTACCCGCTGAAAAAGAATTATTAGATGATGTAATAGCGAGATCAATGGATGATAGTGTCGTGTTTATCCCAGTCAAGGGATTATCTTGGAAAGCCCAAGCACGATATTGGGATATGACTGTCGTTGTAAAACAAAAAAATAAATTTATCGTAGAGAGTCTACATACATTAGCCCCCGATATTGAAGAGTATTTTTTTAGAGGTGATAACATTCAAGATTCTGTGCGGTTTCCTTCAGTCAATGCAGGGCGATTTTCGGGGGGGGTTCCCTTAGCCAAATTAGGTGAAGGTACACAACGTGTATTAGCACTTGCATTGGCTATGTCCGCAGCAAGTACTGGCTATTTGTTAATCGACGAATTTGAAACCGGGCTACATCATAGTGTTCAAGCCAATGTCTGGCGGGCGATATTTAAACTTGCTCACGAATGGGATGTCCAAGTCTTCGCCACTACCCATAGTTGGGATTGTCTAAGAGCTTTCCATGAAGCCTCTACCGAATTTGAAGAGGAGCGCGTGAGGTTGATTCGTTTGCAGAGGGAAAGACGCGGCACAGGCATTGAAGCCGAAAGTTATAATAAAAAAGCAATGAAAGTGGTTGTTGAACAAGGTATTGAGGTTCGTTGATGGACCATCCCTCAAAATCATCCAAGGAAAAGTTTCCTTACCGTTTGTTGGTCGAGGGTGGCGCAGACTTCCATTTCTTTAGCCATTTATTTGTCAAACGGGGTTTATATGAAAAGCTGAAGAATCAAGTCATCCCGAAAGGATTTGAAGTCCGTGCATCGGGTGATTGGCGTCAAGTCATAGACGGCTTAGTCCAACTCAAAGAAAACGACTTGGATGCCTTGGGGATCATTGTCGATGCTGATACTGATCTACGACAACGCTGGCAAGACATTAAAGATAAATTACAAGACTTTGAACTGGATTATACGCTGCCAGATGATCCCGCACCGCAAGGCTGGACTAGCGACCCGCAAGAGGGCAAGAAGCGTTTAGGAATTTGGATTATGCCTAACAATATAACCAAGGGAGTTTTGGAGGATTTTATTATTGGGATGCGGCATGACAATACGGACAACCAACGACTTTGGGGGCATGTTGAACACTCCATAAACACCTTGCCGGACGGGCCGCGCTTCGACAAATCGAAAGACCTTGCCAAAGCCCAAGTAGCGACATGGCTGGCTTGGCAAGAAGAACCCGGCCACCCCATCGGTTTGGCGGTCTCAATGGGCTATGTCGATGCGCACTCTGAAACGGTCGATGACTTCATTAACTGGCTTAAACGCCTCTTCCAACTCCAACCCTCATAATCAACTCAACAGAGAGAGCAAACCAAAACCATGTCACTCGAAAACATCATCAACGAAGCCTTTGAAATCCGCGCCGAGATTTCCCCCGGTTCGGTCAGTGCCGAAATCCGCGAAGCGGTCAACGAATCCCTGCAACTGCTCGACAGCGGCGAGCGCCGTGTGGCCGAGAAAGTGGACGGGCAATGGGTCGTCAACCAATGGCTGAAAAAAGCCGTGCTGCTGTCCTTCCGCATCAATGACAACCGCGTCATGGACGGCGGCGAAACCCGTTATTTCGACAAGGTCGAACCCAAGTTCGGCAGTTACAGCCCGGAAGACTTCCGCCGGGCCGGTGTGCGCGTGGTCCCGCCCGCCGCCGTGCGCCGGGGTGCCTATGTCGCACCGGGAGTGATCCTGATGCCGTCTTTCGTCAACATCGGTGCGTATGTGGACTCCGGCACCATGGTGGACACTTGGTCGACGGTCGGTTCCTGCGCCCAAATTGGCAAGAATGTGCATTTGTCCGGCGGCGTTGGCATCGGCGGGGTGCTGGAACCCTTGCAGGCTAGCCCGACCATCATCGAAGACAATTGTTTCATCGGCGCACGCTCGGAAGTGGTTGAGGGCGTGGTGGTCGAGGAAGGCTCGGTTATTTCGATGGGGGTCTATATCGGGCAGAGCACAAAGATTTATAATCGCATGACGGGCGAAACCACCTACGGTCGCATTCCGGCGGGTTCTGTCGTGGTTTCCGGCAACTTGCCCGCAAAGGACGGCAGCCACAGCTTGTATTGCGCTATCATCATCAAGCAAGTGGACGAGAAGACCCGTGGCAAAGTCGGCATCAACGAGTTGTTGCGGGACTAAGCCCAAACGGGAGGGTTTGAACAGAAA
>Ga0265593_1001233_pt1 | contig 12168 bp, 9 predicted proteins | sample saktaG_8_FD_190136 | JGI IMG/M metagenome (GOLD analysis project Ga0265593, IMG submission 190136) | Saline water microbial communities from Sakinaw Lake, British Columbia, Canada - sak_2011_5_24_36m | ecosystem: Environmental > Aquatic > Non-marine Saline and Alkaline > Saline ...
CCACTGTTGTGGATTTATCACGTATTGCAGATAACACGCGTCGTGAAGTAGAGCGTTTTAAAATCTAAACGCGCTAGGATTGCTGCGTTATGGTAGCGAGTAACGTTAGTCATGATAATCCTGATTGACGGCACTCGCCTTGTCCGTAACCTCTTTTAATAAAAGGTCGAATGCGGTAACAACACGTCACATTGAATTTCTGCCTGAGAAAATGAAATTAAACATTTAAATCAATAAAATAACAATTTATTATTTAAGATTGAGAAAGGGGAGGACAGTGATAGGTATCTTTACCTTGGCGTTATTCGTGTATTAATCGAGTTCTCATAAATGTTTTTAATTAAATCAAATGGAAGGTATTTACATGCAAAGTAGTCAAGTAATAGTGATTGCAGAAGAATCATTTTTAGTAAGCAATGCTGACGTAGCATTGGTTACTTATTCAGTATTTAATGGAGATAAGCAATGAGAGTTAATTTGCCGGTAACGCAAGTCGAGCAATTTTTTGCTGCAAATGAAATTTTGGTGTCAGAAACTAATTCTAGTAGTGTAATCAAAACAGCCAATGCGGCATTTTGTAAAATAGCAGGTTTTGCCGAAGAGGAGTTAGTTGGTAAAACTCATAATGTGGTACGTCATCCTGATATGCCTGTAGAGGCTTTTGCAGATATGTGGCGTACTATTAAAGCCGGTAAGCAATGGTACGGCATGGTAAAAAATCGCTGTGAAAATGGTGATTATTATTGGGTAAAGGCGACGGTTACCCCTGTTTATGAAGGCTCTAATTTATTAGGCTACCGCTCGGTGCGCAAACAGCCCACGCGAGATGAAGTAATGGCGGCAGAGCGTCTGTATCAGCGTATCAAAAATGGTGAAAAAATCACCTTAGATACGTTAGCGGAGCGTCGACAAGCGGCTGGCATGTTAGGACGTTTTTCGTTGATGTTGCGTTGGTGGATGCCACAGGTGCTGTCTGCACTAGGTCTTGCGAGTGTTGCTTTCATGGCGGTGAGTGAGGTTAATCAAGATATACTGATTGCCAGCACGGGGGTTGCCATCGTTGTACCACTGCTATTAACCGCCTGGGCAGGAGCACAGACCACTAAGGTATTGCAAAAAATACAACAAGGCATGCAGCGTTTTGATAGTGGTGATATCGCCGCACGCATTGATTACTATGGTGAAGATGAGTTAGGTAAAATTAGTCAGCTATTTAATCGAAATGCAGATATGGTTGAAACCTCGTTAGGTGATATTTCCCAAACTGTATCAGCAATGGCAGTGGGAGATTTTAGTCGGCGCGTGGTTGCCACCATGAATGGTGATTTTGATACAGTAAAAACCTCTGTTAATAGCAGTGTAGAAAGTATCAAAATCACCATGAATGCTTTAAACGAACTGATGGCGGCCTTATCAAGTGGATCGTTTGATTGTGCGGTTAATGTCAATGTTAGTGGTGATTATAAATTAGCTGTTGATAATTCATTACTTGCAATGCGTTCATTACAGCTAATGATAGATGAAGTAGGAAAGGTAATGAATGCGGTGGCTCAAGGTGATTTAACCCAACGCGTCTTTACTGAGGGGCAAGGTGATTTATCAAAGTTAAAAGATAATATCAATGTATCTTTAGAGGGGCTAGTGCAAGCCATGCGTATAATAAATGATAATACTCGTCAAGTTGCCTCAGCTGCCAATCAATCAAGTTTTGCTATTGGTCAAATTAGTGATGGTGCACAAAATCAAATGCACGCGATTAGTCAAGTAGCAACAGCGGTTAGGCAAACGGCTACCTCCGTTACTGATGTGGCCAATAATACGGAAGCAGCCAGTAAAAATTCACAAGAGTCGGTAGGCATTGTGCGTGATGGTAAATTAAAAATGGAGCGCATGGTCGACGTGGTGAATAGCATTGCGGTGAATTCTGAAAAGATTAATAAAATTACTGAAGTCATTGAAAAAATCGCAAACAAAACCAATTTATTGAGTTTGAATGCAGCCATTGAAGCAGCGCGTGCTGGCGAGCACGGTCGTGGTTTTGCCGTGGTCGCAGAAGAGGTGGGTAAATTAGCGGCGAGCAGTGCCGAAAGCACCCAAGAAATTGCTTATTTAGTCCAACAAGCTGTGACTGATGCTAATCGTGCCGTTGCCTCGGTACGAGAAGTTAGTGTCGATATGGATAAAATTGAACAAGGTGCTGTACAAACAGAAGGTATGTTGCAACGAATTTCTGCTGCCTTAGAAGAGCAAAGTTCGGCGGTTCATGAAATTAATGCCAACGTCGTAAATTTAAATAAAATTGCAGAAAATAATGCCGCCGCTTCAGAGCAAATTACGGCGACTGTCATCGAGCTTTCAAGAATTGCCGATACAACGCGTAAAGCGGTTGACAAGTTTAGCGTGTAAGCCCGTGGGGGGAGGCGTAATTTGACATATTCGCCACATGGCTGTTAAGTAGGTTTAGGCAATTAGAGGAGGGTAAATGTTTAATGATAAAGTTTTTGAAGATTGGCTGAATGAACAAGCAAGAAAAGCAATGGAACAAATCGGCAATAGTGAAGCGATTGCACCTGAGCAAATGACATTGTTAGTTTTGAAGGCTCAAACGAATCACTTTGCCCATTTAGATATTGAGTTGCGTGAAGATATGAAAAACTTAGATACTCGTTTGAGTGCTGAAATGCAAAGCATGAATGAACGGCTAAGTCGTGAAATGCAAAATATGAATGAGCGATTAAGTTCTGAAATGAAAGCCTTGCGCGAAGATATGGATAAGCGTTTTGAGCAAGCTAAATTGGAAACAGCGAAACAATTTGAGCAAATTGATAAGCGTTTTGAGCAAATTGATAAGCGTTTTGAACAAGTTGATAAGCGTTTTGAACAAGTTGATAAGCGTTTTGAATTGCTCGCGTCGCGTATTGATCATTTTATGATGTGGTCATTTGCCACGACAATTTCAGTTGGCGGAATAGTGGTCGCAGCGATTAAATTTTTGTGAAGTTATATTTATTGCCGCTTATATTAAACAACGTGTGTTCATATTTTTAGGTATGTTATGACCGATTTACTCCTTTCCTGTTTACCCGGTGTGTTAGGTAAGCAAGGCTACATTAATCGTTTGATGACCTTAGTTGAAGAACGTTTTGGTATTCATCCCTCGCAACAAGTGCAGCGAAAATTAGAGCGTATTTTAGAAGTTTTGCCTGATGAGGCGTTGTCAGAGTGGGTAAATCAACTGCTTGCTTTGCCCGCTACAGACAACGAATGGTTGTCTTTGGTGGAAAGTTTAACTGTACATGAAACCTATTTTTTTCGTGATAAACCCATGATGGCAATGTTGACGGAAGAGATTTTGCCAAATTTGATTAACACCAAAATTAGTCAAGGTAGTTACCACCTTAAAATCTGGTCGGCAGGCTGTTCAACAGGTGAAGAAACCTACAACATTGCTATGTTAATTTTAGAAATTTTGTTGGCGAAAGGCGAGGCGGCGTGGCAAACAAATGGTACGGTGGTGACTCGACCGTGTTGGCAGATTGAAATTTTAGGTACTGATGTGTCGCGTCAAGTCGTACGTTCTGCCAAAGAAGGTATTTATGCTAATTTTGGCATGGGGGCTTTTCGTGATATGACCACAGATTATTGGAAATATTTTGAAAAACATACAGCGGTTAATCAAGGGCTAGTAGGGGTGGATTATTTTCAAGTACATGCCAGTGTGAAACGTTTGGTGAACTTTAGGCAGCATAATTTATTAGCGCATTTACCGCCTGAGACCAATTTTGATTTAGTGATTTGTCGAAATGTGATGATTTATTTTCAACAGGATACTAAACGGCAAGTCCAAGAATTGTTTTATCGTGCCTTAGATCCTAAGGGTGTGTTAATTTTAGGAGGCACTGATGAACAGTTTTGGCCAGAACGCTATGAGCGTCAGTTTGGTCGTGGTGGTTGTTGGTACGTAAGAAAATAAGCAAGCTAGTTTAGCTAGGGTGAACGCACGGTGGTCAGTTAGCCGTTTATGTAATTTACAGCGTGTAGGGAGGAATAGCGTAGCGTATGCCGCCGAATGATTGAGCTCCATTACGACTCATTTATATGTCATCACAGCCGTGAGGAGAAATACATCATGACGACTAGCCAAGTAATGTATGAGGATATTTTGTGGTTAATCAAAGAATTATCTATTGGTCAGAAAAACACTGAGCGTTTGTCACAAGAAACCAAGCGAATGTTTCAAGACACCGATACGGTTGCCCTTGAATGTAAAAGTAATTTAAGTATTGATGAGGTCAATGAACACTTACTGCCTCACTATGAAAAAAATCGTATTTTAGGTGCGGTCGCGGGGTTGCTGATACCCAACAATGTGGCGGCTTAGGCGATTAAAAAAGGACTGTATGTGACGGCTCAAAATGGTGATCATTTAGACATAGCAAACCCCCACCTTTGAGCCAAAAGCTGGTAAAGCACTAAGATGAGACTGATTTAGCTTATTTTACAAGGATTAAAAGGCTAATAAAGTTGGCCTTACGTCCTTCGCTAGACCCATAAATAATTATAAACTCACCACTAGGAAATAAAATGGATGTTGTCATTTTTGAGTTAGATCAACAGTATTTTGCGTTACCCACACACGATATTGTAGAAGTCCTTGATCCATTACCCGTCACTGCATTGCCTTTTGCCCCAGCGTATGTTGATGGCTTGGTTAATGTTGCAGGGCGAGTGGTCTTACAAATAGATGCTGCTCGGTTACTTGAAATGACCTTAGCGTTGCCTATAACTCAAGGCAGTTTGCTTATTGTAACGACCTTAACCGCCACGGTGGCGGTGCATATTGAAAAAGTCATGAGTAAAGACTTTATTAATGACGAAGCCTTGAGTTATTGCGTTGAAAAAAATAGCAGCGCTACCTCACCTTTTCAGGTAAAAAATAAAGAGGCAATGCTTGCTGAATTTCAATGGCGAGATAAGGTGGTTTTGTTATTAGATACACGTATCTTTGCATTAGAGCAATTACCTGAGCTTGAGATTAATTTAAAAGGTGGGCAATTACTTGGCTCCACGAGTCGTTTAGAAGAAATGCATACTGAGGCGGTGGACAGTCACGAAGATTTTTCTTGTCTAATGCTTGAGTGTAACCATGAACAATACGCTTTGCGCTTACCTGATGTGGGTGAAATTGTTGACGTCTTAACGCTTACGCCTTTACCTCATGCCAATAATGAAATTGCCGGCTTAGCTTTGTTACGAGATGCACCTTTATTAGTTTTATCCTTAGGTCGTTTATTAGGGCATTCATTAGCCAGTGTTGAGTTGCAAATGGTTGTTGTTGAGGTTCAAGGCATGAAGCTGGCGCTCTTGGTTGATAAAGTCTTAGGGATTGAACGTTTTAGCAAAGATGCCTTACAAATAGCTGAGTTAGGGCTTGAACTTGAAGGCTATCTAATTAACAAGCAAGGTAAAATGGCAGGTTTATTGTGCCTCGAAGGGCTGATTACACGCCAACGGTTAGAGCAATATTGCCAGTTTATCGTCCAAAATCATACCGAAGCCAAGCTTGACCGCACGGCCACTAAGCAGCGCTTATTAAGTTTTTTTGTGGGGTCAGAATATTGCGCCTTACCACTGCATATTATCGAACGCGTTGAGGAATATCGTGAATACACCGATGTGCCAGGCGGAAGTGCAGAATTATCTGGCGTTGTGCAAGTACAAGGAGCAGTAACACCAGTGGTGGATTTACGACGTATCATGGGCTTAAGTACCCAAACGGCCGCCACCGCATTTTTAGTGGTGCGTCTCAGTGATGGCGTTTTGGCAGTGATGGTTGATCGTATTGGGCAGGTGCTTGAATTGCCTGACACCGACATAGAAGCTGTAAAGCACGCGAGTACAGAATATATCACGGCAGTGGGGCGCTTAAATGGCAAGTTGCTGTCAATCTTAACGTTAGAACCTTTAAATTTGGCGGCGTAATGATTCGATTACTTATAGTGGACGACTCTGCTTTTATGCGGATTGCGTTACGTAAAATGGTGGAACATTGCGACGATATTATCGTGGTGGGAGAAGCTAAAGATGGTCTTTGTGCCTTACGAATGGCTCAGGAGTTGCGTCCAGATGTGATTACTATGGATGTTGAAATGCCCGAAATGGACGGACTAGCAGCCACTCAAGCGATTATGCAAAGTGTGCCATGTCCCATTATTATGATCAGCAGTTTAACCAGTCGGGGAGCGTTAACAACCATTGAAGCCTTAGAAAAAGGTGCGGTGGATTTTATCTCCAAAGATTCCTCTTTTGTGCAATTAGACATTGGTCAGATTGCCGAAGAATTGGTTGAAAAAATTCGTTTTTGGTACGCACAGCATGGAACAAGAATGAAGCCGCCGGCCGCCTCGTTTATCCCTCTTCTCCCTACCGAAAAAAGAATAACACCCATCGGAAAAGTAGGTTTAGTGGTGGTGGCAGTGTCAACGGGTGGCCCTGCTGCCATGCCTATTTTACTAAAAAATATGGGGGCAATCAGTTGTCCCATGGTAATTGCTCAGCACATGCCCGCTATTTTTACGCGTGGTTTTGCCGATCACATGCGTTTTGAAACAGGCTTAAATGTCGTAGAAAGTGAAAACGGCATGATTTTAACGCCCGGGATGATTGTTGTCGCATCGGGTGGAAAAGATTGCGTGGTGCGCGAGCCTTTTTTGGGTAAATTAATGGTTTATGAAAAGCTTGTCGAAAGCGCGCCTATTCATCCTAATGCAGATGTTTTGTTTAATTCTGCCCTGAGTCTTTCTGTCAACGTGGTTGCCGTGGTGATGACGGGGATGGGTAACGATGGTTTGCAAGGTGCGCTCGCCTTACAAGCTAAACATACACCCATCTTAGTGCAGCAACCGTCCAGTTGTGTGGTCGATGGTATGCCAGGCGCTATTATTGATGCAGGTGTGCCCTCAGAAATTTTAGGCTTAGCAGAGCTAGGTAAACGTTTAGCTAAATGGTGTAAATAATGCCCAAACAAGCGTCCATTGATGTGTGCAGTCAAAGCGACAAGCCTTTATTAAGCCTAGCAACAGCCTTGGCTAACATGTGGGAAGCGATTACTGCTGTCACTGAGGTAGAAGATATTCCTCTTAGGCAGGCTTTAGGTCGAGTGCTTGATGATACAGACGTTGCGCCTTGTGCTTTGCCGTTAGCGCGTAATTCAGCTATGGATGGCTATGCGTTTGCCAGTGCTGATGTGTTAACTGGGCGTGCGTTTAGTTTGCGCCAAGTTGGCACCTCTTGGGCTGGTCGGCCTTTTACAGGCAGTGTGCATACCGGCGAATGTGTGCGTATTTTTACTGGAGCAGTGGTGCCAGAGGCGTGTGATTCGGTCATCATGCAGGAGCATGTTGAATGCCAACAAGAACGTATTATTTTTCCAAAAGATACCTTATGCTTTGAAAACATTCGCCAAGCAGGCGAAGATATTCCGTTAGGCAGTGAAATTGGTCGCCGTGGTCAGGTGTTATCCGCACTTGATTTAGCTCTGTTTGCCGCAGTAGGAAAAACGTCGGTGCGAGTGCGTAGAAAAGTAAAAGTCATCTTTTTTTCCACAGGTGACGAGTGCTGCGAAGCCGGCAGTGTGCTGCACTTGGGGCAAATTTATGAGAGCAATCTGACGCTTTTGCAAGGACTACTGGTCTCACCTTTATTTGACTGCACTCATGGCGGTGTAATTCCTGATAATAAGCAGCAACTAACAGAAACCTTATTGGCTGCAGCTGAGCATCATGATGTTGTTATCACTACAGGAGGCGTTTCAGTAGGTGAAGCAGATTATTGTAAAGAAGTCTTAACAGACTGTGGTCAGGTAAATTTTTGGAAAGTAGCCGTGAAACCGGGCAAGCCTTTTGCGTTTGGTACATTGGGCGAAAGTTATTTTTTTGGCTTGCCAGGTAATCCAATTTCTGTATGGATTACGTTTAAGCAATTAGTGCAGCCAGCCTTATATTATCTTGCCAGTATGCAAACTATAACGCCCGTTCGGTTGCTAGCTACATGCTCCACAGATTTAAAAAAAATGCCAGGACGCATGGAATTTCAGTGTGGCCTGTTGCGTCAAGATGAAGCTGGACGATTATGGGTGGCAACGTCAGGAAAGCAAGGTTCGCATCGTTTTGGCTCAGCGGCTAAAAGTAACTGCCTAATTGTTTTACCACTTGAGAATGCCGGTGTACAAGAAGGTGAGTTGGTTTGGGTGGAGCCATCAGCTGCTTTTTTAGGGCTAATGTAAACAAAAAAACCGCTCCGTTGAGCGGTTTTTTTTGGGTTAATGTAAAGACAATAAGCCCTAACTGACTTTAATGCGTGTTGCCTTAGCCCCTAAACCTAAGCCTAAAATATTTAAGGGATGAATAGGCGAATTTGCTTGAGCCATTTCACTATGGCAATCGGCATCTAAGGCATCGTTAAGATGATAGGTTTTGCATAAATCAAATAAATTTGCCATAAGCAAAAAGTTGGAAACACTAAACTCTTTAAAGCTGTTTAAACCAGTTTTTGGATTAAATAAAACGCTTAGTGCTTGATTATCTTTAGTATTTAATAAATTCTCTTTGCTAAGTAAGTCGCTTTTATGGTTATCTACTTCGTTAACAATTTCTTCCCACGTTGCATTAAAGCGTTCAACACCACCAAAATAATTGTACACTACATGGGCTGATGAATGTGCGTTGACATCAATAATATTGGTTTCTGCGGAGGCAAAATCATGCACGGTATTGATATAATTAAAGGCTAAGTGAACGTGTTCTTGATAAGGCAGATTACTGGTAATGTCATTGTAATTAATCTGGATCAGGTCATTATTCATGTCGTTTGGGTGCACAAATAATACATCATCAATTAAGTCAATTTCTTTCAATAATACGGCACAAATCAAGCCATCTAAATCATTTCGTGTGACCAGTCTATATTTTTTGTCAGTCATGCTGCGCTCCTTATGAGATCAAAGTGTTCAGTCCTGTAATTGAAATAGCCTCAATTATCAGATTGGATGTTTGTAATGTTTATGTAACAAAGTTCATCATACAGTTAAAGCATAATAAATAAAAGGGAACTTTTTTATTAAAATCACTATATCATTCCACCGTCCTACTAACGTCCAATAAAAGTTAAAATTTAGTCCTTTTTTCACTAAAAATGTTTATTAAAAACTCAAAAAATGACCTTAAAATATTGTTTTTAGGTGATTTTAAAATTATTTTAAAAAATAATGCGATAGCGAGCTTAGCGTATATAAAAATGCGTGCGTTATTGGCGTATTTGGTTGTAGAGCATGAGCAAACTTTTACCCGTGATTTTCTTGCTGACCTGTTTTGGGGAAATGAAAACTTGCCTGTGGCGAGAGCCAATTTACGGCGCGCCTTGTCACAGTTACGTAAATCATTGGAAGTCCCTAGTGGGCAAGTATTATTTGAAGCAACTAAAAATACGCTGCGCTTTATTCCTAATGTATACGTTGATGTGCTCTATTTTATGGGTAAAGATTTCGATTTTGTAGATGACCCAGGCTATTTTTTAATTAGCGACGAACAGCGTTCGTCGCTCTATCAAGGTGAATTTTTGTGTGGCGTGGTGTTACCTGAATGTGAGGTGTTTATGACATGGTTGCAACGTCAACGCATAGTTCATCAGCGTCGAGCTGTTATATTGCTAGAGCAACTCACCTCACATTACCAGCAGCTAAAAAATCATCCTAAAGCGCTGCAATTTGCCCTTCGTTTAACCGAAATAGAGCCTTGGAATGAAACAGCCCATGCTTTAGTGATTATGTTATACGCCTTCGATGGCAACATCAGCTCAGCGCTTCATCAATATGAATTGTGCCGTCAGATTTTAAAAACAGAATTAGATGCCTTGCCTCAGACGAGTACCCAGCAGTTAATTGCCAGAATTCAACAGCACGGTATGCTGCCCCTTGATGTCAAGGTGGTGCCTGCTATTCCAGCAACAGATACGAGCGTCATGGCGTTGCGCCAAGTCACGGTGTTGTACCTTGAGTTTAGCGTAGAGGGCTTCGATGATGCAGATGCAGAGGAATCGTTACTTATACTGCAACCCCTGCACGCACATGCGGAACAGCTGATCAAATTTTATCAGGGCTTTTTGGTGCCTATTCACGGTGGAGGCGTATTGGCCTATTTTGGCTATCCAAATGCTCAGGAACACGCGGTGCGTAAAGCCGTACACGCCGCCTTGGCAATGGCTGAAAAAAATACAGCTCAGGTTTCGGTAAAGTGTGTTGTGCACACAGGCTTGCTGGTCAGTAAAGAAAATAGTCAGATCCCTGATATGTCAGGGCAACTTACTAAGCAAACGATGCACTTGCTGAATAACGACAGCACGGCCACGGTTGTCATCAGCCAAACGAGTTATGATGTGGTGGGGCATTATTTTGACTGCACCTTATTCGGTGAGCGGGCGGTGTTAGGCGCAGCGCGGACTATTTCTTTGTATACCGTGCATCAAGAAAGCAACGGCTTACAGCCTAGCGTTAGTCACTTAATCCCGCTGATCGGTCGTCAACCAGAGCTGACAAAATTAGTACAGCTTTGGCACGCTGTGCAGTTAGGTGCTTCGCAAAGTGTGGTGATTGAAGGGGAGGCAGGGGTGGGTAAAACCAGATTGATGACTGCCTTAGTTGCGTATGTAGCAGAAAGTAATCATCAAATCTTTATGTTACGCGGTCAACAAGAATTCAGTCAAACGCCCTATTATCCGTTGTTACAGATGTTAAAAGGATGGCTAGGACTCACCACTAAAACGACGCCAGAGGTCAGTGTAGCAACATTACACGCGTACTTACAAAAACATGCAACGACCGAGATAGATGAAAATGTCAGCCAAGTTTTAGCAGATTTATTTTGTTTATCTGCGTCTTATGAGCTGTCCAAAGAAGCGCGTAGGAAAGTCTTCATGTATCAAGCCTATATAGAAAAAATACTGTACCTCGTGTTGCTCAGGCAGGCGCAGGCGCAAGCAGTCGTCTTTGTTATTGAGGATGCGCATTGTTTAGATAGCGACACCCAGGGTCTACTTAGACGCTTTCATAGCATGGCCACTAACGGTTTTTTTATGCTCTTTACGGTTCGCACTGGACAGCGCAAAAACGTAAAAAAATTGCCTAACGTGCGTTTGAAATTATTGCCACTTAAGCCGCATGATGCGTTTAAGATGCTGTATCACCTTGACAGCACCTTGCCTGAACAAACCGTACAGCGCATTATTGAGCGTGCTGATGGCGTGCCTCTGTATCTTGAAGCGCTTAGTAAGCAGGCTACAACACAGGCACTGCCAACATCATTGCGAGATAGCTTGGCTGCACGCATTGATGGGTTAGGCAGGGCAAAAAAAACCTTGCAGTTAGCCGCAACAATTGGACGTGAATTCGATTCCTCGTGGTTGCATTATTGCCGACCGTCATTAAACAATTTAGCCGAAGACTTACAGCATGCGCTAGAAGCGGGCGTGCTAATTTTAGTTAAAAAAAATACCTATCAATTCAATTATGCCTTAACCCATGAAGCCGCCTATCAATCGCAAACGAAAGCAGATCGGCGTCTCGTTCATCATGAGCTTGCACTGATGATGCAAAAAAATCTTCCTGAATATGTAACGCGCTACCCAGAGCATATTGCTCAACATTTTTCAGCAGCACTGGCCAAGCGAGACGCTTTGTGGTTTTGGCTTAAGGCAGGGTTACACGCAACAGATAATTCGGCAAATCAACGCGCCATTGATTATTTTTATGCAGGCTTACATGAATTAACCACACTGCCAAAAGACCCAGTGCGAGAGCGCATGGAAAGCATCTTGTATACGAACTTTGAACAGTTGCCCGACCATAAAGAAGCCTATATCGTGTTAAATAATCTTGAAGCGATTTTAGTCAATCGTTTAGGCGCAGTCTTATTAACAACCTATGGTTATCGCTGCACAGAAGCGCAGCGTATGTTTATAAGAGCGTTAGTCTTATGTGAAGAATTAGGGGATCGTAATGGTCGCTTTAAAGCCTTATGGGGACGTTGCTTAGTCAATATTGCACAACATGGAGCCCAAAAATCTTTAGCTGAAGTTGAGCAATTAGCGCATTTGGCGGAGCATAATAAACATACT
>Ga0265593_1001234_pt1 | contig 12163 bp, 13 predicted proteins | sample saktaG_8_FD_190136 | JGI IMG/M metagenome (GOLD analysis project Ga0265593, IMG submission 190136) | Saline water microbial communities from Sakinaw Lake, British Columbia, Canada - sak_2011_5_24_36m | ecosystem: Environmental > Aquatic > Non-marine Saline and Alkaline > Saline ...
GGATCTGCTCGAAATGAATGTTGAAGCCGTGGGCAAAGGCCAAGGCCGCGCCTTGCTTGATGTTCGGCTCGATCTGCTCGGCATACAGCTTGGCCTGATGCTCGTCCGGGGCCAGCACCATGATTACGTCGGCTTGTTTCACCGCGTCGGGTATGCTCAGCACGGTGAGTCCGGCAGTCTCGGCCTTGGCCGCCGAAGCCGAGCCGGGACGCAGCCCCACGATGACCTCGACACCCGACTCCTTCAAGTTGAGGGCGTGGGCGTGGCCCTGCGATCCGTAACCGATGATGGCAACCTTCTTGCCTTGGATGATGGAAAGGTCAGCGTCTTTGTCGTAATAAACCTGCATGTGATTCCTCTTTTTTTATCAAACTGTAAAACGGAAATTGTGAAACGATGATGACAACTCACGGTACGAAATGTTCTCCAGCAAGGACAGGGGAAAGCATGGAGCCATGGCTGGTTTGCGTATGCCGCCAATCCAAGGGTTAGCCAAAACTGCATCGTGGTGTGCATTTTACACTGTCACGGCGCATCCGCGTTCCAAATTATTTCGCAGGCTCGCCTTTCTTCAAAGCAGTCAAGGAGCATAGGCTGATTGGATCAAACTTGTTGGTGACAGGCCAACATTGATTTATTTTAACTTCATGATGTTTAAGGTATTTATTAACTAGGACAAGCCCTTCGCCGATTGCCGGTGGATCGGTCATTAAATATAGATTATCGACTGACTCCGCCATGACTGACCTAATGCGTTCAGTCAGCGCGGTATTGTCGGTTGGATGTATGAAATTTCCTCCAACCCGGACAAAACGGACAAAGTCAGGGAATGACGGCACGACAAAGCTTTGCGGGCTGTCTAAGGGCATAAGCACTACTGCGTTCCTTGACCAGTTGATGGCAGGAATCCGTACACCAAAAAAACCATTGTTTTCCGCGTGGAAGCGACCCCATTCAGGGGGTTTAGTAAAGATCACAATCAACAAAAAAATCGTTGCCAGTACACTTTGCATGATTTTTGGGTGATTTTTGAAAGCGCTGGCAATACAGGCTAGGGCGATAGGCACGAGAAGTTCGATGCAGATTAAATAACGGTATATGGAAAACATCTTAAGCCAGACTATGTAACTCATCCAGATGAAGACCGACATCCATAAAACCAAAAAATCATTTTTTTTTCCATATGCTTCGGGTGCCACACAACGCTGCAATATGGTCGAAACAAGGGCATAGGCAACACCTAAGACTGATGCAATGTACAAAGTTGCTATCCGAAAATCTCTAAACTGAATCTCGCAACCGGCATGTTTTTCCATATTAAAATTCAACGGAAAAAACAAAGCATCGGCAAGGCTTTTTGGAAAAAACCTTGCATCGACAAAATTTTCAGGCAAATAGTAAGGAGAAAGGAACAAGGCGTTATACATCGGGAAGAATGGGTTTCCGTATTGCTTCCATAAAACCCACATCCATGGCCCTGCGGCGCAAAGCAAGGCAATCGTTGTGCTTAGCACAAACACCAAAAAGGCTTTATACTGCCTGAGGATGGCAAATTGAACCACGAAAACGGCCATGCCCATGCCAACCACATAAATTGCAAATGAGAGTTTCAGCCCGGCACTCAGCCCCAGCAAAAAACCCGACGCGCTCAAATATTTTAGGGACGGATCCTGTATTATTGGGTTTTGGCAGGAACAAGCCCGCAAATACAAATACACTGAGCCAAGTATAAACACGCTGAGCGTCAAATCGTGAAGGGTCGTTCCAACTTCAGAAAGCGTGACACCTCCTGTCACCCCAACAATCGCGCAGACTACTGCCCATATGATTGGATTTGGAAAACTTAGGCGAACCAACAATTCCCTACCAATCAGAAAAAGAAGCCATGCGTTCAGCCCGTGCCATGCCCCCATTGCAAGGCTAAATATAAAGGGGGGGAAGTTCTGGATTAGCAGGTAGGGAAGCAAATCCAAGGCAGGATTGAAAAAAGTTTGTAGCTGTGCAGGCGCAATATCATAGGCTAAACGATTGTTGAATAGGGCATAGGCGTTGTAATAGTGGTAGTTCCTAATATCCCAGTTTGCGTCTTGTCCCAAAATAAGCGAGAATGTGGCGAAACCAATAACCGATAATATAAATATGGACAATGATATATGTTTGTTGAGCCAATAAAGCATCTTCATCCTATCTCATTGTGGTTTTGGTTTTTATTTCTTTATTCAGTTCAATCTTGAAGGACAGATTGTTTAGGCCGGGGGTGTCCGCAGACTTCTCCCCATTGTATTGTCAAGCTTCGTTTATGTCAATTTGTCGCCGCGCAATTGCTGTGCAAGATTCGTATAGCACTTGCAGTCCATTATCGATCCAGCGTCAACCATTCATCCCGGTTAATATTTCCCTGCCGTAAAATCCGTTGCAACAAATCAATGCTAATGACTCCACGATGAGGGTTGGGGATGGTCAACACCATTTTACCTCGTAGCATGTAAGGGTGTTTCCCTCCTTCGTAAGGCCCGACAAACCCTAATAGCCTAAGACGGGCAACCAATTCCATCCAAGACACGGGCGAGAGCTTAGGCAACTTTTAACTCACTGACAGGGTTGACTGAAAATCCTTTGATCTCTGGTATGTCGAGGTTATTTTGAAAGCGCACTAATATCCAACCTTCAATGGTTTCAGCCAGATTGCGACGACATTCCTCCAAAGTTCGGCCCGTGGCCCAAACGCCTTGTAGGGTGTCAATTTCGCCGTAATAAGGTTCTTCGTCCTCAATCATCTCATAATGCGCCAATTCTAGGGCGGCTTGGATATATTCGTGGATCATTGGTTTCGCCTTGAATGAGGAAAGGGGGTGATTGATTCTTTACGTTTCAATTTCTATCTGTGATGGAAACTCATGAACCAGCAACGATTTTTCTATTTTTCCATCCCGGTCATAGAAAGACATATTTCCGTCCTTGCACAGCCAAACCTCCAAAGCACCACTGGCAAAGTAAAGCATCCGCTTTTCCTCCATTTCATCGTTAGTATTGCTTAAGGAATGCACTTCCACGCAGATTTCCGGGGCAACCGAACATTCCGTTTCATGTCTGATGAGTTTCACCCTGTCCGCGCTGGCCCAAGCGACATCGGCGACCTTAGTGCCTCGCTCGGTTTTTATCGCGCATTCCGGCAGGGTTTTTCCGGTTTTCATCAAGGAGCGCAGAAGAAACTCGATTTCCCCTTGGTATAAGGAATGAATGACTTTCACCGCATTCATGATAATTTCCCCATGCTCGTTCAGTTCGATCTTGAAAGGTAGATTCTTTAGGCTGGGGTGGTCGCAGACTTCTTCCCATTGCATGTTAACCTCGTTTATGTCAATTTATCGCCGCGCAATTGCTGTGCAAGATTCGTATAGCGCTTGCAGTCCATGTATTTGTCCAAAGTTGGCATCGCCTCGCGTTTTAACCATCTTAATAGTTTAAGAATATTAAAATCAGGAACATTCACGGCTGCTTCATCAATGATTCCATATGCGGAAGCCAATGGGTCACCGACCGCATAGGCAGCCATATCTTCAATAAACAGCAGTCGCAGCATGATGACAGACCATTGATTAAGCGTCACCGCACGTTCTAGCGGCACATCAGCGAATGATCGCATGTCATTGAGTTTTATGTCTGGCATTTCATGAAGCCTGGATTTAGTCCACCAGTACAAGTGCAGCCCGCTTGTCCATTTTCCATTTCGGCTAATGCAATTTTGCACATAACAACGTGACAAACTCAGCATCGCCAATTCAGCCCGCGCCCCTTGCATATAGCGCAAACGGGCTAATGACTCTATGGCGGTGTTCAATTGCCCATAATCTGCCACCGACTCGCCCACTTCATCTTTGCGCAACTGCCCGAAATCTTCATTCGATTCGGATGTTTCACGGGTTGCCACTTGTTTGTCGGCAAGCCGGATAATTTCGCTGGAAGCATAAAACTTGCTGTGTTGCTCGCTGACTTGACGAACTCGATTAAGTGTCAAATCTTTGCGCTGATGTGAGCCACAGGTGATGGAATGCGATGAATTGAGGATTTTATTATGTAGTGTGCAATACCCGACTGACAGCCCCAGCGAACCATATTGAAGTCCATTGAACCAACAATTTTCACAGGATTGGACGATCATTTTTTATGATATGCCGCAAATACTTGGCTCACCGCCACTGCGGCATCTTCTATTTCCCGGAAGTCCAATAAATGCTCCGACCATTGTTCGACATACCGCCTTGCCTGCATGACTTCATAGGGACTATCCCATTTGGCCTTGCCTTTGCCATTGCCTTTCAGCATAGTCAACAAATCCGCTTTATTGAGATGAGTGATGCCTCGTTCCTTGAGTTTGCTGACCATGGTTTGCCAGACAATTCCAGAAGGGCCGGCAAAATACTCAGCGACTTCTCGGGATTCCGTTGCCGACAAATAAGGCGTTTCCCTTCCTGGACCTTCTAAATAAAGAATATGCCTGACCACAGAATCATCTGCATTGGGAACTGGGGACGGACGCCTTCTTTGCAGTCGCCTCGGAGCAATGGGTCTTTTGTGGGTTTCCATTTGATAGACATGGGAGATTGTTTAGGCAACTTTCAACTCACTGACAGGATTGACTGAAAATCCTTTGATCTCTGGTATGTCGAGGTTATTTTGAAAGCGCACTAATATCCAACCCTCAATAGTTTCAGTCAAATTACGCCGACATTCCTCTAAAGTCCGGCCCGTGGCCCAAACGCCTTGTAGGGCTGGAATTTCGCCATAATAAGGTTCTGCGTCCTCAATCATCTCATAATGCGCCAATTCCAGGGCAGCTTGGATATATTCGTGGATCATTGGTTTCGCCTTGAATGAGAAAAATGGGTTATTTATTTTTTAGGTTTCAATTTCTATTCATTTCCGCAACAACCTCTAAATAATCCCGAACGGCATCAGCAATATTCTCCAAGGCTTCCTGCTCGGCCAAGCCTTGGGAATGGCAACCCGGCAAACCGGGAACCGATACGGCAAAGCCTTCTTCTGACTACTCTAAAACGACTTGGTATCTCATAGTATTTACCACTCTTGTTGAGTTAGTTGGGTATTGTTCCCACGCGGAGGGGAACGATAGACGAAAGACTGCGACCCCTCCAGTGTCGATGTTTTATTTTTATTCCATCCGGGGGTGTCGCTTCGCTCAACCCCTGGCTAATAGCTTGAACCCCTTCGGGGTTTGTTTTTTGCCTATTCACAAAACACGCCCCGGAACGACTTGCGTACAACGATGATAGCGGAGCGTGGGAACGATATAAATTGTTTGCGGATCGCGTTCCCACGCTTTGCGTCAACGCCGTTAAGTTAGCTGATGTAGCCCGCATGGAGCTTGCGGAGCGCGGGTAGTTCGTAGCTCCGCTCCCCCTAGATTCCGCAAGCTCCATCCGGGCTACGCTGGCTAGAAAAAATGAACCATTTTGTCTGGCAAAAACAAAGCATTTTTAGCCTTTAAAAAAACCATTACGCTTAGAAGAATCTACCCGGACAATTGCATCTGGTGGCAAATCTTTCGGCAGCTAAGTGTTAGGTATGTTGTGCTACTTCCTTAATGTTTTCAATCCTAAAAAGTTTATCTTCTTGTGATAGTTTCACGATTATATATTCGTCTTTATTTAATTCTTCTGGTAATTTGTCTTTTAGAATTGACGCAACAAACTGTATTTTCTTGGTATTAGAAAGATTAGCGATTTTCATAAGTTGATTGTCATGCATTAACTCTTTTTTGTCATTTAGAAGAAAATGCATACAAGGAATATTCTCTTCATCGGCAAAGAGAGTGTAGGCAATATCAAAACAGGATATTTCACCTTGCTTTTTGCCTGAGCTAAAATTTGTGTTGAATGCTGTGAACTCGTATAGGCGACGTCCCTTCATAGTTTTTGTATCAAACTTTAATGCATATTTTTCGCCATACAATTCATTTGATACAGATGAAAAGTGTCGGTTGAACTTATTAACCTGTTCTTTGATTTTAAGGACAAATTCATCAGAGAAAAGTTCATTGTCAATTTCAGCTAGATTTTTATTAAGTTCAGCGAGTTTTGATTCTACAGTGTTTAATTGTCGAAGGGTATTTTCATATTCACCCTTTGTGTGGTGTTTTGTATTAAGCATCTCAATTATTTTCTCAAGCACCTCAAAAGAATCGCTTCGGATGATGGCCGAACTTAATTTGGCTTCTTCTGCCAAAAGACGGTTTAAATGTTCGCGTTTCACAATAATCCCAGCATAAATCCTAGGTAAATCTTGGACAATAAAGCGAATTTTGGATTCCACCATACGATTATGGAAATCATTAAGTTCTTGAAAGGTTTTTTGAATTCCTGTTACTAGGGATGTTGCTTGGTTATATATCTGCTGCAACTGTTGTACGTCGATTGCTGATTTACCAGTTTGCATTTCCTGCTGGGCTTCTAAAATCAAGTCTTTTCGTAGTTCAAGTTTGCTAATTTCAGATGAAGTAACATTGACCTGATATTTTACTCTGTTTAACTCATCCAAATTTGATTCAAAATTCGGATTCAAGTTTAGTGATGCTTTTTTAAGTTCAAGTTCTTCTATTTCTGACTGGAGGATAGCTAAGGCAGTTTCATATGCTGATTTTGTCTGTTCAGACTCAAGACGTTTCTTGAATTTTTCTTCAATATCTATTTTTGAACGCAGTTCCTGTTTACTATCTCCTTGCTCGAAGTTGCAGCCGAAAAGAAACAAGTAAAGTGTTTCATACTCGTCATCACGGGTAAATGTATTAAGGTTTTTTAGGGTGTTGCTTATGCTTAGGTCTTTATAGCGAATGTTGTGAGAAATTATCTGTCTTAATGTTGGTTTGTTCTCCTGATGATTAGGGAATAAAATGTTTATTAGTGAATTTTCAAATGACTTATCGTCTATTATGTTTTTACCATTTATGCGTTGTATTTTATTTTTGTTCTGTAGGAAATTTCGTTCGATTATAACCTCCAATGATTCTTCATTTATAAGATCAGCTTTAAGAATTATAGAAACAATAACTCTATTACTAATTAGAAAATCTTTAACTAGTTTGTATTCGTGCTTTTTGTTTTCTTGTTCAGAGTATATTTCTTTTGCTTTGGCTCCAAAGCAAAAATCAATAAGCTTCAAAACTGTTGTTTTTCCAACATTATTACCAGTTTCCCTGTCACCAAAAGGAGTTTCGTCAACGATTAAATTTAGACCAGTATGGAAACGTATTTCTCGAATTGTTTCGCCGTCTCCATTGGTAATTGAAAGTGATTTCAAATACATAACTCAACCTTACCGCTATCATTTAACTTAATTAAATTAAGCAGATAAAGCCAATCAAGAGAGAGAACAAAAACAGGCATACTCATTTCTTGCTCATGTGTTGTGTGTATGTATAGATCAAGCATGTCCATTACAGGATTCTCTTGTAGCGACTTAAGTACAAAAGCACCATTGAAGTAAATGGTTTGATTGGGATGTATGTTGTCTGGAACAAGCATTATGCATTCACTGAAGGATTTTTGAAAATTTTACATCTAATAAATGCATCGACAACAAGAATATTCACGCATAACTCAAGCTCTTCATCTGGAATATTTGTATAATTATAGCTTGCACGAATTTTTTGAGAAATTCTATCTATAACTAAGAAAAAGCACTGGTCAGCGGGGGTTCCTTGACTCAACTTAAGGTACTCCATGCGAATAGCGTTAAGAGTAGATAGACTTTTATTGTCGCCCTGATTGTCGAATATAGAGTAGATTTTATCAAGTCTGTGATAGTGTATTTTATAGTCTTCAATAAGGGTTTTTGCTGCATCTATGTTATTATATAAAATTTTTTCTTCAATATCGTATGGAACCGTTTCATAGTGAGATGTTGCATGATTTAAATCTTCTTTTGATAGAATTTTTATTATTGTCGTTAAGTTAGATTCTATTTTTTCTGGGTCAGGTTCAGTTTTAAGTTCTATTTTTAGAAAATCATAGATACTTTTCTGTTTTGTAGTATTCAAGGAAAGAATAATATTTAAGATATTGGTTGTGTCAAAAATATCATTTGCTGGTGAAAATGTAAGATTATGTGGATTTATAAATGTTTTGGTTTTTAATTCTTCCGAATTAATGGAGATAGATATAAACTTAAAAGAGTAGCCATGATACTTTGAGAGATCCTTTTTGAGGGCTGATTCAATCTTCTGTTTAGTTCCTGTGGCGGAGACCTGAACAATGATTTTATTTGTGTCATCTATTAAATCAATTCCTGGCGCATTCTGTTGAATAGCATTAAGGTTTTTTAATTCCCAATCAAATAGAAGGTTAAAAAAATTGAGATAGAAATTCTCTGCATGAATATTTAAATCAAGAATATTCAGCTTTCCGCGTAAATTTATACGCGTAACAAGTATGCTGAGTTTTTCTTCTATATAGTTAAAATATTCTGAGCGATTCATTGATGTTTCTTTCGATGAATGGACATGAAGTAGCGTAAATTAAAGTGGAGGCTAGCTTATATAGATAAGCTTTCGCTAAACCATAGATGGAAGCGTTCCGAAGTCTACCCTTGTTCCTTTTTGGCGAAAATCTCTTTCTTGTTGATGCTTCTTCAACTACCCAATCATGGCTTCCGCAAGGCGTTATAAAGGGTAGCACGGCAGACATTGAGAAGCTTGGCGACTGCCGCCGGACTCTCGCCCTTGGCTAGCAATTCCCTCGCATGTTTTCTCTGATCGTGAGAGAGTGATGCCTTGCGCCCCAATTTTTGACCGCGTTGCTTGGTCGCTTTCAGTCCGGCCTGTGTCCGCTCCACGATCAAACAAGCGTAGCCAAAATGCAGCGAAGCGAAATCCGGGGAGTGACGGGCTCAGTATACCTCACCCCTACTTTAATTCAAAATTGGCTGACAAGAGGAAACTTCCCCGGCTCACGAATGGACTCAACAGCCAAGTCAATGTCCAATTCGGGCCAATATAAGTGATTTGAGGAGGGAAGTTCGGCATGAAATATCTTCCCCTTACTCGCCTCTCGAAACCACGGAAATTCAGAAAATGGCAAGAAAAGTTCTTCATTTCCCAACAATAACCAGAAACCGTGACAGGATATGTTTGTCACCTCAACTGGGAAAGTGTTTATGCCATGCGCTACGGATGTCATCTTCATGCTCCTGCACGAGTTTGAGTGTGTCGTTGATTTCCCGCAGGGAAAAGCCTGTATATTGCTCAATCTTGAAACCTTATCTACAAAAACGGGCAAACGAACAATCGTTTGCCCATTTTGAGTAAATGGTTTTGGATTAAAGCCGTTGGGCAACGATAAAGCTGTTGCCCGAACGGCTGTCAATCATTTAAACCGCCAAGCCGCGCTCCCCGCGCAGTATGCCGGTGATGCCGGAGCGCACCACTTCGATGATGTTTTCCTCGCCGACCGTGCTGAGGAAGGCATCAAGCTTGGATTTTTCGCCGGTGATCTCGATGATGTAGGTGGTGGGAGTCACGTCGAGTATGTTGCCCCGGAAGATTTTAGTCAGGCGCATGATTTCCTCGCGACCGGCATTGACCGCCCGTGCCTTCACCATCATCAATTCACGTTCGATGTGGGTGGACTCGGAAATGTCGATGAGCTTGACCACATCGATCAGCTTGTTCAACTGCTTGGTGATTTGTTCGATAATTTCAGGGTTGCCCGAAGTAACCAAGGTCATGCGCGACAACGTGGCGTCTTGCGTCGGGGCCACGGTGAGCGACTCGATGTTGTAGCCACGCGCAGAGAACAAGCCGGCAACACGCGCCAAAGCGCCAGATTCGTTTTCGATCAGGATGGAGATGATATGGCTCATGGCTTAGGCAAGCTCCGTGTCGGGGTTGACGCCGGGGGCGAGGCGCATTTCATGTTGAGCCTTGCCGGCTTCGATCATGGGATAGACGTTTTCCGTCGGGTCGGTGTGGAAGTCGAGGAAAAAAGTCCGGTCTTTTTGCCGGAATGCCTCCTCCAAAGCGTCGCGCACATCGGCGCGTTTGTCGATGCGAATGCCTGCGTGACCATAACTTTCCGCCAATTTGACGAAATCCGGCAGGGTTTCCAAGTAGGTTTGCGAATAGCGGCTGCCGTAGCTAAATTCCTGCCACTGCCTGACCATGCCCATGTAACCGTTATTCAAATTGACGATGTTGATGGACGTCCGATATTGCCGGGCCGTCGCCAATTCCTGGATGCACATCTGGATGCTGGCTTCACCGGTGACGCAGAAGACATCGGCATCAGGGAAGGCAAGCTTGGTGCCAATGGCGGCCGGCATGCCAAAACCCATGGTACCCAAGCCACCGGAGTTGATCCAACGGCGCGGTTTGTCGAATTTGTAGAACTGCGCCGCCCACATCTGGTGCTGACCCACGTCGGAGGTGATGTAGGCATCGCCTTTGGTCATCTCCCACAACTGTTCGACCACATATTGCGGTTTGATGATATCGGTGATCCGGTCGAATCCCAGGCTGTCGAGTGAGCGCCAATCGTCAATCTGCTTCCACCATTGGGCCAATGCCCCGGCATCAGGTTTTTGATCGCAGGCCTTGACCAGTTCGATCATTTCCGCCAACACTGGCTTTACTTCGCCGACGACGGGGATGTCCACTCTCACATTTTTGGAAATGGAAGACGGGTCCACGTCTACATGGATGATTTTGGCATGGGGGCAGAATTCGGCGATGATGCCGGTGATGCGGTCATCGAAGCGCGCCCCGGCGGCGAACAGCACATCGCATTCGTGCATGGCCATGTTGGCTTCGTAGGTGCCGTGCATGCCCAACATACCGACGAATTGTTTGTCCGTGCCGGGATAAGCGCCCAGACCCATCAGTGTGTTGGTGATCGGATAACCGAGCAGTTGGGTCAATTCGGTAAGCTCGGCTGATGCCTCACCCTGTACGATGCCACCGCCGGTGTAGAACATCGGGCGTTTGGCGGCAATGAGCATATCGACCGCTTTCTTGATCTGCCAGCGATGGCCTTTGACATGCGGGTTGTACGAGCGCAACGTGACCGACTTGGGATAATCGTAAGGAATCTTGATCCGTGGGTCGGTCAGGTTTTTAGGGATATCCACCAGCACTGGGCCAGGCCGGCCGGTGGTGGCAAGGTAAAAAGCCTTTTTGATCGTCGATGCCAGTTTGGTGACATCCTTCACAAGAAAATTATGCTTCACGCAGGGCCGCGTGATGCCTGAAATGTCGGCTTCCTGGAAGGCATCGCTGCCGATGACCGCCATCGGGACTTGGCCACAGAGGATGACCATCGGGATGGAATCCATATGGGCGGTGGCGATGCCAGTGACGGCATTGGTCGCCCCGGGTCCCGAGGTCACCAACACCACGCCGGGCTTGCCGCTGGAACGGGCATAGCCATCCGCCGCATGGGTGGCACCTTGTTCATGGCGCACCAGGATATGCTTGACCTTGTCTTGCTTGAACAAGGCATCATAGATGTGCAACACCGCACCGCCTGGATAGCCGAATATGTATTCAACGCCCTCGTCAATCAGGCATTGGACTAAAATTTCCCCACCGCTAAGCTCCACTTTATCTACCCTCTAATAATGAATTGGGGCGTTGTCAAACGCCCGCCAAAATGTAAACAATAAAATCAATTGAACATCCAAAACTACTCGTAAACGCTTGTACAGTCAATAGCGGAACAAGTAAGCTTGGACGGCTTCAAGCCGCCTTCAGTTTTTGCAGTGCCTGAGGCTCCAGGGCTTCGATGCTCCAATCTCGCAACGTGTCCGCATAAACCAAAAACGTGGGATTGAGCAACGACGCCTTTGTATTGTATCGCATCGGTTCGCCACTCAAGTCAATCACCTCTCCTCCAACGGCTTCGACAATGCACTGGGCTGCTGCCGTTTCCCACTCGTAGGTGGGGCCAAGGCAAGGGTACAAATCGGCCGCGCCTTCGGCAATTTTGCAGAATTTGAGGTTACTGCCGACAAATCTGAACTCATGCTCGCCTAGGCGGCTAAGGTAGTCTTCCAATCCCAGCGTCCGTTCCGGGCTACCTAGCACGATTGGACGGGGCAATGAAGGGATTCGGGCATGGATTTCCATCGGAGGGGCTTGGCCTACGGACTTGAA
>Ga0265593_1001236_pt1 | contig 12155 bp, 7 predicted proteins | sample saktaG_8_FD_190136 | JGI IMG/M metagenome (GOLD analysis project Ga0265593, IMG submission 190136) | Saline water microbial communities from Sakinaw Lake, British Columbia, Canada - sak_2011_5_24_36m | ecosystem: Environmental > Aquatic > Non-marine Saline and Alkaline > Saline ...
TGACCCCCGCTTCACGGGCTTTATTGGGATCAATGTCATAAACCCCGCAAATACTCACGCCCGGAATTCTTTTGAAACTTTCAAAATGCTTGCGGCCCATTTTGCCGAAGCCTATTATACCGACTTTTTGCATTTTATTTACTCCGTCCGTTTTACATCCCTGATTCATATACTTTCCGCCTCTTTATCCGCTCTATGCGGTTAAAATTTTTTAAATAATTAATGCGCTGCGAACTGCATTTCGTAAAGTTTTTTATACAACGGGCTGGAGAGCAAAAGTTCTTCATGCCTGCCGGCGGCTTTTATCTCGCCTTTCTCCAGCACCACTATTTTATCCGCCCTGATAATAGTGGATAAACGGTGGGCGATAACGATGGTAGTCCTTGCTTCCATAAGCTTTTCCAATGCGTTTTGCACAAGCTTTTCCGATTCCGTATCGAGAGCCGAAGTAGCCTCGTCCAGTATAAGAATCGGGGGATTTTTCAGTATAGCCCGGGCAATGGAAAGACGCTGGCGTTCCCCGCCGGAGAGTTGGACTCCGCGTTCCCCTATAAAGGTGTCATAACCATACTGCGTCCTTGTTATAAAATCATGGGCATTAGCCGCTTTGGCCGCATTTTCCACCTGGGCCTGCGCTATATCCGCCCGGCCGTAGGCAATATTCCCTTTTATGCTGTCATTAAACAATATGGTTTCCTGCGTCACAATACCCACCTGGGAACGCAGGGAAGACATTTTGAATTTCTTGATATCCACCCCGTCAATTTCTATCGCACCGCTTTTGACATCGTAAAAGCGGGGCAGCAAATCAGCAAGCGTGGATTTTCCCGAACCGGAAGGCCCGACAATAGCGACCACTTCCCCCTTTTTTATGGAGAGCCGGATATTTTTCAGCACCTCGCGCCCGGGCAGGTATTCAAAACTGACATCTTTGTAGACTACATCCCCTTTAAACTGCGGCATGACCGCGGCGTTGAGTTCGTCCTGCACTTCCTGCGGTGTGTCAAGAAGTTCAAAGACCCTTTCCGCAGAAGAGATGGACTGCTGAATCTGGATGTTCGTGCCGTTAAGATTTCTTATAGGATTGAAAAGCATAAAAAGAGAACCGGTGAAAGCCAGGAACTGACCGATAGTTATCATGCCGTGGCTTATTTTGTAACCGGCAATCACAATGAGGCCCGCAATAGCCAGAATGCCAGCAAATTCTACAATGGGCTGGGACATGGCGGTGATGCGGACCGCTTTCATCAGGGTATCAAAAAATGATCTGTTGGCGCGGCTGAATTTATCGTGCTCGTATTTTTCCATGGCAAAAGCTTTTACTATTCTGATATTCGCAATGCCCTCGTAAGCAATGGAAGATATTTCTCCGATTTTATTCTGGGTGTCGACGCTGATATGCCGGAGTTTTCTGCCGAAGGTATAGACCGGATAAGTTATGAGCCCGGCCACGCCGAGCGCAATCAAACCCATTTTCCAATCCATAATAATGACTATCGCCAGATAACCGAGGAACCTGGTGGAATTATCAAAAATACTTGCGAGACTGGAAACTGCATTTTGCATGTTGACCACATCAATGGTCAGGCGGGAAAGCGTCTGACCGGTTTTATTCTTTGAGAAATAGGAGAGGGAAAGATTCTGAACATGGTCATAAACTTTATTCCTGATATCCATTATTATTCTCTGCCCGGCGTTATTGTACAGGTAATCCTTGACATAAAAGGCCAGGCCGTTCACCAGTGTTATGCCGACGAGCATCAGCGCGATCTTAACCGTAACTTGAAAAGCAGCGGTAGAATTATTGTTTAAAAAACCCTGATCAAAGAGAGGTTTGAGGAGATACATGGTGGCCGCCCCGCAAGCGGAAATGATAAGCATGAAGAAAGCGGTGACAAGCAGCCTTTTTGTGTAAGGTTTTGCGAAAGAAAGGATCCTGAAGTATGTATTCATTTATTTTTTAACCCTGCTCTTTTTATACCCGGAAGGAGAAATACTTTTTACGCCTTTCACCTGACCGGATTTTTTTAGACCTCCGGGTTTCTTAGCCCGGAAGTAAACTTGATTACTCTATGTAAATATTTTACTCGTAATAAGCTTTTCTTTCAACTCAAATATTTTGCCCTGCCGAAACCCCGCAATTTTGGGGCCAAAAACCCGAAAATCACAGCTTTTTAAGGGTAAATCAGGCTGATTTAGCGCTTTTCAGTATAGCCGCAGCGGTTTTTGCCATTACGTTTTCGCCCTTTAAAGAGTCCGATAATTTTTTGAGTTCAAAAAGCATTCTTTCTTTTTCCGCAGGGTTTAATAATATTCTTCTGAGTTCCAGCTCTATTTCTTTTGCGTTGGCATGTTTCTGCAGCAGCTCGGGAACGATCTTTTTACCCGCTATGATATTCGGTAGGGTCGCAAAGGAGATCTTGGCCATAAACCGGAAAACCAGCTCCGTGAGTTTGGATAATTTATAGACATTCACCATGGGCTTCTTCATAAGCGCGCCCTCGAGGGTGACCGTCCCGGAAGTAAAGACCGCGATATCCGCAGCTTCCATAACATCGTAAGCCCGCCCTTCAATAAATTTAAGCGGCAGCACGCCCAGGTGTTTTCTCAGGAGATCTTCGGAAATTACCGGCGCGCGGCAAAGAAGATAATCCGGTTCTGAATAATTTTTTACGAGTTTTACCATTTCAGGCAAGATGGTTTCTATCTCCTGCGTACGGCTGCCCGGGAAAAGTCCCACTACTATCCTGCGTTTATCCAGACAGAACTCTTCCCTGAGTTCTTTTTTTGTTTTCGAAGGCTTTACGGCCTCATAAAGCGGGTGACCAAAATATTCCACCGGCACGCCGGCTTTTTCATAAAGCGTTTTTTCAAAAGGAAAAAGAACTATCGCCTGATCCACGGTTTTCTTTATGGTCTTGATGCGTCCGGGATTCCAGGCCCAGATCTGGGGCATAATATAGTAGACTATCTTTACTTTTTCTTTCTTCAGGAGCTTGGCGAGCCGCAAATTAAAGCCCGGATAATCTATGAGCACCACGGTTTTGATATCGTTTTCTTTTATATAACGGGCGGTATCTCTGAGTATCTTCATTAAGGGCAGGTATTTTTTTATTACTTCCGAGATGCCAATAACCGAAAAATCCACCAGATTGCAAAATACTTCCGCGCCTGCGGCTTCCATTAGTTTTCCGCCGTTCGCATGAATTTCCAGTTCCGGGTCTAGCTTCTTTAATTCCCTGATAATTTCAGCGCCATAGACATCCGCCGAAGCATCCCCGACATTAATAAAAATCTTCAATTTTTACCCCCGGACCGGAAATTTCCGGTCAAACTCTTACCCATTTTTTCTTTTTATCTGATTCAAAGCATCTGTCCAGATAATCCTGAACTTTAGCGCCGGTGGCAAAATCCCCCGGACCGTTCTTGCCTGTTTTTATGCCATTTATGAAGCGCTCATATAAATTGGGAGTTTCGGGCGCAATAACAGTTTCCCAGAGATATTTTTTTAGAGCATTATCCCCTTTGCAAACCCGTAATTCCTGGTAGGAACTTTCTATGTTTGGATCCAGGTATAATTCTATTGCGCCTTTATCACCGTAAACCCCGACTTTGAGATCATTGGAATGCCCGGTAATGAATCTGGAAGCAAATATTGTCCCGACTGCACCGTTCTTAAACTTCACCATGCTGATAGCGGTATCATTCGCATCCAGTTTATTCCCCCGGAAAGAGGCAGGTTTTTTGGGGAAATTCTTAAGAAGACAGTTGAGTTCAGATATTTCGCCGCCCACAATAAAAGTGGTAAGGTCAAAAATATGCACCCCCACATCCCCGAGCACGCCGTTGGAACCCATCCCCGAGGCTAGCCGCCACAGCCAGGTCGGATCAGTTTTCCAATCCCCCCAGGCAGTGCTCACCAGCCAGCATTGCTGGTAATGCGCATCCACGTGCTTAATATTTCCCAGCTCCCCGTTTTTTATCATTTTTGCCGCCAGCTGGGCTGCGGGACTCCGCCGGTAAGAAAAATTAACATTATTTATCACGCCATTTTTTTTGGCGGTCCGCGCCATCTCCCAGGCGTCTTTTCTGTTAAGCGCCAGAGGCTTTTCACACATTACATTAATTTTTTTCGAAAGGACTTTCATTACGACCGGATGGTGATGCTGATCGGTGGTTACCACGGAAACTGCGTCAAGTTTTTCACTTCTAAGCATTACATCTAAATCGGTATAAACACCCGGGATAGAATGCACTTTTGCGTACTTTTCGACTTTAACCCTGTCAATATCACAGCAGGCAGTCAGTTTTACATCTTTGATTTTTAAGAAATTTTTGGCGTGAGTATTAGCCATAGCTCCTGTACCGATAATTCCCAATTTCAACATTTTTATGCTCCTTTTCCTTGAAAGTTTTTGCTTTGCTCTTTTATAAAAATAGAGTATAGAAAAGCATTTGGTATTTAAATATAGTATCACACCCCGCCGAATACTTCAAATATTTATGAAGCTAAAAACGCCTGATAGAACAAGCAGCTATAATTAAGAATCCGCTTTTTGAAAGACACTAGAACCTCCCGTGAGGCTTGCTTTTTAAGGGTTAACCGTGCTATAAAATGTCTAAAGCAAATTTCAAAGATTACCACAGGAGGATTTATCATGCAAGTACTGCGCGCGTTGGTTTCCGTTGCTCTATTTTCACTTTGCACCGCTCTTTATGTTTTTCCGGCAGCTCAGAATTCCGGACCGGTATACAATGAAGCGGAGGCGAAGCTGATTGCTTCCTTTGAGGATGGTGCAGCGGTCTGGGAAGGCGGCACACCCGAGAGTATCCATGCCACAAACGGGGTTAAAAGTCTCCGCATAGAAAAAACCGGCGCAAAACTTTCAGCCAAACAGGACTGGACCGGCTATGATCTTTTTCTGGCTGACATTTACACGGATAGCGCGGATCCCTTACAGATTTATATGGAGGTCTCGGACGAGGAATCTGCCGGCTACTGGACCCGGGTTAACATCTATACCCTGATAATGCCCGGAAAAAGCACTCTGGTAATTCCCGTAAAACATCTTTATGTCGGAGAAAAAAGCAGACCCGGCCGGATGCTAAAACTTGACCGGATAAAGCTTTTTTCATTCTCTCAGATAGACGATACTTCCACAGCACCCTACTATATAGATAACCTCCGGCTGGTTAAAGACACTTCTGCCGACGGTATCAACTTTGACGGCCTAAAAGCTTTTAGTTTTGGCACGCCCACGGCGCCGGTAATGGATGGCTATACGCGCGTCACCAAAACAGATATTTACAGCAACGAAAAAGGTTACGGCTTTGAGAATGCGAAGATATTGAGGGACTTCAATTTCCTCCAGCCCGAACCTCTCTACCAGACCTGCATATGTATAGAAGAAGGCAGTTTTAAAATTGACCTGCCAAACGGCAAATACCGTGTTTTTATGAATCTCGATAACCCTTCCGGTTACTGGGGCGAGTACCAGGTGTATTCCGAAAGATCCGTAACTCTGCAGGGCAGAAAATATACCGAGACCATTACACCGGAGGAATTTAAGAAAAAATATTACCGCTTCTGGAATATTGAAGATTCGCCTACTGAAGACACCTTTGACAAATACCAGCTGGCCTATTACAAAGAAAAAGAATTCCAGGTGGAAGTAACGGACGGCCGCCTCAACATTGAGTTTAGCGGAAAAGGTTTTGCCAACAGTCTCTCTGCACTGGTAATTTACCCGGAAAAAGACACTGAAAAAGGGAAGGCTTTCCTGGATTTCACAAAAAACAAAAGAAAGTTTTATTTTGACAATTATTTCAAACGGGTCCTGCATAAACCCACCGGCACCGCCACAGTTTATACGGACGAGGAAAAGGATAAGGGTTATTCCGTTTTCGGCCGGGATTTCATGAAAGATATTTACTACAATGATATGCCGGAAGCGGGTGAAAAAATAACTGCGTTTCACGTGTCCGCTTTTGCAGGTGAGTATGCCCCCCTTACTTTTGCGGTACATGCACTTAAGAATCTAGGAAAAGTAGCGGTTACCATCTCGGAACTTGCCGGCAAGCCGGGCGTGATCCCCTCTTCCTCTATTGAGATAAATTACGTTTCCAACAGGGTGACTCGTAGCAATATGGAAGGGACGGCTTATTCGATAAATCCCCGTTTGCTGATGCCCTTTAACTCATTTAACGTGGAGAGCGGTCTAACCCGCTGGTTCTGGCTCACGGTCAAGACCCCGAAAGATGCCGCGCCCGGAATGTATTCCGGCTCCATCCGGGTTACCGCAGAGAACGGAAAAGAAACTGTTCTTCCGCTAAACTTCACGGTAAATAAAGGCGTGCTTGACGCGGCAGACGTCCCGGTCGGACCTTTTTATTTCGGAATGGACGTGCCGCTTAAAGATCCGGAATGGAAAAAAATGCTGGATGTTAAGAGCATAAAAAAAATGAAGGAATACGGAATGACGACCTTTTCTTCCGGCGCATTTATAAAGTACGACGGTTTTAAGGACGGCAAATCGGTTCTGGACTTTTCTAACATTGACGAGACCATGGAGGCCGCAAGAAAAGAAGGTTTCAGCATGCCGGTGGTTTTGTACGGCGGTGGCATAAGGGGTTTCAATCCCTATTTTATTGATACCAAGGCTATGGAAGCGGCCGGTTTTAAAGATTACAGCGAATTTATTAAAGCCGTCTACACTCCCGTACAAAAACATGCGGAAGAAAATAACTGGCTCCCTGTTTACTTCTGTCTCGGTGACGAACCTGTCGGAAAAGATATAGACAGAAGCGCAGAGAACGCTGCGGCCTACAACAAGGCCTTTCCTAAGGGTCCGCCTTATTTCACGGTCTTCTCCAGTTTTACCGGAAACGACACGACAAATACCCATTACAAACTCGGTAAAGAATTTTCCTGTCCGAGTTTTAACCTCCATGACGAATCTTCAATCGAGCTCATCAAAGCGGCCGGAAAAGACTGGGCTTTCTACAACTCCGGCAGCAGATGGACTTACGGTATCTACCTTTTCAAGGCTGCGAAAGAATTTGATGTAAAATACAGGGTTTCCTGGCATTGGAATAACTGCGCGGGAGATCCTTATTACGCCCTGGATTGCAGGGAGGATGATTATGCCTGGGCTAACAGTTCACCGGACGGTCTTTTGATTCTGGCGGTTACGCTTGAACGCGAAATAAGAACAGGTATCGATGATTACAGAAGATTGCTAACCCTTTCCCGCCTGGTGAAAGAAAAAGCGGGTACGCCCTCCGCGGAAGCAGGAAAAATATTCCTTGAGCAAACGATGTCCTCTTTTAAGCTGGGACAGTCCAGAGGCAAGCAGGTATACAGCTTAGAAAAATGGCAGGAATTCAGAAACGCCACGGATAAGCTTATTAACGACCTGAGATAACATAGCAAACAAAAAGGGCCGGTTTATATTCCGGCCCTTTTATATTTCCCATATCTTTTTATTTCTCCACCCGCTTAAAATAACCGCTTTTCCAGTTTTTACCGTCAAAAACCGCCGTAAACGCCCCGTTTTTTTTAGTTTCTTTGAAATAGATCGTCCGCCTGTCTTCTCCGAAAACTAATTTTTCTCTGTCTATAAAAAAGCTCTGCTGTTTGAAGCTTCCCGCTAGAAGACCTCCACCGCCCGCGCAAATAACTGCTCCGTTTTCACCTTTTATTTTAAAAGCTTTGGTATCCAACTCTGAAAGCTTTAGAAGTTCTTTTGCTCTAAACTCCGTAAGATAATCTTTAAGTTCAGCGGAATAGATAAGCAAGCTTAATCTATTCACCCCTTTTTTGTGCAAGAGGGGTAGAATTTTTCTGCCTACTTCATAGGAGTCTACTTTACCCTCCGAGTACAAAACAGCAGCTTCTTTCCCCGCATAAACCAGCACGGCCTTACCGCTCCTGAGGGCCATTATATTAATTTCCATTTCAGCCGCCGGGGTAAAGACTTTAAACCAGACTAATACGGAAAGGAGCGCCAATAAAACAACAGTGAAGGCCGGCCGCTCTTGATAGAGGTCCTTAAAATATATAAGCAGGAGAACGGAAATATAATAAACAAAAAAGAAAAGCAGACCGGGCGAGGAAAACCGGTAGATAGAAAAAGAAAATCCGGAGAAAAACTCCACAACCACAAACATAGCTTTGACGGAAAAAGCATTTACAAATCCAATGGCGCTCCCAAGAGGTAAAAAGAGCGTCCCTGCGGCAGCCTGAAGAAAGCCGGCTACGGTGGAAAACCAGACGAAAGGGGCCAGGCACAGGTTGGCGGGCAGGGTCAGGGTGGAAAAATAATTAAAATAATAAACGGTGACCGGCGCTACAAATAATTGAGCCGCCAGGGTCACTGCAAGCGCTCCGCCCAGCCAGGTCGGCAGAAACCCGATATACTTTTGAATTTTTGAGGCCAACAGAATAAGACCGAGTGTAGAAATGTAAGAAAGCTGAAAACCTATATCAAACAGCGTATTGGGGTCTATGAACAGCATTAAAAGTGCTGAAAGAGCCAGCAGATTTACAATATCCGCATCCCTTTCCAGAAGCACCGCCGTCAGGGCAAAGACGCATATCAGAGTGGCCCTGACTACCGAAGGTGAACAGCCGGTTATAAAACAAAAGATGATAACAAAAAAGATACTTGTGGCAGCAGAAAATTTCTTACCGTATTTTAGGAGCCGCAAAATAAAAAAGAAAGCCGCCACGACCAGGGCGACATTAAAACCTGAGACTGCCAGGATATGAAAAGTCCCGGTGTCCCGGAACTGCTGCTGACGTTCTGCGGAAAGCGCTTCTTCTTCTCCGAGCAAAACCCCCTGCACCAGTCCCGCTGCCTCGCCGGGAGTTGTAGCCGCGATGACTTTGAGCAGGTGATGTTTCATTTTTATCGTCCAGGCCACGAAGGGGTTTTTGTGCCCCACTCCTATTTTTTCAAGGGAATCACCGGTTTCCTGATCCACAGAGCCGAGGAGAAATATTTTTTTTCTTTCAAGATATTTCCGGTAATTGAACTCCCCCGGGTTTTTCGGAACAGCCGGCGCGTGAAACCTCGCATAAACGGTAAGCCGGTCGCCGTAATTCAAAGCTCCGTAATCTATTTTTTCTTTGAGGGTGACCTTTACCCGGCCGCAGATGTTTATTTTCGGAGTAGCCCGGAGTTTGACGCTTTCCGCTTCAAGAATTATCCCGGCAGCGCCCCGGCTGGTTATTATCTCCGGATCTTCGGTAATAACCCCAGTAATTTCCACCCTGCGATAGTCAAACATTTGAGAGATATTTTTCAGATGCTCCGGAGGATAACTCTCGCGGAAATAGGCGTAGGGGACGGCAAAAAAGAAAGCACTCAACAGGAGAAAGAATAGCGCCTTTTTCTTAAGGACCAGAAGGGCAAGGATAGAAGCAGAGAAAAAAGAAAGAGCAGCAAAAGGATTTAATATTCCTTGGTCCTGCGCCAGGATACCCAGCATAAAAGCGACCGTCACGTACAGAAGCGGACGCTTGTTAAATTCAATATCAATAAGCTCTAAATATTTCCCGATCACGCTATTTCACCCCGTTTTGAAACATTTACAATTTACGATTTACGAGTGACGATTGTCGGAAGATTATTTATAAAATTATGAAGGCGGGTTCTTTTCCCCGCCCTCAATAATTTGTCAATTGTAAATCGTCATTCGTCAATTCTCTTAGGCGCCGTATTTTTCCAGTTTACCGGCGTGGCCGAGCATTAAAGGCATCGATTCTACGGCTAAAAACTGGCCCAGTCCGCCTTTACGGCACTCTCTTTCATTAAAAGTCGGTGCTTCATCGGGAATAAGGTATTTTGAAACCAGCACAAAGGGATTCGGGTGCCAGGAATGTCCTTTAAGCACAGCAGGAGTGCAGTGATCCCCGGTTACTACAATTACATCAAAGCCCAGCTTTTCCAGACGGGGTATTTGCTTATCCACTTCTTCAATTATCTTTACTTTGCTGGCAAAGTTGCCGTCTTCCCCGTAAGAATCAGTTTTTTTAATATGCAGGTAAAAGAAATCATAGTTCTTAAAATTTGCTTCCAGGGTATCAAATTCGCTTTCGATGGTATCACCGGTCGGTAAAAGATCCATCCCGACCAGGGTCGCCAGACCTTTATACATAGGATAGTTTGCTATGCAGGCCGGTTTTATTTTGAAAACCTCGCTCATGGACGGAATATGGGGACACTTGGCGATTCCGCGAAGCAAACAGGTGTTTGCTCTGGGTTCGTCTTTAAGCGTTTCATTTATTTTAACCATAAGTTTATTCATCACGTCAGCCGCTTTCTGGGCTTTGGGATTTAGGGCCGCTACAAGATGCGGTTTAAGACCTTCTTTCTGGGGATCTGTTTCTGAAAGCCCGTCTTCCAGACCCTCGCCTTCAAGAATTACCACAAACCTGTGCTCTTTTCCGTTTTTAAATAATATCTTAACTCCGTCTATCTCCTTGATGGCGGCGGTAAGTTTTGCGACTATTTCAATATTCTTATCTGTGGGTATTCTGCCTGCCCGACGGTCCAGAATAACACCGTCTTTCATCGTAGCAAAATTTGCCCGGGCAGAAATATGTTTAGGGGTCATATGAAAGCCGATTCCCAGCGCCTCCAAAACACCGCGCCCGATAAGAAATTGAAGAGGGTCATAGCCAAAAAGACCGAGATGCGCAGGACCGCTGCCGGGAGTTATCCCGCGCCCGATAGGATGAGAAAGCCCTAAAACACCTTTTTTTGCGAGTTTATCAAGATTGGGCTTGACTGCCGTTTCCAGCTCCGTTTTTCCGGTGGAAGGATCACCCAAACCGCCGCAGCCGTCCATAACCAGGAGCATAATTTTCGACCCGGTCTTTACCGAAAGAGTTTTTATTGTCTCTAAATTCATAATTACCTCCAATATTTAAATTACTTCTTTGTTTTATTTCACGGGAACTGCAGGTTCAGCCGTTTTCTTCTCCAATTCCGGGAAATGAAGTTTGAAAGCTTCCATTAACTCCCGGTCTTCCTGTTCAACGGTTATTTTATTTGTCCGGCTCTCGCGGGTATCCTTTGGATAGTTAATATTCAGGTAGATACCGTTATCCTTACACAAAAAGACGGTTTTATCATTATTGTAAAATGAGAATTCCAAGGTAATTCTCGCATCTTTTTTATCCCAGATGAACATTTCATACAGAAACCTCGTATTGGAAGAAGGTTTAATAATCCTGAGACCTTTTTTATAATCAGCGCCGTATTTAGAAATAAAATATTTCAATATTTCGTACTTTTCCTTATCAAGCTGTTCCGCTTTCAAATGCCGGCTAAAACCTATCTCTGAAAGCCTGCCGTTACCGGCAAGGGCATAATATCCGTTGTCAAAATATTTTCCCTTTAATTTTTTTTCGTAATACAGGGACTTAACCAGCCATTTCCCTCGCTTAAAAAGCGCACCCGGACCTTTTACCGCCTTGATTTCCGAGGTTGGCATGCCCAAATAAAGCCCTTTTCCTTCTTCAGGGGAATATTCGGCTGTGGCGGGTTTTGCCCAAAAAGCGGGCAGGTTATATATGTAATACCCCAGAACACAGCACAAAACAACTACGGCTACTGCCAGAAGCAGCTTAAATATATTTTTCCGAAAACCGGCTTTATTTTTTCCCATAACTCTCTCCCTTTTTCAGGATGTATTTATTAGATTTTAACATATATTCCTTGTTTTTTAAACAGCTTAAAATTCTTTCATAATATTTGATTTTAAGAGTTCCGTATGCTACATTACATATTATGTCAAAGAAAGAGCTTTCGGCTCTATATACTAAAAAGAAATTCGCGGCTAACTTTTCCGTAATCTCCAACCTGTCCCTGGTAATACTCAAATTAGTAATAGGACTGTTATCGGGCGCGGTAAGTATTATTGCCGAGGCAATCCATTCGGGCATTGACCTGCTGGCGTCGCTAATTGCCAAATATTCAATTATAAAATCAGCGGAACCTGCCGATGAAAAGCACCACTTCGGGCACGGTAAGGTAGAAAGCGTGTCGGCCCTTATAGAGGGTCTGCTTATTTTCTTTGCCGCCTACCTGATAATTCACGAAGCCTACGACAAAATTGTGCACGGCATAAGAATAGATATCATCGGA
>Ga0265593_1001237_pt1 | contig 12150 bp, 9 predicted proteins | sample saktaG_8_FD_190136 | JGI IMG/M metagenome (GOLD analysis project Ga0265593, IMG submission 190136) | Saline water microbial communities from Sakinaw Lake, British Columbia, Canada - sak_2011_5_24_36m | ecosystem: Environmental > Aquatic > Non-marine Saline and Alkaline > Saline ...
GGTTGGTATGGCGCTAAATACCACTTGCTTAGCTTTGTAGGGAGATCCATTGGCGCTAGTTGCGCTATCGGCATTGGCAAGGTTGCTGGCTACGGCATTTAAGCGTTGTGATTGCGCACTCATGGCCGAGCCTGAAATATTAAATACGTTAAATAGAGACATGTTTTATCCTAATTTTCTAAAGTAGCCATTATTAACCTTGAATAGCCGCAAGCATGCCTTTTAACTGGCCGTTAATTAAGGTTAAGCTGGCTTCGTAGCGAATCCCATTATCCGCAAACTGATTACGTTCTACATCCATATCCACGGTATTGCCATCCACGCTACCTTGAGCAATAGGGCGAAATAGCGGCTCGCCTGGCACGCCGCTTTGCGATATGTTATTTGACCGCATGCCATCTAAATGTTGCGGCGAAGTTTTAGTGGTGGCAAACGCTTCTCTACTAATACCCGCAGAGGCATTTTGCATTGCGGTTTTAAAATCAATGTCGCGCGCTTTGAAGTTTGGCGTGTCCGCATTGGCAATATTGGCAGCGATAAGCTCTTGACGTTGGCCACGTACCCTTAATGCATTTTGGTGAAAACTCAACGCGGCATCTAATTTATTCAACACGATAATTCCCCTTCATAACAGCGCAGTCTTTTTTGCTAAGAACTTTTAAATAAGACCGCTAAAGAAAATACTCTTTTTGCCGATAACATCCATAACTGCCAGTTTAGAATTAAGGCAATGTCTTTAATTTAGAAAGTAAAAGGGTAAACGTTGCCCTTTTCATCGTTTTGCTATGCACTTGCCGCCGTAGAATACATATTGAAAAATTACCAATGTGCATGGAATTTAATATGAACGTTTCCAACAGACATCTGCTGGTTAATACTGCTCGAGTAAGCTTGGTGGTGGCTTGTATGCTGGCTATTGAGGTTTGTTATGCTCAGTCTGTGGTACCTGTTGCAACAGCTTCACCAGTGGTTAAACCAAATGCAGCACAAAATTTATCGCAAAACTTATCTGTAGTAAAAGCCAAAATCACTGAATTTTTAGAAACACAAACCATTGGTTATCCAGGAAAAGTGACTGTTCGCGCTGGCGCAATAGACCCTAATATGAAGTTGGCACAATGCTCAGATTTGCAAGTTTTTTTGCCGGCAGGAAGCAGGGCATGGGGTAAGACTAGTGTTGGCGCACGCTGCAATGCGCCTAGTGTTTGGACGATTTATGTTCAGGCAACGGTTAATGTTGCCGCCCAGTATTTGGTTTCAGCAGCGCCTTTAGCGCAAGGGCAGGTGGTTATTAGCCAAGATTTACTTTTTGAAAGTGGTGATTTAACGCAGATGCCAGCAGGCGTTTTTACCGATCAAGCCCAAGCCATTGGGCGCATCGTGAATATTTCCATGAATGCAGGCACCGTACTTCGGCAGGAAATGTTGAAAGTTTCCCCAGTTGTGCAGCAAGGACAAACAGTAACGCTCACTACAGTTGGCAAGGGCTTTACTATTTCTGCCGAAGGTCGGGCGGTGAGTAAAGCCAATGAAGGTCAGGTCGTGCAGGTTAAAGTGGCCAGTGGGCAAGTGATTACTGGCATTGCACGCAATGGCGGGCAGGTTGAAGTTAATTTCTAGCTTTAAATTTATGAAATACTCATACTGTAAGACGGTGCTAAATTAAATGGTTGAAAAGTATTAAAGTTCGCTTAAACTATGCCGATATAAGCATTATGGATCTATGTAATGCACTTGGTAAGTTAAGAAAAAAGGATGAAATATCATGAAAATTAATGACACGATTAAAAATTCAGCAAGCCTTGGTACAGATAAAGCTGCGACTGAAAAAACTAATGCTGTAAAAACAGAGTCGGCTAACAACAAAAAAGCTGATAAATCTCAAGCTGAGATTAAGGATGGCGGCAATGTGACGCTGTCACCATTATCAGCACAATTAAAGGTATTAGAAGCAAAGGTACACGCGAGCAAAGTGTTTGATGCTGAAAAAGTAGATGCGATTAAATCTGCCATCGCTAGCGGCAAGTTTAATGTGGATTCTGGAAAAGTAGCAGACGGACTCATTGCAACAGTCAAAGATTTGTTAACAACGCATTAGGCTTTAGGACAACATTAAAGTGCCAACTTCTACCCAGCTAATTTCTTTTGAGCAAGATGCTAAATTACTCAGCCAACTCCTTGAAGTGTTAACGCGCGAGCAATCTGGTTTGGTGGTCGTTGATATTGATGTTATAGAGGCATTAATGGGCGAGAAATCAGTTTTGTTGCAAAATATTAGTATTACTGCCAAGCGTCGCTATGATGTTTTGGCTAAAAAAGGTTTCGCGGCTAGCGAGGCTGGTATGGTTGATTGGCTGAAGCAGCATGCCAATGCGGCAACCAACCAATCATGGGCTGATTTTCAAAAAATCCTAAGCCAGGCAAAAGAAATGAACCGGCTTAATGGCATGTTAATCGGGCGACACTTCAATCGCAATCAACAGCTACTCAATCATCTGCAAGGTAATGCCAACGCTACTGATGGTTACGGCAAAAACGGCCAAGCTAAATCTCAGTCCCCATCACGCTCAGCCTTACTGGCTTAGGTATATTCAATTAAGTTTATTGCATATTACATATTGCATCGTCATAATCAGCATCATGCGCCACCGGTTAAACAACGAAACCTTAGTGAGTAAAGCCTGTGTTAAATCTCCTTTCACATTAAATTCCAATAAGCCACGATGAACGTCGGTCACAAGCTTATGTTGATTGTAATCAGCAGTGTTGCGCTGGTAACCATCCCTGCCACAGGCGCTATTTACTACTACGCTAAACACAAGTTGCTCAATAGTGAAGCCGTGGCATTGGTGGGTGAAACTAGAGTGCTCGTGGCCACCAGTGCACCACAACTCGCACAGGCTGAGGTCAGCCTTAAATCACTGAGTCACATGCTAGTTAAATCATTTATTGCGCCGCCGCAGCTTGGCGAGACTGCTTCTTTTGATCATTTAGTACAGCAGGATCAGGATCATGCATGGCGGAGCAAGTTGGCAGGATCTGACGGAAATTTTGAGGCGGGTATATTTTTACCACCAACTGCATCTATGGATGCCAATCAGAAAATTCTACACTTGCGTAGTAAAGGCATTATAGATTCATTTGCAGGTTCAATTAACGCACCCTTTAGTAATGTGTGGTTATTAACGTCCGACAAGACTGAAGTAATCTACGATCGCAGTATGCCGGATTTTGTTACGCGAATGCCTGCCGATAACGATTACAGCCAAACCCCGTGGCTTACGTTAGGCGACCCTGTAAAAAATCCTGAACGTGACTTGCGCTGGAGTTCTCCATTATTTGACCCAGTTTCCCAAAGTTGGATTGTGAGCGCGGTTTTGCCAGTAGATGTTAAGGGGCACTGGATAGGCAATATTGGCCATGATATTTATCTTAAAAATATATTTTCCGCACTGTTTCTGCAAAGCCAGCGATATACCAAAGAGCTGCATTTTCTGCTAGATGCGGAAGGTAATTACATTCAAGCTGGGCCGTGGCAACAAGCACTAGAAGCTAAACCAGAAAGCTTTAAGCCAGATTTACGCAAGGAACCAGATTTGGCTGCATTATTTGCCAATAAGTTAAATTTTCAGGCGCATGCTTTTGATAAAGAAGTGTCGCTGCAAGGCCGTAAGTATTTGGCCGTAGGTATGATTATGCAGCCTGTGGGTTGGCATTACTTTAGGTTAGTACCCATTGATTCGATATTGGCACCCATGCGCCAATTATTTTATGCCTTGTTTGCGATGGTGCTTACTATCGGATTGCTGATTGGATTATTGATTGACACTGCTGTAAAACGCAATATTGTTAGCCGCTTACAAGCTTTGGCCAACACTGTGCGTAGATACGGTTTAGGCGAAACCGATGCGCGAGTGAGGCTTGAAGGCGATGATGAAATTGCCAACACAGCGCATGAGTTCGATGCAATGGCTGACCATATTGAGGCCACGCTTGAGGCGATTCCTGATTTGCTATTTGAGGTTGGGCTCGATGGGCGTTACTATGCGGTTCATTATCCGCATCTCGATTTATTTGTCGCGCCACAGCATGAGTTAATTGGAAAAACAATACATGACACGCTTCCGACTGCCGTCGCTGATATTAGCTTAGCGGCAATACGGGAGGCGCATGAGAAGGGCTGGTCACAGGGTAAGCAATTTCAGCTGCAAGTACCCAAAGGATTACTTTGGTTTGAGCTTTCAGTGGCTAGAAAAGTGACAATAGACATTGATAATCCACATTTCATTATGTTGTCTCGCGATATTACTGAGCGTAAAAATGCCGAAACCAGCCTGATTGAGAGCGAATCGCAGATGCGGGTTATTCTTGATACGGCAATGGATGCGGTGATTATAATTGACGAACATGGGTGCGTCATGGATTGGAACGCCAGTGCGGAAGCCATATTTGGATGGACCAAGAACGAGGCACTAGGCTTGGCGCTAGATAGCCTGATTGTTCCAGAGCAATACCGGGTGGCGCACCAGCGAGGCTTGGCACGTTTTCTAGCAACGGGCGAAGGACAAAGCCTTAACCGACGTGTTGAGATTACTGCGATGCACAGAAATGGGCAGGAGTTTCTTGCAGAAATGGCTATTACGCCGATTAAAACTGGCGATAGCTATATTTTTACCGCTTTTATCACCGACATTACTAAACGCAAACAATCCGAAGCAAAACTTCGTCTCGCAGCCAGTGTTTTTACACATATTCGTGAGGGCATCATGATTACCAAGCTAGATTGCACGATTATCGATGTCAATCAGGCGTTTACTAACATTACTGGTTATAGCGCAGAAGAGGCGATAGGCAATACCCCGCGCATGCTGCGTTCAGGTGAGCATGATGCTGAATTTTATTCTTCGATGTGGGCAGGTATTCATACTACTGGGGGATGGGAGGGTGAAGTTTGGAACAAGCGCAAAAATGGTGAACGCTATCCACAGCATCTTACTATTACCTCCGTTTCCAGCTCAAATCGAGTTGTGACAAATTACGTCGCCACGCTCACTGACATCACTACACGCAAAGCAGCCACTGACGAAATTAATAGCTTGGCATTCTACGACCCGCTCACGGGCTTGCCCAATCGACGTTTATTGGTAGACCGCCTCAAACAAGCACTGGTGTCCAGTGCCCGTAGTGGCAAAGATGGCGCAGTATTATTTTTAGACCTAGACCACTTTAAAACCCTCAATGATTTACTCGGCCATGACGTTGGCGACTTGCTATTAAAGCAGGTTGCCGCACGCCTCAGCGCTTGTGTGCGCGAAGGCGACACCGTCGCCCGTTTAGGTGGCGACGAATATGTCGTCATGCTGGAAGATCTCAGCGAGCACGTTGTTGAGGCGGCCGCACAAGCTGAATTCATCGGCAATAAAATCCTCACCTCTCTCAATCAGCCTTACCAATTGAATACCCACATACACCACAGCACTCCTAGTATCGGTATTGCCCTATTCAGGGACCATAATCAATCGCTGGAAGACCTGCTTAAACATGCCGACATTGCCATGTACCAAGCCAAGAAAGCTGGCCGCAATACGCTACGTTTCTTTGATCCGCAGATGCAGCAAACTATTAACGCCCGTGCAGACCTTGAACGAGAGCTGCGCAAGGCGCTGGAGAATAAACACTTTCAGCTGTATTACCAAGTTCAAGTTGATCAAACGCCACAGACTATTCGCGCATTGGGCGCAGAAGCCTTAATCCGCTGGATACACCCAGAACGCGGCATGATCTCTCCCGCGCAATTTATTCCGTTGGCCGAAGAAACTGGCTTGATTCTCGTCATCGGGCAATGGTTACTGGAAACCGCTTGTATACAACTCAAGCGCTGGCAGGTATCGGAGAACACCCGCTACCTTACGCTCTCCATCAACGTAAGTGCTAAACAGTTCCGTCAACCAGACTTTGTCGCCCATGTGCGTTTGGCTATGCAGCAATATGGCATCAACCCCATGCTGCTTAAACTGGAGCTCACTGAAAGTATTCTGCTGGAGCACACGGAGGAAACAGTGGCCACTATGAGCGCCCTAAAAGAAATGGGCATCAGATTCTCCCTAGATGACTTTGGCACAGGTTATTCATCGTTGCAATACCTCAAGCGATTGCCCTTGTACCAGTTAAAAATCGACCAGACCTTTGTGCGTGACATTGCGGTAGATAGCAGTGACCAAGCCATCGTCCGCACTATTATTGCGATGGCTCAAACCCTAAACCTCAACGTGATTGCCGAAGGGGTGGAAACAGAAGAGCAGCAAAGCTTGCTGTTAAGCAATGGTTGTAGCCATTACCAGGGCTATTTGTTTGGCCGACCAGTACCGATTGAGCAATTTGAGGTAGAACTTGATCGTCACATGGCTTAATCCTAGTGGTCTTAGCATGACGATTGTTGCTGACATTATTTCGAGATAAGCACGGCTAATCGCTTAAAAAACACATGCCCCTCGACTAATTCACTCGAGGGCAGGCTCTGCGAGCCAATAGTTACGCGTCTCTCAGAGCATGTGTTTTTTAAGTATTTAGGGGTTTTTTTTAATGTTTTTGTTGGAAGCGATCGTCATACTTAATCATTTTTTATCAAGATTGAAAGCTGATTGATAAAAGTGACTCTACTAATTTCTTTTGCACCAAAGCTGGCTAAATGAGCTGTTTTCATTTGGCAATCTATCAGGCCTACGCCTTCGACCTTAAGCTTTTGCACTAATGCCACAAACGCCACTTTTGACGCATCCGTCACATGATGGAACATGCTTTCCCCGTAAAACATACGACCAATTTTAAGGCCGTAGCAACCGCCTACTAGCTTGCCATTAAGCCAGCATTCAGCGCTTATCGCATAGCCAGCATCATGCAATCTACAATAAGCTTCAATAATATCTTCGGTAATCCAAGTGCCAGGTTGGTCAGTTCGTGATGTATTGCTACAAGCGCTAATCACTTGGCGAAAATCACTATTAAAGCGTATTTCAAAGGGGCGGTTTTTGAGTGTTTTTTTAAGCGAGTTTGATATTTTCAACTCGTTAGGAAGCAATACCATCCGTGGGTCAGGGCTCCACCACATGATGGGTTCACCATCACTAAACCAAGGAAAGATGCCTTGCTGATAGGCACTTAATAATCGATTAAATGACAAGTCGCCACCAATGGCAATTAATCCATTGGGTTCTTTTAGCGCCTCTACCAATGGCGGAAAATCACAGGCACCCTCTATACTGGCAACGCGACCATTCGGTAATTGATAGTAAGCATGGCTCATAGGTTATTTAGTTTCGTGGCAAAGGTTTGTGAACGGTTAAGCCAGCGCTTAATTTATGGCCTGATGTTGATTAAGCCTAATTATCAAGCATTATGCCTAAATAATGACTGGGCTTTAAGAAAACCTAGCAGTATTATCATGAAAAGGAGTCATTTATGCAGACAAACATTACATTGAAATTTGCGCCAAAGTTGCCAAACCCATCGCAACTCAGTCTATCGTTGCTTAACTTGGTCAAGTTGTTAAGTGTCAGTATTGCGCTAACTGGCTGCGCTACTTTTTCGAAAGATGGTGGTTTAGACGGCGTAAAGGCTGCAACCGCGCCATTTGTTAAGCAAAAAGTTGAGTGGCCAAAAACAGAGGATGCACAAAATAAAGTTGCTGCGCGCGTGCAGGAATTATTGCAGCAGCGCATGGATGTAGACACTGCTGTACAGTTGGCATTGCTCAACAATAAGGGCTTGCAGGCAGCGCTTTATAATTTGGGTATTTCAGAGGCTGATTTGGTGCAGGCTGGGCGCTTACCTAACCCAAAATTTAGTATGCTGTACACGCGAAATAATGGTGATTACAAGATTGAGCAGGTGCTCACATTTAATATTTTCTCTCTTGTCACCATGCCCAAAATGCTGGAGATTGAGCGTCAAAATTTTGAAAAAACTAAAAAAAATATGGCATTAGATGTTCTGAATCTAGCGCATGAAACGCGGCTAGCATTTTTTAACGCAGTGGCAGCAAATGAGCATGTCAGCTATAGCGAGCAAGTGAAAGAATCCGCAGAAGCAAGTGCAGAGTTGGCAAGGCGCATGGTAAAAGCAGGTAATTGGAATCAGTTAGAACTTGCTCGGGAACAAAGTTTTTACGCTGAAGCGGTGCTTGATTATACGAATGTTAAAAGCCAGCAAGCTAGCGCACGCGAAGCATTGTCACGCTTGCTAGCAGTGCCAGTTGAGGCGTTGAATTTGCAAGATCGTCTGCCAGATTTACCCAAAGCGATAGGCGATTTACAAGCCTTTGAAAAAGCAGCATTTGAACAGCGTTTAGATTTACAGGCCATGCGTTTTGAAACGCAAGCATTGGCAAGTCAGTTGGGGCTTACTAGAACTACGCGATTGATGAATGTGCTGGAAATTGGTCCAGCAAGAGTGTTGGAAGGAAAGCGCAGTGCCCCTTATAAAAAGGGCGTTGATGTGAGCTTTGACTTGCCATTGTTTGATTGGAGTGGTGCAAAAGTAGCTCGTGCCGAAGCTATTTATATGCAAGCGGTTAATCGTACCGCACAAATGGCTTTTGATGCGCAATCTGAAATCCGCGAGGCGCATAGCCGCTATCTTACTAGTTACCAGATGGCGAAGCATTATCGTGATGAAATAGTTCCGATTCGTAAAAAAATCTTAGATGAAAACCAATTGCGCTATAACGGCATGTTAATTAGTCCGTTTGAGTTGTTTGCAGATGCGCGTGCGCAAGTGGTGAGCGTGAATGGCTATATTACTAAACTAAACGAATTTTGGCTGGCTGAAACGGCGCTACAAATGACGCTGTCTGGCAGTGCTGACCGAAAAGAAGGTAAATAAAAATGGATGATTCACAAGTTCGCGATAGTCGACGACAGTTTTTCAAACTTGCAGGGCTCGCAGGCATTGCCGCATCTACCGTCAGCAAGGTAGCTATGGCAGCCTTGCCAGAGATTATTTCAGCAGATCAAGGTAATACGCAAGCGCCGCTACACCCTAATACGGGCAAACCTTACAACCCCGTTGTGACATTAAATGGCTGGAGTTTGCCTTGGCGCATGAGAAACGGCGTTAAAGAATTTCACTTGGTGGCAGAACCAGTGTTGCGCGAAATTGCACCAGGTATGAAAGCGCATTTATGGGGTTACAACGGACAAAGTCCAGGCCCAACCATTGAGGTGGTAGAAGGTGACCGAGTACGTATTTTTGTGACGAACCAGTTGCCCGAGGCTACCAGTGTGCATTGGCACGGTCAGTCTGTGCCCAATGGCATGGATGGCGTTAGCGGCTTAACTCAGCCAGCCATTCAGCCAGGAAAAACCTTTGTATATGAATTTGAAGCAAAGCGTGCGGGGAGTTTTATGTATCACCCACACGCAGACGAAATGACACAAATGGCAATGGGTATGATGGGCAGTTGGGTGACGCATCCTAAAAACCCTAAATTCATGCCGGTAGATAGAGATTTTATATTTTTACTGAATGCTTACGATATTGACCCCGGCAGTTACACGCCAAAAATCAACACGATGCTAGATTTTAATTTATGGACATGGAACAGTCGTGCTTTTCCGGGCATAGATCCATTAGTGGTGCGCAAGAATGACCGTGTACGCATTCGAGTCGGTAACCTCACTATGACCAATCATCCGATTCATTTGCATGGACACGTTTTTCATGTCACGGGCACGGATGGTGGCACGGTACCACCAACCGCAAGATGGCCAGAAGTAACCGCAGATATTGGCGTAGGGCAAATGCGTGCTATAGAATTTGTGGCGGATAATCTTGGTGACTGGGCTTTTCATTGTCATAAAAGCCATCACACCATGAACGCGATGGGGCATCAGGTGCCAACCTTGTTAGGTGTTCAGCAAGGGGATTTGCTTGAAAAAATTAGAAACTTGGTGCCAGATTACATGGCGATGGGTGAAACTGGCATGGCAGAAATGAGCGAAATGGCGGCGATGATGCCAATGCCATTACCAGATAACACCCTGCCGATGATGACAGGAAAAGGCCAGTTTGGAGATGTGAATATGGGGGGTATGTTTACTACGCTAAAAGTACGCGAAGGATTGGCGCGAAATGATTATAAAGATCCTGGACCTTATCAATTTCCAAAAGGGTCAGTCGCGTATGAGTTTGTTGGCGAGACGCCTGATGCGCAAAGGCAAATCGTAACGGATGATAAAGCTGCGCTAGAAGTACAGGTGCGCAAGCCGACCGGGCATGCGGGACATTAAAAAATCAGTTAGCAATCAATAGGGCCGCTTATGCAATATCTTATTATGAAATATTTAATCACTGCTGGTGTGGTAGTGCTGGTATCAGAGTTTGCCAAAAGAAGCGACAAATTAGGTGGGCTTATCGCAGCCTTGCCTATGGTCACCGTGCTTACCCTGATTTGGCTTTATGTTGAGCAGCAACCAGCGAGTAAAATTGCGAATCATGCTTACTATACGTTTTGGTATGTGCTACCCACTTTACCCATGTTTTTGCTTTTTCCGTACTTGTTGCCAAAATTTGGGTTTGTGCTTACTTTAATATCTTGCGTGATATTTACCACAGTGGTCTTTTTATTATTTGCCTTAGTGGTGAAGAAATTCGGTATAGATTTGTTATAAGCAATATTATAAGTAGGGTTATTAGCACTAAAATTTTATAAAAAAATCTTCTTAATCATACAATTAGCGCGTAAAATTCGCGGACTTTAAAATTTGTAGCGAATACCTTGGAACAATACTTAACCATGCTTGCAAAGCCCATCCATACCTATCGCCCATATTGGGCGAAGCGGTTTGGTGCGGCGCCAATGTTACCCATGAGCCGTGCCGAGATGGACGCGCTGGGTTGGGATAGTTGCGACATTATTTTGGTGACAGGTGATTGTTATATCGATCACCCAAGTTTTGGTTCGGCCTTGGTTGGACGCCTGTTAGAGGCGCAGGGTTTTCGCGTGGGGATTATTGCCCAGCCTGATTGGCAAAATGCCAGCGCTTTTAAAGCGTTAGGCAAGCCAAATCTGTATTTTGGTGTGACCGCTGGCAATATGGATAGCATGGTCAATCGCTATACAGCGGATAGAAAAATTCGTAGCGATGATGCCTATACACCAGACGCTGCACCGAATAAGCGACCAGACCGAGCCGTGCTGGTCTATAGCCAACGTTGCCGTGAGGCGTATTCCGATGTGCCATTGGTTATAGGCAGTATTGAAGCCAGTTTGCGCCGTATTGCCCATTATGATTACTGGAGCGATAAAGTTCGCCGCAGTATATTGGTGGATTCTAAAGCCGACATTTTGCTTTATGGTAATGCCGAGCGCGCGTTGGTCGAATTAAGTCACCGCATTGCCAAAGGTGAAAAAGTGGTGGATATCCAAGATATTCGCGGTACTGCTTTTTTACGTAAAAAAATCCCAGAAGGTTGGAGCGAGATTGAAAGCACTAAGCTAGATCGACCAGGTGTGGTGGATAAGCCTATTGACCCGTATGAAATGAAGATGGGCAAAGCCGATGCAAGCTGTGCAACTGATGAAAGTCAGAGCGGTGCTACTTCAGAAAAGCCAATGTTGTCAGAAGGCACAAAAGCCATCGAAATTGTGCGTAAACCTAAAGCAGATAGAGCCAAGCAAGTGGTGCGTCTACCTGATTATGAAGCTGTGGCGGCAGACCCTGTGTTATACGCCCATGCTTCGCGCGTGCTGCATTTAGAAGCCAACCCGGGCAATGCGCGTGCACTGGTGCAAAAACATGGCGATAGAGAAGTGTGGCTAAATCCGCCACCAATTCCACTAACCACCAAAGAAATGGATTATGTTTACGACATGCCGTATGCGCGTAAACCTCATCCAGTTTACAAAGATGCAAAAATCCCCGCGTGGGAAATGATACGCTTTAGTGTGAATATTATGCGCGGTTGTTTTGGCGGTTGCACCTTTTGCAGCATTACCGAGCATGAAGGCCGCATTATTCAAAGCCGCAGTGAGGCTAGCATTTTGAAGGAGGTCGAGGAAATTCGCGATAAAGTCGAAGGCTTTACTGGCGTGATTTCTGACCTTGGTGGCCCAACGGCAAACATGTATCGCATTGCTTGTAAGAGTGAAGC
>Ga0265593_1001241_pt1 | contig 12131 bp, 6 predicted proteins | sample saktaG_8_FD_190136 | JGI IMG/M metagenome (GOLD analysis project Ga0265593, IMG submission 190136) | Saline water microbial communities from Sakinaw Lake, British Columbia, Canada - sak_2011_5_24_36m | ecosystem: Environmental > Aquatic > Non-marine Saline and Alkaline > Saline ...
TACAGAAACAGGGCCAGCACGGTTGCAAATAAAACAAGCAAAACCGATTCGGTAAGGAATTGGAAGACCAGGTTTTTCTTCAATCCACCCATTACTTTACGAATTCCAATTTCTTTCAAGCGCGTTGCCGAATGGCTGACAGACATATTCACGAAATTGATAACAGCCATAAGCAAAATAAAGAATGCGATAACAGAGAGCGCGTAAATCATCTTTTTCACCAGTCCGTTGTCCTTATTGAGGTAATACTGTTTTAAAGGAACCGGGTATTGCGTCAGGTTAGCGGTAATGTAGTCAGGCGCATTTTTTTTTAAAAGCTGCCGGATAGGTTCCTCAAGTTGTTTCAGGCTGACTCCTTTTTGCAACTCAACATAGCTTACCACATGAGTATAATTCCACGACACTATTTCCCGTCCAACGAACTGAGCTGCAGCAATGGGCAGATAAAACTGGTTCTCTTTATCATCCAGTAGGGAAGATACCGAATTCCGTGAATGATTTTTTATGATCCCTTTGATCATAAAGTCATGCTTGTTGCCTGAAAAGTTTTCGATTGATATTGTTTCGCCAACCACATCGGTTTTAGCAAAATATTTCTTTGCTGCATCTACGGTTATAACTACAGAATATGGATCTGCAAGCGCAGTTTTAGCATCACCGTGTAAAAGCGAAAAGCCATACATTCTGAGCAGTGTGCTATCTCCAATCTGGAAGGATTCCCGAAAATGTTTATCTCCTTTTGATACAGTGGAACTAACGCCATCGAACCTGTAATAATTTGTGACCAGGGTTGGATATTCTTCAGCCAATGCTTTTGCAATTGGAGCGATTGTAACCAACTCAGAGCCCATGTTGGAGCCTGTCCATCGACTTTGTAAAATAAACTGCCGGTCTGCATTTTTCAGTTCCGAATTTACCTGTAATTCGCTCCAGGCATAGGAGCCAATGATAAGCGTAAATAAAATACCGGCCGATAACCCAACAATATTAACTATTGAGTAGAATCGGTTTTTAACCATATTACACCAGGCTATTTTCAGGTAATTTCTAATCATACTTTTTCTTTATTCAGTTCGTAAACATTTTTGCTTCACTCCGTTCGCAATGACGTAACCGGGTTTGCCATTGCCGCTTTTATGGCCTGGTAACCTACTGTAATCAAAGTGATCAGCAGAATAGCCACAAAAGCCACAATAAAAACTGCTGCGCCAATGTTTATTTTATATGCAAATCCGTTCAGCCAGCTGCTCATGGCCCACCATGCCAGCGGAAATGCTATCACTACAGAGATGATAAGTAACCTGAAAAAGTCCTTCGACAACATAAACATTACATTGCTTACCGAAGCCCCAAGCACTTTCCGAATCCCAATTTCCTTGGTCCTGGCTTCGGCATTAAATGTTGCAAGTCCGAATAATCCCAGGCAGGAAATAAGTATGGCCAACCCTGCAAAATATTTTGATAAGGCGGATACTCTTTGTTCCGAAATATACTGAGCCTGGTAGGCATTGTCCAGAAATTTATAATCGAATGTATAACCGGGGTTGTATGTTTTATAAAATGTTGCCAATCTGGCTATAGTTTCTTTCTCTTTACCTGCCTGTATCTTTGCCAGGATCAGCGTTGTGCGTGTAGGATCGTACCTGAACACCATAGGCGCAATGGGCTCGTACATGGACGCAATATGAAAATCCTTCACTATCCCGACAATCTCCATTTCATTATCCCACATATTTACTTTTGTTCCTACCGGATTTTTCAATCCCATGATTTTTACGGCTGCTTCATTAAACCCAGATTACGCAATAGAAATAATTAGTACTTTCATGCAAAGAATTTCTAATGCGTAGCAATAGAGAAAAAAGCCTATGGAATTTGATATATCCTTTACCAGCAAAGAGATTACGCCTTGGGGTGGAATGGTATTTTTGAAGCAAATGCTGCAAAATATTGGCTTTCGGGAGTTGGTTGAGAACAATCCGGATTTGCCGGTTTCAGGTTCCAACCGGGGATATAAAACTTCGACTATCATAGAGGGCTTCATTACAAGCATCTGGTGTGGCGCCAATCGTTTTTTGCATACCGAAGTCACACGGCATGATGCAGCGCTGGGGAAGATCTTTGACTGGAAGTCTACACCTGGACAAGATACCTATAAACGTTTTTTCTCAAAATTCACCCAAACCACAAACCAAAAAGTAAGTGATTATTTTTATTCATGGATTTTTGACAATGTGAAGTTTGACAACTTCACATTAGATATTGATTCTTCAGTAATGACTCGCTATGGCGAACAAGAAGGTGCAAAAAAAGGCTATAACCCAGCTAAGAAAGGCCGGGCAAGCCATCATCCGCTGATTGCATTTATTGCCGATGTTAAACTGGTTGCCAATATGTGGTTACGAAGTGGGGATACTTCATCAGCCAATAATTTTCTTTCATTTTTAGAAGACACATTAGCTAAACTTAAAAACAAGACTATTGGTCTGATCCGCTTAGATAGTGGCTTCTTCCAATCAGATATCCTGGATTATCTGGAAGAAAAAGTGATGGATTATGTTGTAGCCGTTAAGTTTACACATCCCATACAACACCTCATACATGATTGTAAGAATTGGGTGATATTAGACACAGGAATTGAAATCTGTGAGCAGATATATCAAAGTAAATCCTGGAAAAAACCTCGAAGAATCGTAATTGTCCGGCAAAAAATAAAAGATCGGCCACAAGCTACAGGCAAGCAGCTAAGTTTGTTTCCAGAAGAAGAAATTTACCGGAGCTATCGATATTCAGCCTATGTCACCAATATGAAACTACCTGCCGCAGAAATTTGGCGACTGTATCGGGGCAGAGGCGATGCCGAAAACAGAATCAAAGAGTTAAAATATGATTTTGGATTTGACAGCTTTAATCTCAATGACTTCTATGCCACTGAAGCAGCTTTAACTTTTGCTATGATTGCCTACAATTTAATGTCTCTTTTCAGGATGTTTGTCTTGCAGGAAAAAACGCAAAAGACATTATCAACACTCCGATACAGAACATTTGCAATAGGTGCTTATTTTGAAAAAACAAATGGCAAACTTGTTCTCAAAATCGCACTTAACAAAAAACGACGAGCGTGGTTCTCCGGCTTGTGGAACTATTCCAAAGACTATAAGTTCCCTTTTCAATTATCTAATGCGTAATCTGGGTTAAAAATAAGTTTGGTTGAATCGGCACCAAATTGCCTGGAAAAACTCCTGCCCTCTTTCAGTTTTATTCCCAAGGTTTCTATCATTTCATAATCTGCATTCCTCACCACGAAATTAACCTGGTCCTTTGCCGTTTTTCCCGGCCATTCAATTCCATAGGTTGTATTGTTGTTAACACTCTGAACGGTACTCTGCGAGATAGCCGATGCATTTACCACGCCGGGTATCTTCTTCAACTGCTCCAAAAAGGTAGTGGTGTTTTGTGCCACAGCTCCTTCTTTGTCAAACTGCAGAACATTGTCCTTTTCGTAACCCAGGTTCTTTTTCTGCACAAATTGCATCTGCATCTGTATTACCAATACTGCCACGATCAATACCAGCGAGATGATAAACTGGAAAACCACCAGTCCTTTACGAACAAATAATTCACCAATTGAATTCTTTATCTTTCCTTTTAAAACGGAAACAGGATTGAACCCCGAAAGGTAAAAAGCCGGATAGCTGCCGCTTAAAATGCCTGTTACCAGCGTAGCGCCTAAAATGAGCAGTATCAGTTTCGGATCAGCGACAAGGGCAATTTCCTTCCCTATAATGCTATTGAAAACAGGCAAAAACAGCACCACCATGATGCATGCAATTACAAGCGAAATAAGGCTCATAAAAACGGCTTCGCTCAGAAACTGGAGGATGAGTGCTTTCCTGGACGAACCAACTGATTTCTTAATTCCGACTTCTTTGGCCCGTGTTGATGCTTTAGCCGTGGAAAGATTCATGAAATTGATGCAGGCGATCAGCAGAATAAACAAGGCTACAATTGAAAACAGTTTCACATAGGCGATCCTGCCACCGGCCTGCACGCCATTTTCATATTTGCCATACAGGTAAGCATCGGAATAATGCCTGGTAAACAGGGTAAACAGAGTTTCTTTATGGTACTTCTTAACAAAATCTTTGATCTTGACATTGAACCTGTCAACGTCAGTTCCGTTTTTTAAAACAAGGTAAGTCTGCGGCCCTTCGTTCCACCAGTGCTGACCGTTAGTCCATACGTCGTTGATCAAAAGGTCATGTGTGAGAACAAAATCAAATTTCATGGAGCTGTATGAAGGCAACTGATCAAAAACACCTGCAATCTGCGCCTGCATCTTAACTACTCCTGCAACTTCCCACTCTATTGTTTTCCCTATCACTTCATCGGTACCAAAAAGATTTTTAGCCAAAGCTTCAGAAATTACAATATTATTCTTGTTGGCCAAAACCTGGTTTGCATTCCCCTTTTTAAGTTTATAGGAAAACATGTTAAAGAAACCGTTGCTTGCAAATATCCCCGAAGCCTTGAGTGTTTTGTCAGGTGTTTTTACATTAAAATACAACCCCTGGTTTTCAAGATTCATTACCGAAACAGCTGATTCAACTTCAGGCAGATCCTTCGCCATGGCATCGGACAGCAATCCCTGGGTAGCTTCATGAACAACTTTTGTATTATTCTCGTTGCTCAGTTCCATCACCTGGTACAGCTGGCTGTCCTTTGTGTGAAACTTGTCAAAATGCATTTCATCGTTCACCCACAAATAAATCAGGAGGGCACATGCAATGCCGGTGGAGAGTCCGATAAGGTTAATAAAAAATGAACCTTTATGCCTTTTCAGGCTCCTGATGCTGATTAAGATATAATGTTTTATCATGGCTGTGTTTTTATTCCGTCTTCAAAACAACTGCTGGTTTAGTAAGTGCAGCTTTTGCAGAGTGATAGGTAGAAGTTGCTACTGCGGTAATTACAATCACCAAAGCAGAAACGATAAATGGAATTACTGACAGCCCGTCGTTGTATGGAAATACCTGAAGCCAATTATGCATAAAATAGTACGCAATCGGGAATGCAATCAGCGAAGAAATTAAAGCCAGCCACAAATAATTCCTTGTAATAAGGATAATCACCTCCATGGTACTGGCACCAAGCACCCTGCGAACGCTGATTTCTTTCTGTTTCTGCTGGGTGGTAAATGCAGTAAGACCAAGCAAGCCCAGGCAAGTTATCAGGATAGTAAGTATAGAGAATGCCGCAAATATTTTCCCTCGCTTCTGGTCGGCAACGTATTGCGAGTTGAAATCTTCGTCGAGGAATTTATATTCAAACGGCAGCTGGGGGAAATACTTTTTCCAGATTGCTTCGGCCCGGGTTATGGTGGATTTTACATCGCCAGGGGCCAGTTTTATCTGTATGATGTTGTTATTGGGGGAATAAAACAACAAAAGCGGGGCAATTGGGTTATACAATGATTTTTGATTGAAATCCTTCATTACTCCTATCACTTCAACATAATTACCGGAAGTGTCGCCCGGGAATTTTACCCGTTTCCCAAGCGGTTCGTCCCATCCGAAATGTTTAACCATTGCCTCATTAACCACAATACTGTGCAAGGTATCGGCCAGGGTTGAAAAATTACGTCCTTTAGCAATCTTGATTCCCAGCGAGCCCATGAAGTTTTCGTCAATCTGGTAGCATTCAATTCCTTTATCAACGTAGCCGCTATTGGTTTGTACTGTAAAGAGGTTGAGATTGATATTTCCGCTTCCTGGATATGCGCTTCCGGTGCCGACATCTTTAATACCAGGCATAGCACGGAATTCATTATTCATGGCATAAATCTTATGGCGCTCGTCTTCGCCGGTATTTACAGTTACCGTCATTACCTGTTCCTTACTGAAACCAAGGTCGATCTTTCGCAGGTAATTGAGTTGCGAATACACCACCCAGGTGCAGATAAGCATAATCATGGAAATGGTGAACTGCAGTACCACCAAGGTACGGCGCAGGTTTACATTGCCCGATGCCGATGAAAGTGCCCCTTTCAAAATACTTACAGGCTTAAATCCCGAAAGGTAAAAAGCAGGATAACTGCCGCCAACCAAACCGGTAAACAGTCCGATACTCAGCAACAACAAAGTATTGAATGGCTGCATCAAGGTGTGTATCGTAAATGCCTTGCCGGATATGGAATTGAAATACGGCAATAAAAGCAATACCAGCAAAGCGCTTATCAGCACAGCTATAAAAGCTGTAAGCAGCGATTCGCCCAGGAACTGTAATACCAGTTGTTTTTTTGACGACCCTGTAACTTTCCGGATACCGATTTCCTTTGCCCTGCGCGCCGACCGGGCGGTTGTAAGATTCATATAATTGATGCAGGCGATCAGCATCATAAAGAAAGCAACGGCTGAGAAAATCCAGATGTACGACATGCTACCCAACTCCTCAGGTTCTCCCTGCAGATCCGAATGCAAGTGAATGGATGTAATAAGCTGTGCTTCATACCTGATCTTTACATTGTATTGTGCAAAAATGGCTGCCATATATTTATCGTACATGGGAATCAGTTTCTTGTTAAAAGCATCAACATTAACGCCCGGTTTCAACAGCACATAGGTGAAGTTATTAAATCCGCCCCAACTGTTAGGGTTGTTCTGGTCGCCTTTAAGGGTGGTGGACATGGATATAAGCATATCAAACCGCAGGTGTGAATTTGAAGGCACATCTTCAATAACACCAGTAATCTTGTACACATCATAAACTGTCTTCAACGATTTGCCCACGACCGGAGTGTTTTTGCCGAAGTATTTTTCAGCCAGCGTTTTCGATATTACTATGCTGTTGGGTTCGTTAAGCGCATGAGCCGGATTTCCTTCCAAAAACCTGTAGGAGAATATGTTGAAAACGGTGCTGTCGGCATAATAGATCTTGGTTTCGTAAAAACTGTTTTCGCCAAACTTGAACAATGTCCTTTCCCTGTTCAGAAACCTGGCCGATTCTTCCACCTCAGGAAAATCCTTTTTTAAGGTGGAGGCAAGCGGAAGCTGGGAGTAAGGCCAGTTTGTATTTTTGTCGCGTTCCTGAATGTAGGAAGCAATCCTGTAGATGCGATCCGCTTTGTCGTGATATCGATCAAAGTTCAGTTCGTCAGTTACATAAAAAATCAGGAAAAGGCTGAAGGTTATGCCAATGGTAAGGCCAAGCACATTCAACAGGCTGTACCATTTGTCCTTTTTAAAATTACGGAGTGCTATAAGCAATACATTTTTTATCATGGCTAAATAATTATTCGGTTCGTAAACTTTTTACAGGGTTGGCCATTGCCGCCTTCACAGCCTGGAAACTAACGGTAGCTATTGCAATAAGTATAACAAGTATACCTGCCAATGCAAAAATCCACCAATCCAATGCAATGCGATACGGGTAGTTCTGTAACCATTTGTTTGCAGCCAGCCAGGCAAGCGGAACAGCAATCACCAGCGCAATACATACAAGTATTAAAAAATCTTTTGAAAGAGTTGTAACAACACTGTTTACCGATGCCCCAAGCACTTTACGGATTCCGATCTCTTTTGTGCGTTTTTCGGCTGACAAAACCGATAACCCGAAAAGCCCGATGCAGGAAATAAAGATGGTTAAAACAGCCCCGAAGAAAATGATCTGTTTCCATTTGGATTCCGATTCGTAATCCTTAATTCTCTGATCATCTTTAAATATGTAGGAGTAAGGGCTAAATGGTAAAGTCTGCCTGAATGTTTTTTGGATATATTTAAGGCTTTCAGTTTCAGAACCTGGCTTAATCTTAATGTTGAAGAGCCCGTACCAGTTGTCATTCTTCATGGTGAATAACTGCGGACCGATTTCCTGGTTTAATAACAGGTAATGATAATCCTTCACCACGCCTACAACCTGGTAGATTTCGTTATTGTTATAAAAGAAATTAACTGTTTCACCGATGGGATTTTTCCAGCCGGCTTTTTTTACAAAGGTTTCGTTTACCAATACTGATTTAGTTGAATCCGACGGAAATGCTTTCGAGAAATTTCTGCCTTTTAGCAAAGGAATTTTCAGTGCGGGTATGTACGATTCATCAATTGTTTCATAGCTGAAAAGGAGGGTAGAATCATTGCTGATCTTTGCGCTGGTCTGCCATTGTCCGGCATTTTTTGGCGCAACGTCAACAATATTCGGATTTTTTAATAATTCAGACTTAAAAACCGCTGCATCTTTGTGGTTAACATTTGCATTTACCACCACAATATTGCTGTCATCATACCCTAAATCAGTTTTAGTCAGGAAATTGAATTGTTCATAGATTGTTAAAGTGCCGATGATCAGGAAGGAAGCCAAAGCAAACTGCAACACGACCAGCGATTTTTGCAGGTAGTTTTTCCCGGTAAGATTGAACCGGCTGTACAACGTTTCCACAGGCCGATAGCCTGACAAAACCAGCGCGGGATAAAAACCAGCCAGGAATCCGGTAAGCAGGAACAGCAACAAATAAGCCGCAATCAATTTTAAATCAAACAGGTACGAAATAGAGAGTGCTTTGTTTGCGAGATCATTAAATACGGGTAATATCAACTTTACTATCAGCAAGGCAAGACTGAAAGCAATCAGGCAAAGTAAAAATGACTCGCCTAAGAACTGTAGTATCAGCTGTTTGCGGTTACTTCCGATAACTTTCCGGATGCCGATTTCTTTAGCCCGCTTTACTGAACGTGCTACGGTTAAGTTTACAAAGTTGATGCAGGCAATTAATAATATAAAGAGGGCTATACCTGAAAGTATGTACGAATATATGGGGTTACTTGCATTCACCAAACCGTTTTGTGCCGGCAGTTCGGTATTCATGTGCATATCGGTATAGGGTTGAAGATGATACGAACCCATACTTGCATCAGGACCACCACCATATTTAGCAATCATTTGTTTAAATGTGGCCTCCGCATCCTGCACAAAGAATTTTTGCATCTGTTTTTCAACCGTCTCAATATTGGCGCCGGGGCTCAGCACTACAAAAGTGTTCAGGTAAAAATTGAACCAGTTATCGTTATTCTGTAAATCTTCCACAGATTCTTTAATAGGCAGCAAAACATCAAATTTGATTGATGAATTCAGAGGGCATCTTTTGGCAACAGCGGTTACCTTGAAAGGGACAAATTTATTGCCTTCCCTTATCATAACTACTTTGCCAACCGCCTCTTTTGTGCCGAACTGCTTTTTTGCAGCATCTTCGGACAATACAATTGAATGAGGTTCAGTTAAACAAGTTGCAGCGTTGCCACTCAGCAATGGAAATGTGAACACCGAAAAGAAAGATGAGTCAACGTACAACAGATCCTGGGACTGAATTTCGGTGCCGTTTTTTATGTCTTCGGTATAACTTTGAACACGTACAAAGGTTTGTATGCCAGGTACATTTTTTGCGAACCTGGGTCCCTGTAACAGTCCTGTATTGCTGTCCTTGTGTTCAGCACCATCGTATTTTGATTGGGTGACGATGCGATAGATGTTATCACCTTTTTTATGAAAATTATCAAAACTTACTTCATCTTTTACATACAAAAGAATAAGCATCGCACAGGCCAAACCAATACTTAACCCTGCAATATTAATGATTGAGTAGGTTTTATGTATTGACAAATTGCGCCAGGCAATTATGAAATAGTTCTTTATCATGATGTCTGATTATTCAGTTCGTAAACTCTTTACTGGGTTGGCAACAGCGGCTTTTATCGCCTGGAAACTTACCGTTAACACTGCGATCATCAATGCCAGCACACCGGACAAAACAAATACAGTCCAATGGATTTCGACCCGGTAGGTATAAGTCTGTAACCAGTTTTTCATCGCCCACCAGGCCAGTGGGAAAGCAATAAGGCAGGAAATAAATACCAGCAGCAGGAAATCTTTTGAAAGTAAAGCTGCCAGATTTTGTGTACTGGCTCCCAATACTTTTCGTACCCCGATTTCTTTCGTTCTTCTTTCGGCAGTATAGGCAGCTAAACCAAATAACCCTAGGCAGGAAATAAAAATGGCGAGTATGGAGAAGATCCCAGCCAATTTCCCGATTAATGTCTCAGTTTTGAATATTTTATCAAATTCAGCATCCACAAAATTGTATTCGAAAGGATAACCCGGATTGTAGGTTTTAATAACTTTTTCAATGGCAGGCAAAGCAGCGGTTAAGTTAGTTCCCGGCTTAAACCTGAGTGACATTACGTTGGCGTTTGAAGTATCAGCATACATAATCAGCGGTGCCGGAGTTGAATACATATCGTTGTAAATGAAGTCGTTTACAACCCCTACAATGGTAATGTTTGATCCGTTCCAGTTTAGTATCCGGCCTACTATATCCTTCTTATTCATGACTTTAGCCATAGCTTCATTGATGATGATATTATTACTGTCGGCTTTCATGTCGCTGTAGAAATCTCTGCCGGCTTTCAGTTTCATTCCAATTGTTGAAACATATTCCGGGCTTACACCTTCAATCGTAATTAAAACCTGCTTATTGGGATCTTTACCTTCCCATTGAAAATCGGCAGTATTGCTTCCCAGTTGCAAAATCCTGCTGTTGCTCTGGCACGCATTCTGCACAAACCCTGTTGCCTGCAGATCATTTTTTATAGCATTAAAATGTGACTTCATTTTTCCCTGCAAGCCGGTATAAACCAGGTCCTGTTTTTTGTATCCCAGGTCACGGCTTTTAACGTGAAGTATCTGCTGGTAAATAATTACTGTACTTATTATGAGAATTACGGAGATTGAAAACTGTAGAACAACCAGGCCTTTACGGATATATACTGCACTGCCGCCATTTTTAAGTTTAATACCTTTAAGGATATTTACCGGGTTGAACGACGAAAGATAAAATGCAGGATAACTTCCGGCAATGAGTCCGCAGAAAACAGCGATTAGTATCAATGCTGCTATGTGAGTTGGCTCAAAAATGTTGACAGCCAGTTGTTTTTCAACAATGCCGTTAAATGCCGACAACGACAGGTATATCAGAACAACTGCGAGAAAAGCGGAGATAAATGACAAGAACAGGGATTCGCCGATAAACTGACCGATCAGCTTTCCTTTACTGGCGCCCATTACTTTGCGTACGCCAACTTCCCTTGCACGTTGCTCCGAACGTGCCGTGGAAAGATTCATGAAATTGATACAGGCAATAATCAAAATGATCCATGCTATCAGGCTAAAGAGGTTGACGTATTTTATCCGGCCCGGAACTTCCTTGCCGTTTTCAAAGCTGTCGTACATTCTCCACCGGCTCATCGGGTAGATGGACATTTTAGCAGTTGCGCCTTTTTGTTTGCCTTCAACATAATTGTACAATTTGTTGTTAATGGTCTTCATATTGGCATTGGGCTGTGTTTCCACAAAAGTGATTACACCATTACTGCCCCATTGCTGCAGCCAGGTATTCTGATCTTCAAAAATTTTAAAAGATGCCAGCCAGTGAAACCGGAATGAAACATTTTCGGGAAGATCTTTAAATACACCCGAAACGATATAGTCTTGTTTGTTATCCACTTTCAACGACTTCCCGATCACATCGGTTGTACCAAAAAACTTCTCAGCCATAGTTTCGGAAATAACCAGCGAATGCAATTGTGCAAACGCATCTTTCGCATTTCCTTTTATAAACTGAAGCTGGAACATGGTAAGAAACGGTGCGTCGACATAATTACCCTGCTCGTAAATTACTTTATCATTCAGGGTAAAAAGCAGGTTATCGCCCCAGGTTGAACGGGCCGTATTTTTGATTCCCGGAATTTCGGATTTCATACCCTGCGCCAGCGGACCCGGAGTTGCATCAAACGTAAAAGTGGTGCCGTCGTAAGTCTGGCGGTCCTTTATCTTGTACAGGTTGTCGCGGTTGCTGAAATAATGATTAAACGTGAGCTCATCTTCAACCCATAATAATATTAAGCCGGCACAGGCAATGCCCACGGCAAGCCCGCCGATATTCAAAAAACTGTAGCCCTTGTTTTTCCAAAGGTTACGGGAAGTTGTTTTGAAATAATTTCTGATCATGGATTCTGTTTTTTGGCGCTGGATTAAAACATGATGTATGTAGCAACCTCAATGAGAAGATTCATTGCAATGCAATT
>Ga0265593_1001245_pt1 | contig 12101 bp, 14 predicted proteins | sample saktaG_8_FD_190136 | JGI IMG/M metagenome (GOLD analysis project Ga0265593, IMG submission 190136) | Saline water microbial communities from Sakinaw Lake, British Columbia, Canada - sak_2011_5_24_36m | ecosystem: Environmental > Aquatic > Non-marine Saline and Alkaline > Saline ...
AATCATACCCCACGATATTTAATGATATTAGCGTCCGAAATCATCCTCTATACGCTCAATATCATCTTCGCCGAAGTAGCTGCCGGACTGCACTTCGATAAAGACAACATCGTCGTTTCCGATATTTGCAATGCGATGTAAGTCGCCGATAGCGATATCTATCGTCTCACCTGCCGACATTGTTTTCTCACTGCCATTAATCGTCACTAGTGCGTTTCCTGAAACGATAAACCAGTGCTCGGCGCGCTTTTGATGGCGTTGATAGGAGAGTCGCTTTCCAGGATTAACCCAGATGCATTTAACTTTGTGAGAATCGCTCTCTTGAAGAATCTCATATCGACCCCAAGGCCTCGTTGATTCACTCATGGCGCTCACCTTCCCATAAGTTCTCTATCAAATGATGGAGGTCGGGACGGGATTTGAACCCGTGTAGAGGGATTTGCAGTCCCTTGCCTCGCCTCTCGGCCACCCGACCATGTGCATATCGCCGTGGCGAATTATCAGAGCGGACGACCGGGTTCGAACCGGCGACCTGAACCTTGGCAAGGTTCCGCGCTACCAACTGCGCTACGTCCGCGAGGAGGTGAAATCTATCCTAGTAAGGCTATAAGCGCCAAAGTGGGCCGGCTAAAGATAGCGTTCCCCTGTGATGTCTAGCGATGAGCTTTTTTGGATGAATGGTCGATTGGCGACCGAGCTCCTTGAAATATCGCACGACCCAGAAGATCTTGCAAAGAGTGGTTTTTGGGCAGTCTCGACTACTTTTGAAGGGGGCTTTACCGCCGCCCGATTCGGTCGCGTGGTTGAGGCTAATTTTCCAATACATCCATGGAAAAAGCTCGAAGGAACCTGGAACTCTTCACGCTCTGAATCTGAGTACATGGAATATGTCAGAGATATTCAAGATGCGATTGCAGATGGTTGGGTTTACCAAGTAAATGCCTGTCGAGAGCTATCGACAGCATTTGAAAAAGAGCGAAACTTACGTGGTCTGTTTTCTGAGATTCTCGTTAATAATCCGGCGCCCTGGGCGAGCTATCTTGAGATACCAGAGTTAAATATTGCATCGGCTTCTCCGGAGTTATTTTTAAAGCGTGATGGAAATAAAGTACGAACATCGCCTATTAAAGGAACTCAGCTTCCGGGTCAGACACATTTTGGCGCAAAAGATATGGCCGAGAATGTGATGATCGTTGATCTTATGCGCAACGATTTGGGGTCCATCTGTAAAAACGGTTCGGTATCTGTACCGCGGTTGTTAGCCTCTGAACCACATCCTGGTTTAGTGCATTTAGTTAGCGATATTGAGGCAGAGCTTCGTGATGAAATAACGTGGAGTGAGATTTTCTCTTCACTTCAACCACCTGGATCAATAAGCGGAGCACCAAAATCATCGGCGATTTCTGTGATTAATGAACATGAATCTGCACGTGGCCCTTACTGCGGCGCCCTCGGCTGGGTGCAGGGTGATCAGTGCGAGCTATCAGTTGCAATTCGGATCTTCTTCAAAGATGAGTTGCTTCGATTTGGTACTGGTGCTGGAATAACATGGAGCAGTGATGCAGCTAGCGAATGGGAAGAGACGCAGTTGAAGGCGCGGAGATTGATTTCTATCGCCGGGGGAGTGCTCTCATGAAAATCTCATATAACGGCGGGCTTGTTGAAATTCAAAACGCACCTTGCACGGAGGCTGGATGGTTAATCGGAGCGGGTATTTTTGAAACTCTGCGCACTGTAAATGGCTTGGCCTATGCATTTTCCCGTCACTTGGATCGAGCAAAAAAGAGTGCGCAGATAAAGCACTTGGAGTTACCGAATCCGGCTTTGATTGAAACTGCAGTTAATGAATTGCTAATGGCAGAGCCTTTGCCAGATGGTCTGCTTCGAATCTCCTTTGATAAGAATGGCAGTTGGGCCGCAGTACATCTCCCATACGAACCGCCTACTGTGCCGGCAAAAGTGCGTATTCACCCGCAGGCTCTGATTTCTCATGGCGAAACCATTAAAAGCTATCCATATGGCTATCGCCTAGCCATTCTCGAGGAAGCAAAGTCGCTTGGCTTCGATGAGGCGATTATTGCGAGCACCGAGGGAAATATTTGCGAAGGCGCGGTTTCAAACATCATTTTTCTAATCGACGGGAATTGGATTACGCCTCCGACGAGCGACGGAGTTTTGCCTGGGATTATGCGGGGATTAGTTCTCGATTACTGCGATGTGAAGATTGGCCCACTTCATATGTCGCGAATTAATAACGTGGAGTCGGCTATTTTGCTCAGCAGTCTGCGGATCGCACAATCCATCGAATCTATTGATGGGCGCTCATTGCAGCCATCTCAGGCCTTCACGGAAGAAATCCAAGCAATGGCCGTGCTTCATTCGGTAGGCTAAGCCCATGTCTTCGATTGATATCACGGTAGATGGTCAAGCGCGCTCGGTCGAATCCGATGTGCGCCCAACCAATCTTTTTGCCGAAAATAAAGATATTGTCGTTGCTCGAATTAACGGTGTTCTCAAAGATCTCTGGAGTGATTTATCTGCAGGTGACGTTGTTGAAGGTGTCTCCATCTCATCGCCTGATGGTTTAGCGGTCCTGCGCCATTCAACTGCGCATGTGATGGCTCAAGCGGTTCAAGAGATTTATGCCGATACAAAGCTTGGAATCGGGCCGCCAATTGTCGATGGTTTCTATTACGACTTTGATCCAGTCAATACTTTTAATCCAGATGATTTAGTCAAGATTGAAAGCGCAATGCGCAAGATCATAAAAGATGGGCAACGTTTTAGGAGACGTGTTACTACCGAAAGTGATGCGCTCAAGGAGCTAGCCCACGAGCCTTACAAGTGCGAACTCATTGGCATCAAAGGACCGGCGGGGGATGAGGCCAGCGTAGAAGTTGGTGGCAACGAGCTAACTATTTATGAGAATTTAGGTCGCGACGGCAATCCTGTGTGGAGTGATCTATGCAGAGGGCCACATCTTCCATCAACAAAACATATTCCAGCATTTAAGTTGATGCGCACTGCCGCTGCTTATTGGCGCGGCTCTGAAAAGAATCCAATGCTTCAACGTATTTACGGTACTGCTTGGCCCAGCCAAGATGAGCTCAATGGCTACCTCGAACTTCTTGCTCAGGCTGAAAAGCGCGATCACCGTCGTCTTGGAACAGAGCTTGATCTCTTTTCATTTCCAGAGGAGATTGGTTCGGGCCTAGCCGTCTTTCATCCTAAGGGCGGAATCATTCGTCGGGCGATGGAGGATTACTCACGAACACGCCATGAAGAAGAGAACTATGAATTTGTCTACTCACCACATTTAACTAAGGCCGCTCTCTTTGAAACTTCGGGCCACTTGCAATGGTACGCCGAAGGAATGTACCCACCAATGATTTTGGATGAAGAGTTCCACGCCGACGGCACGATTAAACGCGCAGGCCAAAAGTATTACATGAAGCCAATGAACTGCCCTTTCCACAATCTCATTTATAAATCGCGCGGCCGTTCATATCGTGAACTGCCGCTACGTCTATTCGAATTCGGCACTGTCTATAGATATGAAAAATCTGGTGTACTTCATGGAATCACTCGTGCCCGTGGATTTACTCAAGATGACGCTCATATCTACTGCACGAAAGATCAAATGGTAGGCGAGCTTGATTCGCTTCTAACTTTCGTCTTGAACTTACTTCGTGATTATGGTCTCAATGATTTCTACCTTGAACTATCTACTCGTAACCCCGAAAAATCCGTTGGCGAAGATAGCGATTGGGAAGAGGCAACACAGGCTCTGCGAAAAGCGGCAGAGGCACAGAAACTTGAACTTGTATTAGATGAGGGCGGCGCAGCTTTTTACGGACCTAAGATTTCGGTACAGGCTAAAGATGCGATTGGCCGTACGTGGCAGATGTCTACGATTCAAGTTGATTTTCAACTTCCACAACGCTTTGAACTTGAATACGCCGCCGCCGATGGTTCTCGACAACGCCCAGTAATGATTCACCGTGCACTCTTTGGTTCGATTGAACGATTCTTTGGCGTTTTAACTGAGCACTACGCCGGTGCATTTCCTCCATGGCTTGCACCTGTTCAAGCAATTGGAATTCCAGTTGCCGAAGAGTTTGCCGATTATTTAGCCGATGTCATGGGGCAGATGCGCAAAGCTGGGATTAGAACAGAGCTCGATAGCTCTGATGATCGCATGCAGAAAAAAGTGCGCAACGCACAGATGCAGAAGATTCCATTCATGGTTATTGCTGGGGCTGAAGATCAAGCGGCTGGGGCCGTCTCATTTCGCTATAGAAATGGTGAACAGAAAAATGGTGTACCAATCGCCGATGCCATTGCAGAGATAAAGAAGAGCGTTCTCGAGCGCACACAGGTCTAACAATGAGCATTGATGGCGCAGGAATGCCAGATGGATGGGCGAGACTGTGGGCGCCACATCGTCTTGATTATCTACGCGGTGAAAATCGCCCTCTCGAAGGTAATGATATTGAGTGTCCCTTCTGCCGGATCCCACAGTTAAGTGATGCCGATGGATTAATCGTGCACCGTGGAGTTAATGCCTATGTTGTAATGAATTTGTATCCCTATAACCCAGGCCACTTACTTGTCTGTGCGTATCGACATGTTGCAGATTTAACGGATCTGACCACCGAAGAGCGCAATGAAATCTCGGCGTTGACCGCCCACGCCATGAGCACCATTCGCAAAGTGTCGGCGCCTGAGGGTTTTAATTTAGGAATGAATCAAGGCGCTATTTCAGGTGCCGGCGTAGCCGATCATATTCACCAACATTTGGTTCCGCGATGGAGCGGTGATGCAAATTTCATGCCGATTATTGGTCGCACGAAAGTTATTCCACAGTTATTGATGTTGACTCGAGACGAAATTGCAGCTGCTTGGTAATTAGCTGTGTAGTTCGGACAAGTAATTATTAACAATATCTACGCCAATACCCTTTTCGATCCACAAAGGAATAGCTGGAAATAACATTCCAGCGGCAAATGCACTACTGCCCAAAGAAGTTGAAAGCTCCAAATACTCATCGCGAAACTCTTGGACTAGAAGCTCATGCTCAGGTTCGCACGCAATATCTTGAGGTGGGTTGGTGCTGTAATCCAGAATCCGCATAGTTTCAAGAGAGATCAAAGCGCACGGCAGCCCGGCATCATCATGTAAGACTAAAAACGGTGTCGCCATATGATCAAAGACTCTATTTGCCAGCATCACTGCATCGTCAAAATCGGCCTCTAGGTTCTCTAACTGCGTCACAACGACTATGCGGGGTGTTTGCAGTTCATCGATAGCGCGCCAGATATCGATTGTTACTTGGTCGATTCCAGTTGATGGATTGACGACAAAGATTGCGCAGTCAGATTCCGCTTCGGCGACTAGCGAGGTATGGGCGCCAAAGGCTTTTGCCACGGACTCTGGATATGCGCTCTGGTGGCCATAGACGGCGATAGAGAGCGTGGATGATGTGGAATTCACCTGCTCAGCCTACGATGGGAGGTGATGATTAGTCGCATTGTTAAACCAGCCGTTACGAGATTCATAACACCCGTAGCCTCATTTGCCGTGCGCCTAGGTATTACGCCCAATGCAGTTACGTGGGTGGGTGCAATCGGAGTTGTGTGTTCGGCTCTCTATTTCTATCCGCGTGGAGATTTCTTCCTTGGCACTGCCGTTATCTCCTTCTTTGCCCTCAGTGATCTCTTTGATGGAACGATGGCGCGTATTTCTCACGCTGGAGCAAGTCGATGGGGAGGCTTTCTAGATTCGACTATTGATCGGATAACAGACTCTGCCGTATTAATTGGTCTACTGATATTCCTGATTGATTCTGACGATGCGCTCAGCATTGTCGTAGTCGTTGCTTCCGTGACTGGAATACTTGTGCCTTACATTCGTGCAAAGGCAGAAATATTCGCGATTCCATGCTCAGGTGGAATTGCAGAGCGAACTGAGCGTTTGGTTATTTCACTATCAGCGATCGCCTTAGATGGTCTCGGTCTTCCATATGCATTAGCTCTTGGAATGTGGCTGCTCGCGATATTGGGCCTCATCACAGTTATACAGAGATTGATAATTATAAAGAGGGCTTCGCGGTAAATGATTCAGAGAATCACATCATGGGGCTATTTCGCTGCTTGGCGCTTACTGCGCTGGCTACCTGAAAACTTTGTATACGCAACAGCTTACAAAATCTCAGATCTCTTAACGAAGAGAAATGGAGCCAGCGTCCAGCGGTTGCGTTCAAACCTGGCACGAACTCAACCTTCGATTACCACGCTTGATTTAGATTTATTGGTGTATCGGGGAATGCGCTCTGCAATTAGATATTGGTGCGATACCTTCAGGCTTCCTGATTGGTCACTTGAGCGCATTCAAAATACTGTCACAACGACTAATGAGCATTTGCTTCTCGACGCGATGGCCGCGGGTAAAGGTGCCATCGTTACTTTGCCACATGTTGGAAATTACGATCACGCCGCAGCATATTTTTGCGGCAAAGGTGCACGATTAGTAACCGTTGCAGAGCACTTGAAACCCGAAGCACTCTTTAAGAAATTCATGGCATATCGTGCTGCTTTCGGAATGGAGGCTCTACCTCTCGATGGTCGAGTAATACCCACATTGGCGCTGCGTCTGCGATCGGGATGCGTTGTCGCCCTTGCCGCAGATAGAGATTTATCGCGCTCGGGAATCAATGTGAATTTCTTCGGGGGACCGGCACGAATGCCCGCGGGTCCTGCGATTTTGGCGTTAAAAACCGAGGCCCCACTTCTTTATGCGATGGTTTCATATACCGATTCGGGGATTCATATCGATTTTGAAGAAGTTCCGATGCCAACTCATGGAAGTGAGAGCGAAAAGGTTGCGGCAATTATTCAAAGCAGCGCCGACCTATTTGCCAAGGGGATTGCCGCCCATCCGCAGGATTGGCACATGATGCAGCGCATTTGGATCGATGGCGACTTCAAGGAGCGCAGTTAATGATTTCGGGGAAATTATCGATTGGGATTGTCTGTCCTTATGGATGGGATACACCTGGCGGAGTCCAAAATCATGTCCGTGATTTAGCTGAGTTTCTTATCGATGCCGGGCACAATGTTTCCGTCTTAGCACCGGCAATTGATGAGAGCGCATTGCCTTCTTATGTAGTCAATGCAGGAAAACCGATTTCAATTCCGTATAACGGCGCAGTAGCTCGCGTTCTATTTGGCCCGATTGCTTTTGCACGAGTGCGTCAGTGGATCTCATCAGGAAATTTCGATATTTTGCATTTACATGAGCCAGCGATCCCATCAATATCTTTACTTGCTTGTTGGGCCGCTGAAGGACCGATGGTCGGAACTTTTCACGCCGCGGCCAAACACCAGAAAGTCATTTATGCAATTGGACCAATCCTTGAACCAGCGATAGAAAAACTCTCAGCCCGCATCGCTGTTTCAGAGGCTGCGCGTCTGACATTAACCAATCACTTAGAGACCGATGCAGTTGTGATTCCGAATGGAATCTATGCCAAGCGATATGCAAATGGCATCCGACAGGAAAAATGGTCGGGAAACACCATCGGCTTCATTGGCCGTTTTGAAGAGCCACGCAAAGGGCTTCAAGTCTTGTTAGATGCGCTACCGATCATCGCGCGCTTTGCACCCGATGTAAGAGTTTTAGTCGCAGGCCCAGGGGATGCAGAAGAGGTATCTAAATCGATTGACCCTCAATTACGACAGCGCTTTGAATTCTTGGGAAGAATCAGTGAGACTGAAAAAGCTGACTTCATGTCATCAGTTGCGATCTACGTCGCCCCTAATACAGGGGGAGAGTCCTTTGGAATTATTTTAGCTGAGGCCCTTGCCGGTGGTGCCTGTGTTGTCGCAAGTGACATCGCAGCTTTTGATTCCCTGCTTGGTGGAGGCGAATTTGGAGCATTGTTTACTTCAGAGGATTCACCGGATCTAGCAAAAACGATTATTGAACTATTGCGAAGTGAGGCTAAGCGCCAAGAACTTTCGACTAAGGGTAAAGAGCATGCTCAGATTTTTGACTGGGATGTTGTTGCAGAACAAATATTTTCAATATACGAGATGGCGATGGTTGGCGGAGAAAAAATTACTCTTACATCCGAGGGCCGATCATGGAACCGCTTTCTATCAAGAGATGGGGGTAAATAATGAAAACAACATTGGCGGTTGTCTTAATCATTCTCATTATGCTCTGGTACTTATCTTTTTTGGCAACGAGACTTGATCGTCTGCACCATCGAGTTGAAACAAGTTGGGCAAATCTGGATGGCCTACTTCAGCGCCGAGCAGCAATTGCCTTGGAGCTTGCTCGAAGTGATTTCGCCGATCCCGCCTCATCTCTACTTTTAACGGCCTCTGCATATCAAGCACGAGAGGCGAGCGTGCAAGAGCGCTCTTCTGCTGAGATGTCGTTGACTGGTGCGCTTAGCCTTTTAACTATTGATGGAGAGATCCACGCTAACGAAGGCGAGCGTCGATTACTCGATGAGTTAAGTGCGCTCACTTCCAAAATCGCTATCGCAATTGCAATTCATACTGATGCAGTCTCATCGACACAAAAGGTGAGAAAAAAGTTAGCAATACGTCTATTCCGCCTTGCTGGCACTGCGCCATTGCCCGTTACTTACGAGTTTGAGTTCGATGCGCTCTAAAAGTTTCCTGATTTCTATCCTCGCTATGTCACTTCTTAGCGGCTGCTCTACCATCGCAGCAACCATTAAATCAGTTACGCCAAAACCAGTCGAAAAAAATATATTAAGTGGTCGCGAGGGCTCAAATGGCCCAGTTCTAGTGGTCAAGATCGATGATACGAATGCCGCTCATCCTCAGATAGGACTCGAAGAGGCCGATGTTGTCTATATTGAACAGGTCGAAGGTGGCCTAACTCGATTGGCCGCAGTTTTCTCTTCGGTTATCCCAATGCGCATAGGGCCTGTGCGAAGCGCGAGAATTTCAGATATTGAAATTATGAGTCAGTATGGAAGAGTGGCATTTGCATACAGCGGCGCCCAGAAGAAACTACTGCCTGTTATTGCAGCGGCCAATGTTGCAAACTTAGGTGCCCAGGCCCAGTCACCGACTATCTACACAACTGATCCCGCACGTAATTCGCCTTATGCAATGGTGCTGCGGGCCGATCTCTTGATGCAAAAGATTATTGATAAGGGATACGTCGTCGACACAGCAAAATCTGTGGGCTGGAAATTTGGCTCCACTGATTTGCCAGGCGTAGCAATTTCACAAGTCGTCATGCACTGGCCAGCTGCTACTTATAGCGCCACATGGTCGGAAGCAGAAAAACGCTGGCTATTGAGCCATAACAATGAACCGGATTTATCTGAGACTGGAAAGCGCCTTGGGCCAACGACATTGGTTATTCAGATGGTCTCAATTACTGCCTCCGAATACGGAGATAAGTTTGGAGGAGTGACTCCCTTTTCAAATACCGTTGGCACAGGCACGGGCTACATTTTGCGCGATGGCAAGAGCTACACAGCTACCTGGAATCGTCCATCGAATCTAGATGGAACAACATGGAGCGCCTTAGATGGCAGCGAACTCACCTTTGCGCCCGGCCAGGTATGGGTTGCACTGACCGATCGTGAGCCTGATTTCACGCTAATTCCAGCGAGCGCGAGCCCCTCTCCAACAAAGTAGGATATTCCTCTAGAGATATTCACAAAATTGGAGACGGTTCATGACGCAAGAAACTGGTACTGGGCGAGTCAAGCGGGGCATGGCTGAGATGCTCAAAGGCGGAGTCATCATGGATGTCGTTAACGCTGAACAGGCAAAGATCGCCGAAGATGCAGGCGCCGTCGCAGTCATGGCGCTAGAGCGTGTACCAGCAGATATTCGCGCCCAAGGTGGCGTTGCCCGCATGTCTGATCCAGACATGATTGAAAAGATTAAGGCAGCTGTGTCAATTCCAGTAATGGCTAAAGCACGCATTGGACATTTTGTTGAAGCTCAGGTTTTGCAATCACTCGGTGTTGATTACATCGATGAGTCAGAAGTTTTAACACCGGCTGATTATAAAAATCATATTGATAAGTGGAATTTCACTGTGCCATTTGTTTGTGGTGCTACAAATCTTGGAGAGGCTCTTCGTCGTATTAACGAAGGCGCAGCCATGATTCGCTCAAAGGGCGAGGCCGGAACGGGCGATGTATCAAATGCTATGCAGCACATGCGCGAAATTAATGGCGAGATCCGTCGCTTATCCTCACTTCGCGAAGATGAGTTATATGTTGCAGCCAAAGAGCTACAAGCCCCTTACGAATTAGTTAAAGAGGTTGCACTTGCTGGAAAACTTCCAGTGGTTCTATTTACCGCTGGTGGAATTGCAACTCCGGCCGATGCAGCTCTGATGATGAGCATGGGCGCTGATGGTGTATTTATTGGCTCCGGAATCTTTAAATCAGGTAACCCTGCCCAACGTGCTGCAGCATGTGTACGTGCAACTACTTTTTGGGATGATCCAAAGGTTATTGCCGATGCATCTCGTGGCCTTGGTGAAGCGATGGTAGGAATTAACGTTGCAGATCTTCCAGCACCACACCGCCTTGCAGAGCGTGGTTGGTAGATATAGGAACCATGAAGGTTGGAGTACTTGCCTTACAAGGTGATGTCCGCGAACACGTAAACGCTCTCATCGCTTGTGGCGTAGAACCAATCGCGATTCGCCGACCAGCAGAGCTTGCTTCCGTAGAAGCGCTTGTTTTACCTGGGGGAGAGTCGACAACGATTGCTCACCTGGCCACAATATTTGGATTATTTGAGCCTATTCGTTCACGCATTCACTCTGGCATGCCGGTCTATGGCTCGTGTGCAGGAATGATTTTGCTCGCCGATCATATTCTCGATGCTAAAGAGGGTCAGGAAACTTTCGGTGGGCTCGATATCACTGTGAGGCGTAATGCTTTTGGCCGTCAAGTAGATTCCTTTGAGTCCGATATCGCATTTAATGATGGCGGAGGTGCATCTATGCGCGCCATCTTTATTCGAGCACCTTGGGTTGAAAAAATGGGGGATGGGATTGAAGTATTAGCTTCAATTGATTCTCATCCCGTTGCCGTGCGATCGAAATCTATTGTGGCGACATCGTTTCATCCCGAACTGACGGGGGATCATCGCATTCACCGTTACTTTATTGAAGAAGTAGCAAGAAAAGCACTGCAAAAGGTAGAGTAGTTCGAAGTAATTCAAAGCGGCAAAGGGCAAAGGGGACAAGAGATGTCTGGCCATTCCAAGTGGGCGACAACTAAGCACAAAAAGGCGATCACCGATGGTCGCCGTGCAAAGGTTTTCGCAAAGCAGATTCGTGCCATCGAAGTAGCTGCACGCAATGGCGGCGCCGACCTCGAAGGCAACCCAACACTCTTTGATGCAATCGCTAAAGCAAAGAAATCCTCGATGCCTGCAGACAACATTGAACGGGCAGTTAAGCGAGGTGCGGGTCTTGAACTAGGCGCCGCTGATTATCAAACAATTATGTATGAGGGTTACGGACCAAATGGCGTTGCCATCATGATTGAATGTCTGACAGATAATCGCAATAGATCATCCTCTGAAGTACGCGTTGCGGTCACTCGAAACGGCGGAACAATGGCCGATCCAGGTTCGGTTTCCTATCTTTTTAATCGTAAAGGTGTAATAACAATTAAGAAGATTGCGGGCTTGACAGAGGATTTGATTCTTGAAGCGGTTTTAGATGCCGGCGCTGAAGAAGTCAATGATTTAGGTGAGGCATTTGAAGTTGTGAGTGAACCAAGTGATCTAGTTCCGGTCCGTTCAGCTTTGCAGGGCGCAGGGATTGATTATGAATCTGCCGACTCTTCATTCTTGCCATCGATGCAGATAGAACTCGATGCAGATGGTGCTAAAAAGCTCTTTGAACTTATCGATGCCATTGAAGAGCTCGATGATGTGCAGAATGTATTTAGCAATTTTGATGTATCAGATGAGGTTATGGCGAGCCTTGAGTAGTTGAGAAGAGTTAAAGCCTAGGCTTGAACACTTATTGGTTAGAGACAAAGGGATGGTGCCATGCGAGTTCTGGGGATTGAT
>Ga0265593_1001248_pt1 | contig 12092 bp, 12 predicted proteins | sample saktaG_8_FD_190136 | JGI IMG/M metagenome (GOLD analysis project Ga0265593, IMG submission 190136) | Saline water microbial communities from Sakinaw Lake, British Columbia, Canada - sak_2011_5_24_36m | ecosystem: Environmental > Aquatic > Non-marine Saline and Alkaline > Saline ...
GAAGAAAATCTTCAAGAGTGCCACGGTTATCCCGCGTGCTACATTTCTATTTTAGTGTCCAGTTTGCTCTGGAATCAGTGTCCAGTTTGCCGTGGACTGGCCGTCCAGTTTGGTCTGGAATACGCACATCAACAAAGAAATCCAAGTCGTAGGAGATGCGATGATGCAAATAGCCGCGTGCGAGTGCAGTGCCACCACAGAGCATGAGGTCAAACCCTAATGGTTTGATGTCACCCAGGCTGGTAATGAAGATTTCTTGAGCGAGGTATAGTGGTTGCGTATGATGGCTTTTCATAATAAAAACAAAATATGTAATATATTACATATTCTAATTTAATTACGTAAATTGTCAACAATTACTATTGTGGCTAATTATGTGAAGCAGTATTAGCGTCCCAACTATAGTTAGACGAGAATAAGTCCGTTCTGTGAAATATCCGAATAACTTAGCGCAACATAAGTAAATAACATGTAAGAAGCATAAAATAAAATTATTTAAAATCAATAACTTAAAAATTATTCAAAGCGAGTTTCAATAATTAAATTTTCTTATAAATTGCTACTAGGCAATATTGTTTTACATATTTAGAGAGTGTTTCACTTTTAAATAAAAATGGTAAAGAAAACGAGTAGCTAAGTTGCCAGCGGTTATCAAGTTTAAGCAACTGATTAAGCCCATAGAACAACTTGTGATCCGAATCAGATTTAAATCCACGCAAGCCAGGCACAGCAATAATGAGTCCACCCGCTTTTTTAGTAATGCGGTAACATTCATTCAGTGTGATATTGGGGTTCTCTATATGCTCTAAAACATTATCAAGCACGCATACATCAAACTGATCATCAGCTACTGGGAAAATACCATTCCCGGCAATTAAATCAGCTTTAAGGCCAATCTCGTTACAATAATGAACAGAAACAGGATTTATCTCAAGTCCGAGAACGCTGCTTGAGAAAGCCCCTAAAACACCATTACCGGTACCAGAGCCTACTTCAACAACATGTCGCCCAAAACGACGAGCGCAAAGAAACAAAATGGGGGAAGTATAAAATCTTTTGTAGATTCGGCCGATAAAGCTAATTTTCTGTAAATGTGAAAAGTAGCTCTCAAATTTTGAGTCGATATCATTCATTGTTGTTTGAATATCCTATAAAAATATTACAATCCATTTTTTAATTTTTCATCCACATTAAGAGCAACGGAACCATTCAACAACGCAAGTTTAACCGCTTCTAAATACTGATATCCATAGCGCTCATCAGGCTCAAGGTAAGCACTCTCACTCCACTCGTTCCATGCATTTAGAAAGATAAAGTTTTCTGGAAGCTTCCTAAGAGGCATGCTGTTGATAAGCACCCCTAACCACTTGCAAAACTTCTCTGGTGTTGCACCACTAAAAATTGTGGCTCTTTTCTTATACCGGGAAGCATTATCCCAATCGACATAAGCTCCTGGAAATGTAGTCAATTTTCTATTTGGACGAATTTCAATAATCTTCTCCCAAACTTTGTCGTAATCATAAAACGTTATTTCTTTAATAAATTTCGCTCTAACACCCCTCAATATATCCTGAAAGCGCTCAGGAAGATTTCTAATTGCCTTAAATAAGAACGAATGTTTAATTAGACTCTTATCGAAGCTCGGTGAGTTAACAGCTTCCATTGGCTGGAATTGAAACACCGCATCAAATGAATGCAGGCAATTGCTATTAGGTAACTCATATTGCTGTTGATAGATGAAATATAATCCAAGCAGACCATCTTGCTGAGCAAGCTCACGCCAGTAAGCAAGCATTTCATCAATTTTATAAATGTGCTGCGGCCTATAAATAATAAACACTGGTTTACCTTCAACCTTAATCGCCCTTGGATCAGTCCAAGCTTTAATCAAATAGTCATAGTGCAGTTTCCAGCTTTCTCTAGCAGGTGGGTGCGTTTGTTTTATCAGTATATGATGATCTCTCCCATCCCATCTTTTAGACCAGGTTTCATTCGCCCATGACAGGCAAAAAGGGAAGTCAATATCCTGGTTAGCTAAGATTAAATTCGTTGGAGTCTCAAGCAATTGCTTACCATCAAACCAATAATGATAGTGGCAGAATCCATATAATCCATATTTTTTTGCCAACTCAATTTGCCAGCGAAGTGTTTCTATTTTTGACTGATCATAATAGTTTTTACCGAGAGGAATTCTTGGCTGATAATGATTTTGATATTGAGGGGAGCCAGACTTAACGTTATCCCAGTCAGTAAAACCGAGCCCCCACCACTATCATTCTCAGGAATTGTATGTAACTGTGGAAAATACATTGCAATCAATTTCGCAGATATCTCTGAGGTCCACTTGGTATTTTCTTCTATTACAGCACTCATAGACATCTTTCTAAATTCAATATTCTTTTATGGCTTACTTGTTGAATAATCACTCACGATCACATTAGGTTTAGCTTCCAAATAGCTCGTTTATGCTGTCAAATTTTCGCTTTCCCATAACCCTGTGACATCATTGAATCGTTTTAATAATCGTTGTGGAATACCGACTACAATAACATTACAAGGGATATCTTTTGTAATCACTGAGTTCGCCCCGACCACTACACCGTCACCTATTTTCACAGGACCAATGATAACTACGTTATCTCCAAGCCATACATTAGAGCCAATCTCAACAGGACCGAATGAAACTAAAGCTCTCTTAATGGGAGGCTCAGACGGAACGCTCTGAATCAACCCCTTATATGCACCATGATTATGGTCGCTAATGTAAACACCACTTCCAAATAAGCAGTTTTCGCCAATTTCAATTCGATTTATTGATGATATATGCAATCTATCGGCAGCTGAAAATCCGCGTCCTATTTTTATGGTCGGTTGGTATGAACTTCCTCCAAAGTGAAACACGGCCTCAATCCAAGCATATCTATTAACATAGGCATTCTCACCAACTGAAATTGCCTTGGTACCCAGTATTTTTGAGCCTTGACCTAAATAAGACCTCGTCCAACCTAATAGATTAGATAATAGGCGACCCCTGCCATAATCAAAAACTCTAAATAAAATAGATATCGTGGCGAATCCGATACGCTCCTGAGAAACCATCCTAAGAATTTTAATTTTCATACCCTACAGTCACTTACTATAAATTAAACATCAACGCCATCTGAAGCCAGGAATAAACAAAAAATAACCTCATCGACGGCAAGTTGGAAGACTTAGTCAATATTACACCGCACATAAAAGAATTACAGTAACTATTACAGCTAAAGAATTACACCTACTTAAGCATAATTACCTTAGATATTTCTTAGCAACATTATTTAAGATTTCAACTGCAGACGAATAAACTCTGCGATCAATTAAACTTACAAGTAATAAGTAAGCAAGCATAAAACAAAATAATAATAAGCATAAGCTCCACACGGAAGGATATATTGTTATCAAATGCAGATAATCCCCCCAATAATGAAACATAATTACTGGCAATAAGGATGCAATTAATGCTGTTACACATACCGTACCAAAATTAGACAAATGGTATTTTCCAGCTAGAAGCCTTATTGCTATAAAACCGAAAGGCAGAAAATATAGAACATCAATAGATAACCTAGCCAAAGGTATGCCTATATAACCCATTTTTCCAACAAATATAAAAGTAGTAGTAATTAACAGGAAATTACCAAGTGTGCCGAAAAAAGAAGGCCAGGCTAATCGTTGAAATGATTCACAAGCACGTCCATTCACCATAAATAGAGCGGCGAAAGGTATTGAGAAAGCGAATACTTTAAGGCATGCAGCTGAAATGATTACGTTTTGATCAGAAAAGGCGCCTTTTTTAAACAATACCGAAATTATTTGAACCGGTATAAAATAATAAAGCACGGCAATTGGTATAGTTAAATACATAACCAATTGAAGCAATTTATTATAATGCATCACAAATGTTTGACGATCCTTGCGAGCATGTGATTCTGAGAATTTCGTACGGGCAATCTCAAGAACTGGATTCAATATTAGTGTAATTGGCAAGCCAAAAATTTTTTGCGCATAGGATATTGAGGTTAATACGCCTGCACCAAGTCCTGTTGCAAGGTAATCAAAAAAGAATGTAGCAAAATTAGTTATTACGTTTGCGCCCCAGTAAGGAGCTGATACCTTAACAAATTTCGTTGTTGCAACATTTCTCTTTAGTAAGAATTGAATTTTAAAATGTTCTTTTTTGCTCACTATAATAAACATGAATATTAATACTACTAGTTTAGCTATGAGCAATGACAATGCAAGGCTCTCCTCTTTTAACGAACTTGAAAAAAACACAATAGCAATCAATAGAAATACAGGCTGAAACAAAGCTCCAATAGCCGCTAAAGTGTAATATCCTAAAGCAAGTACAATTGTTCTAAAAAATTCAGATAATACTGATATGAGTAAAATTGGTGCAAAGTATATTAGTACAAATTTAAGTCCTAATATTTGGTGATGAGTAAATTTAGAAAACAATGCATAAAAGTCTTCATAATTCAAATAAGCTGCAATACTCAATGGGAAAATGATGATTAGGCACCAAGTTAAAATTGATCCTGCAAACTCGCATGCCTGAGTTAAACCTTCACGAATTTTCAACTCGACAAAAATCGGAAGAAAAACAGTCGCAAATAAACTACTTATTAGGCCGGTTGCAAGCGTAGTGATTGATAATAGAAAAAAATAAGCATCGCTCCCTTCACTTCCACCAAAACGTCTGGCAATAAGCATCAGTGAATAAAATGACAAAATAGCAACAACAACGGAAATTGCTATATTCTTAATACCCGATATCCGAAACGAATCTCTTTTTTCTTCCTTAATAATTCGCATTAGGTATGACGACTTTCTAGGTTAGAGCTGATTTGATCAAAGAAAGCCTTGTATACAACATTGGAATTCAGATTTCCATTTACAAACCCATAACCCGCATTAGCAATAACCTCTAACTCTTCAATATTTTTTTGATAGTAGCGTACTTTTTCCATTAGATCTGACACCGAACCATCATAAGCAACATAATGAACATTCGGCACCATACCAATATCTCGATACATTGGATCGTCTATTCCTAAAAATACACAGCCACATGCCATACCTTCAACAAACCCAATCGCTGGTAGGTTACATAACTCTTCAGGTACGGTAAACATAGTGTATGCATTGTAAGTTGCAACAATATCTTGTCTGTAATAACTTAACTGAGGATGCTTAGAAACAGCTCTTTTAAGTAAAGATTCTATTAATCCAGACTTTTTTACTCGCGACTCATTCAAGCGACTGGCGTTTAAGTCAGATATTAGACTATCTAATTCGGAAGAGTACTTACTTGAAGTTTCGTAAAGCTCTCGTCTGAGTGGTTGCAGTTCATCAACCCCATAAAATTCGATAAAATCGGAACTTCTCATTTTGTACGTAATAGAGCCTGTAGCAACAATCTTATTTAACCTTTCGTTAAACGGCGTTTTGCGAACAAATCTATTTGCAGGGGTGTAAGGAAGTTGATAAAACTTGCAATCTAAATTAGCGAAGTATTTAATAAAAAATGGCGAGCTTACCGATAAATTATTTTCAGCTACCAATAAATCTGGGGATAGTTTTTTTAGATTTTCAAAACCAACAGACGGATTGTATGCAAAATGGGTCATGTGAACTATTTTGTAAATGTTTACATCTGATAAATACTCTGCCAACCTAGCACAGCGAACAGAAGCCTGCCTATTTTCATAAGTAAAACTTCCGTAATGCATCATAAACAAAACATCCTTACCTCGCAGTGAATCTTTCTTGAAAATTAAATCCACTTTGCGAAGGCTTATTTTGTTTAAATAACACCAAAATAAAAGCTCAATTGCATCAAAAACAGAGCTTATGAAGCCTTTTATACCTACGTCGTACAGAAGTGCCGTTGTAAAATAAATATCTGCATCAGAATTAACGACATAATCAAATAGTGGTGCATATTTATTTGGTATGTGCTGTCCCTTCAACATATTTCTAACGGTATTTTTAAACCAGATATTGGCATGAGGTTTGTAGAAAACGAATTTTAATCGAGTTGAGTTGATATTATTGCTCATTCTTTTAACCAAACTTCAAACATGTAACACTAATTCTTAGCAGTAGCATTTGGCTCTTACTAATTAAGCTTATGAATTTATTAATGATAATATTCATAAATATTTTGAATATTATTCAACAAAAACAGTCGAATTATTTATATTTTTAAGAATATCAGCTTTGATTTCATTGTTATAGACCCCAGCCTTTAGAATAACAACTGGACTATTATCCTCAAGTAAAACTGCTGGAGATTGAACCATCAAGTTTGTTCCATACAGGCGCCTCCCCTGCTTTCTCTTATCATTATCAAGAAGGCTAACAATATTAGTGGTATTGAGTCCAAAGGCAATCAGATATTGCGCAAAAACATGAGCGCCAAATAGGTAAACTGGGGAAGTTGATATTTCAAGCATTTTATTTAAATCAGAAATTAACATTTCGTGGTAACAGACAAAATCCATGTAAAGCTTCTTATTCTTTTCATAAAGATATAGTGGAAGTTCAGTCGACTTAACTGAGGAGTCCTTTACTGTCGCATAAAATATGCTGTGCCCATCATTAAAGTATTCTTTTTTAAGCAATCTAAAACCATATTTTGCCAACAAATACTCAACGTAAGGCTCTGTGAGAAAAACAGAATGCTCGAAGTTTATACAATTTGTATATTTTTTAGCTAACCATGCTTCTAAATGTGGCAACGAAAATATCATGAGTTTACTCTCCCCAATAAAACTTTTGAGTTGCTTCATGAATTGGCTAGGTTCATATAAATGCTCAAAAACATGGGAGTGAATCACTGCATCAAATGGTGAATCAAATTCGAATTTATCATCAAAGAAACCTTTAATGAAATGTGCATGACAGTCATCAGTTGGGGATGGATTTGGCTCTAAGATTGTCCAAGGAATATTTGCTAATGCGTGAAATTCGTTTGCAAGAACCCCGTGTGCACCACCTAATTCAAGAGCTGAAGATGGGTTATATTGAAAAATAAATTGGGCGAAGGCCTTATGATGAGACATCCAAATTGCACCGACAGCACTGGTTGTAGTTTGACTCTGATATAGAACATCCAAAGGCAATAAATTTTTCAATTGAATCAAACCTGAGTCGCGTGATATTGACCAGGACATGTCTGCAACTAAATCTTTTGATTGGTCATGTTCAACTGATCCCATAAACACAGGGAATTTCTTTAACGTGTGCAAATCTTCAAGATTGTTTGAACCGGTAACAACGTCGGCTTTTCTTTCATTTAGTAGCATTTAATTCCCTAATTCTTTTTCTAACATTGTTTTGCCAAGTACAAAAAGGAGTTCACTATATGGATAATGATGTAAGGCTGCGATGTTTAGGTAAATTAGTGCTGTTAGCATCCATACTTTTTTCTTGTCATAACCCTCAACTTCAAGCCAACATTCAAACTGCCTCTCACACTCAACAAGTATCTGTTTTCGATGAAAGTCATAAGTAATTTCATTTACCTGCCAATCAACATTATAAAAATCACCTGCAATAAGTTCATGGCAGACAATCAGACCATGCAACAACTTTGCTAAATCGTAGTAGATATCACCTGTAGATAAGTTGCCACCAAAATCTTGTCTCCAGTCAAGAAAGGTGAATCTATGATCATCAGCACTCCACAATATGTTTTCAAAATGAAAATCACCGTGAAAGCGTCCAGGCATTCCGTCGGCCAACCACTCCCAATCAATTGAATTTAAGAGTGCGTCCAGCTTTTGCATCGAAATGCCGTTGATGCGTTCATCTCCATCTTTGCGGGAAAAGTTCTTATAAAATAACGCAACACGCTCAAATGTCTTATCTCGATAAAAACGCATACATGTGTCACGAAAACCGGCAGATTCATCTAAACTTAACTGTTTTTTAACCCAAAAATTCTTACTACTTTCAAGTAGCTCTGCAAACAATGGGGGCGTAACAACCTCGGACAGAACTTTTCCATTCACCTTACTATAACAATACATATTAGAGCTGCTAGCTGTTACAACTGGTACAAAGCCCTTTAATTCGTCAACACGCTTAACTCTATTCGAGATGAATTTTTTATCATCAGAAAACTTAATGACTCGATTGCCAACAAACCAAATAGCCTCATTCGCTTTATCTAAAATATTGGGGGAGTCCTGCTCTCGATAAACATTTCTTGCGCGTGTCAACGACTGGGTGTTTCCTGTGTCATACCAAGTAAAACCATGTGCTTTAATTTTGAATGGCAGTATTGCTCTTAACCCATGAGCTTCACCAGTGTCAATGGCTGACTGACCGCCCTGCTCCATGGCAGCCCAGAACTCAGTATAGTTGCTAATGCCAGCCAACCCTATGTAAGGTTTGTGAGAAAACTGCTCACCAACACCCTTTTCGTAGATTTCCTCTACTGCTTCATCGAATACAGCCATCGTGCGGTAAGCTTGCAAATCCTCAACTTCTGAATAGGCCATCCAGTTTTCATTAGGTAATGGAATAGACTCTTTCACCAAAGTATCGCAGGAGATGAAAATAAAAGGTTGCTGAAGATGTTGCTTACAGGCTAACAAGCTCAGGCCTAAACCAGAACCAGACCCCTCAAATGGCTGAACTTCTGCAAAAAAGAATTTGCGTTCCGGATAAGCCATCACAAGAAAATCTCGAACTAGATTACCCTTATGTCCAAGCGCAATTACAAACTCAGCATCTGCAGGAAATTGCTCAATTAGGTGCGAAAGAATTGGCCGATTAGCGATACTAACAAGTGATTTGTTTACATACTTCGTAAGATCGCCTAGCCTAGAACCTATGCCTGCCGTAGGGATGCAAACACGAATACTCATTGAGGCGCTCTAAGGTAATCATCAACCAATCTGACAACATCATCCATTTCTGGCGTACTCGCTTCAAGATATACGCTATCTTCGACCGCTTCCATACGGTGGATAATTCCTGGTAATAAAGTTAGCGTTTCAGATGCTTGGTATATTTTTGAATCCAATTTATCTTGAGTTAGTCCCGTATAAATTCTTAACTTCCCGCTTAATACATAAATAGTTTCACACTTAATGTTGTGATATTGCAAACTACATCGATGATCTTTCCACATCGTCAATTTCTTCACCATATAGCGATCATTAATTTCAATCACTTCTTCTTTACCCCAGGGCTTGTCGATTACTTGCATAACTAATCCTTATACTTTGAAATTAATGAACTCTGGATGAAATTCAAAAAATTTATCATAAAAACTTTTAACATACTGCTGCATAGACCAGCGGCTATTAAACCCGTATTTTTTTCGCAACCAACTTTGACCTTCTTCAATATAAAGACTTAAATTTTCTTCATATTTTTCCGTCTTAATTAAATCAGCTTGATTGATTAAATGTGACTCATTTTCAGTTGCCCAAACTTCAGATGTGATCGCTGCGGCCCAGTCATTAGCATAACCTTTTGCAATCAACTCAGATTCTGATAAATACCCCCTAAAGTTAGAGCCATCAAACACAAAATTCATAAAATCTGGTTGATCTGTATTGAGGATTGATTCAACAAATTGACGCCGTAATAGGTAAGCGTTATTGTGAATAAACCAAAAGTACTTAGTAGATTCCTTATTCAGCAACAGCTTTTCACCCCACCGTGGAGAGCAAGGAGAAAGTATCCCTACACGAGGATGCTGATCCATAACTGACATTAACGGTGCTAATGAAGGCTGCTCTTGAAGTTCAGTATCATTGGTTAGCAAAAAGAAAGCATCATATTGTTCAAACCGTCCCTCTTTCCATAACTGACTCAACCCATAATTCATACCACGGGAATAGCGAAGGCCATTAGCTTTCGCCTCAGTCCAATCCGCAAACCAAGTGGTATATTGCGAGATATTCCCTGACTCTGAACCCGCTTCAATTACAAAGATATCCGTCTCATCACCGTCATACTTTTTAAGATGATCGTGCAATCTATCTGTTATCTCAGGTAAGTTTCTATTCAATATTATCGTAGCGACTCTCTTCATTTTGACCCCACCAACCTGAAATTTGACATGTAACGTAAGATACTTTTCTTTACCTGTTGCTTCAAATGCTGCTCTAGATTAATGCCAAGCTTTGCAAGTTGACTTGCCGCATCCTTTTTCAGAGATAAACAATCGGGATGTGAGAAAATATAATGGCCGGCAATTATGGAACGATCGCGATTACTTGCAGTTGTGTTGTTAAGCATCCACTTATTCCATTTATTGGAATCGTAAGATAACTGTAAAAATTGATCAGCGTGTTTAGACAAGCCGTTACTTTCAAGTACTGACAATAATGCTATAGTTTCGGCAACACCAAACTCTGGTGCAACATTTGCAGCATGGATACCTAACCTAGGATGCCATTGCAAAGCCTCATCAGAAAGGTAATCAGTGTTGTGCTCTTTCATCATAATTCCATAGCGATTGCAAATTTCGACCATCTGAGGAACTTGAATCTCTGCAGGCAGCTCATTAGCAACCCTGACAGGAGTATCAAACGAACCCACATTACGCGTTTCCATGACACGCGTCCCGGTCTGTATGACGACAAAGGACGGTTGCACTATATTGTTTTTCTTACAAAATTTAAGTATTGAATTTAATGTGTAATCTAACTCCTCTTGGGTGTTGGTAGTGCCACTTTGCTCTTCGGTACCAATCTCAAAAATAACCTCCTGCCCTAATCGTTGCGCATGATCCCAGCAATACTCATACAATTCAAACACACGATCTAACACCTCATCAACATCTGGAGTGCCGAAAATGTCAACGCTTGGATCTATATGCAACACTTGGAAACCCGCTTCTAAGTCTGCAAGATAGGATGATTTAGCTGACTCCATTGCTCGCCGTAAGCTTAACTTTTCTGCAACTTCTTTTGTATTTTGCCAAGGCCCCCCGTGATCACGAGCAAGTAGAATCTTTCCCTTTTTATCATTGTCTATAACATAGTTTGCAAATTCTTCAGTAGTCCAATTATTGACGTAACCACCACCAAATTTCTCAGAATCAATTTGACGTCGACTAGCAATAAGGATTAGTGGTACCTCATGCTCATTAGCCAGCTCAATAGCAGCATCAACGCAATTAATGCTCATAGGGCCGACACCAAGCAAGGTGCAGCGCTTCTTACTTAAGATCGAACTTAATCTCTGGTGCATCATACTGTCCACTCTCCTGAAAGTTTATTTTGCGCATTAGGGAGAATCGTAGGGTCAAAAGGAGTGAAAAACTTCTCCATCACATGCAAGCATGCTTCGGCTACAGCACGGTCACCGCCAGAGCGATCGGTCACATAATCTGCGTGCTGTTTAGCCAGCTTATCTCCGTTAGAGGGTGAGATGGCATAACCAACTTCACGCATTACATAATGATCGAAAATTCCATCCCCCATATAAATCACCTGATCTAATGGATACCGCTCCTTAATCCAATCAACGCGACGGATGGTGCTGACAAGATCTAAAGGGAAATTCATGTCATCAACTATGCGTTTTTTTGAAATATCGAAACCTTTTTTATCTCCTGTTACAAAACGAATTTCCAAACTCGCCTTAAGCAAAGAGAGCCCATCATTATCGTCAGGGCCGAAAATTTTCATAACTTTCCCTTCGACCGTATAAAGAAAATGCCCCGTTGTCATCACGCCATCGACATCCAATATGAAGCAAATAGGGGTGCTACTTGATTTCAGGGTCTCACGCATTAGCAATTCCTTGCATTATTATCCTTAGGGGCTCTTTGTGAATCTTATTTTATGTATTAGGGTAGCAAAGTAACATTTTAGCAGACCTAATTGAATTAGATAAACGCTACTTTTATTCTAAAATTTTTATTTAATCAGAATCTCCACTAGGAGCAAAATTTATCTTGATTAGCACTGATATTCAGGCAAGCGCAACCATGCTTCGGTCCGCTTAGATGTAACAGCGGCGGCGCGCAAAAGACGTGGCAGAATGATCTTCAAATTACTCCTCCGATTAAAGCGATACTG
>Ga0265593_1001250_pt1 | contig 12088 bp, 10 predicted proteins | sample saktaG_8_FD_190136 | JGI IMG/M metagenome (GOLD analysis project Ga0265593, IMG submission 190136) | Saline water microbial communities from Sakinaw Lake, British Columbia, Canada - sak_2011_5_24_36m | ecosystem: Environmental > Aquatic > Non-marine Saline and Alkaline > Saline ...
TGCAAACTTAACATCTGCCAGCGGAGTTGTGTCATTTACAATTATGAGTGGTTTTTGCTTCTCAGACTTATTTTTTGAGGGGTCAATTTTTGTAAATGGCTTAACGAGCTGGCGGACTTCTTCGATTTTTACAACAGGTAGTAAGGCCTCTTTTATTTTCTGAATATCATACTTCCCTTCAGCTAATCCATGGAACAAATCCAGCGCGCTGACAGCTTTATAATAAAGTACCAGTTTATTTCCGATATCATCATTATAGTCAACTTTTAACTGGCCCAGTTTACGCATCAGCAAGTCTTTACCAGCTTCCGACTGCGAAAATTCAGCATCCTTGAGAATACGTTTTATTTTAGTGATAGCCCTGGAAGTTGTCACCCAATTAAGCCAGTCGATAGTTGGCTTTTGATTCTTGGCAGTTATAACTTCAATATGATCTCCTGTTTTCAGCACATGTTTTAAAGGAACAAACAAGTTATTCACCTTTGCACCAGTACAATGCTGGCCAATTTCAGTGTGAATATCAAATGCAAAATCGAGAATGGTAGCACCGGTGCGGAGCTTTTTGAGATGGCCATCCGGAGTAAAAACAAATATATGATCTGAATGAACATTCATACCTGCCGTGAGAGCAATCTCATCATCGCCGGGAGTATAATTTTCGAGCATGGATCGGATATTCCGAAGCCATTCATCAGCAGTAGATTTGCCTCCTTTTTGTTCCTTGTACCTCCAATGAGCTGCCATACCCTTCTCTGCGTGCTCGTCCATACGCTTTGTACGGATCTGAACTTCAACCCAGTTATTGCCAGGAGCTTCAACTGTTACATGAAGAGATTCATATCCGTTGGGCCTGGGTGCTGAAATCCAGTCGCGAAGCCTGGATGTATTCGGAGGATAAATATCGGTAACGTGCGAATATGCTTTCCAGCAATCGGGCTTTTCGTTTACAGGCGAACTGCTGAGTATTATACGTATTGCAAAGAAATCGAAAACTTCATCGAATTCTATTTCCTGCTTTTTCATTTTTGAATAAATGGAAGGAATTGCCTTGGTTCGCGCTTTAATTTCGAAATCCAGACTGGCAGATTGGAGACTTTTTCGGATTGGAACAATAAATTCTTCAAAATATTTTTTCTGTTCCTGGGCCGTATCTTCAATCTTTTTCTTAATACTCTGGTATACTTCAGGCAAAGTATGTTGCATGGCCAGGTCATCAAGTTCAGTTTTAACTTTATAAAGACCAAGCCTGTGCGCTAAAGGAGCATACAAATTGCTTGTTTCGATTGAAACCTGTTTCTGCTCATTTGCCGAAAGCAGGTTGATATGGCGCATCAGGTTTATTCTGTCTGCAAGTTTAATTAGTAAAACACGAATATCACCTGAAAGACTGAGCAAGAGTTGAATAAAATTCTCAGGCATGATAGATATTTTGTCCATCCTGATTCCGGAAATCTGTTGAAGTTTTAATACAATATGAAGAGTATCCTTCCCAAACTTCTTAATAAAAATTTCCGATTCAGCAGGATTCGAAACCGGTATTTGCTGTAATAATGCTGACAAAATGCTTGTGGTATCCAATTCAAGGTCATCCGCGATAATCTGAGCAACTGAAACAGCATGTGCAAGTTGAAATTCTCCTTCGGAGTTCCTGGCATCACCAAAATGGCGTAAAACCTCAATAAATGCCTGCTTGATAAGTTTACGGTTGTTACGCTCCGAAATATAGCTGATAGAGCTTAAAAGTTCTTTATATAGAAATTTGAATTTTTGATTTTCTGTCAGTTCCTGCTTTTTCATCGCTTCTACTTTCTTTCCTTACTATCATTAACAAAATTACGACCAAAAAGGTTTAAAAAATAAAAGCCCGGAGTATTGCCGGGCTCTTTAAAAACGATTTCAGTTTAAAACTGTATTTATTCGCCTTGTTTCCCAATTTTTTAAATACCTGCAGACAAGAGAATAGATTTCTTTTGTATATCCACATCAGTGAGAGCCAGGGGCATAATATTTTTTGGCTTCCGGCATAAAAGTTTGAATCTGCGCAATGCGTCGTTCATCACTTGGGTGCGTACTCATAAGTTCAGGAGGTTTGCTTCCTCCTACTTTCGACATTTCCTGCCAGAATGAAACGGCACGTTCGGGATCATACCCAGCCATAGCCATAAAAACCAGGCCAAGTTTGTCCGCTTCCAGTTCATGTTGACGCGAATAGGCAAGAATTCCCATTTGAGAACCAACGCCAAATGCTGACATGAAAATTTGTTGTGTTTGCTGAGGTTTTTGCTGCATATAAACTGATAATCCTATTCCTGCAGCCTGCACAGCTAATTCCTGGCTCATGCGTTCGTTACCATGTTCGGCAATTGCATGAGCAATTTCGTGGCCCAGAACAACAGCAAGACCCGCATCGTCTTTGGTAAGTGGAAGAATGCCAGTGTAAACCACAACTTTTCCACCTGGCATGCACCATGCATTTACATCCTTGCTGTCTACCACATTGAATTCCCATTTGTAACCTTCGATTTGTTTTGATAAACCATTGTCTTTCATGTACTTTTCAACAGCATGGCTGATACGAATACCTACTGAGGTGACCTCTGCCGATTGCCTGGTTGGGGGCGAAACTGATGGGTTTGCTTTTAAAAACGCCGCATAATTCGAGTTGCCCATTTCCATCATCATATTGTCAGGCAGCAACTTAAGTTGTTTACGACCGGTAATAGGAACAGTAGCACATGAAACGATAAAAATCCCAAGAAATATGGAAGTAATGTTTTTGAAAATCTTATTCATAGAAATACGTAAAGAATTAAGCTAAAACAGTGGATAATCCCCTGCTATTAAGTTCATTATTCATTGGAGTGAGCTCAGTGAGAGTCCCTGATTTTATGCCACATTTTCCTTTGAAATGCGCTATTATTGCACATTGTTCAGCTTGTGTCATATCATGATCACAAACCTCGACAAGGCTTTCGATCACAAAATCAAATGAATTTACATCATCATTAAAAAGGATGAGTTCATTCCTGCCGGCCAATAATTCGGAGGTTGAGTCTATAGGCTTGGTTTGCTGCTTTTTCATGACAATTAGTATTGGTGCAAAGATACTACTTACCTAAAAATAAATATTCCACATCCTGATTTATTTTTCAGACTAAACAAATTCATTGTATTTTAGGTTTAATTTGCATCATTATTATTCTTTCAGGATGAACTATATATTTACTTCAGAAGCTAACACTATCGGTTTTTTCAGCAGGTTGAAAGCTGAACTTTTAACTACTCTACCTGGAGTTGATGCACACCTCCGGCTTGCACCCGAGATGAGAATAAACGATCTTAAAATAGGTATAACTCCCGATCATGCTTTGGAAAGCGCAGTCCTTATTATATTGTATCCGAATAACAACAGCTTGCATACGGTGGTTATCCTGAGGAATGAATATGACGGCGCTCATTCGGGACAAATAAGTTTGCCTGGTGGAAAAACTGAGAAATCGGATATTAATTTCGAACATACCGCTTTGCGCGAAGCAGAAGAAGAAATCGGAATTGTTCCATCCACTTTGGAAGTTATTGGCCAGTTAAGCCGGTTTTACGTACGGCCCAGCAATTTTGTAATTTATCCTTATATAGCTTATAGTTCGCAACGTCCTGATTTTCATTCGGATAAAACTGAGGTTCAACGGATTATTGAAATTGATGTTTTCAGACAGATTAGTTTTGAGAAGTTAGTCCACAAAACCATCACATTTAAAAATAACTTTCAGTTAAACGCCCCAGGTTTCGAGGTTGGAGGTGAATTTATGTGGGGTGCTACAGCAATGATATTCAGCGAATTGATCCACGTTCTGAAAAATGTGGCCGAAAAATCAACAAATACTCAGGCTGACTAATCTACAATTTTTATTTCGATAATCATCTCAGCAGTTGTTGACAACATAGCTGAAACGCCACAGTATTTCTCTTTCGAAAGATTAACAGCCTTTTCCAGCTTATCCATTGGAAGATTGTCTCCTTTAAAACAATACACCAGTTTTATCTGGTTGTATACTTTCGGATGCTCGTCGGTCATTTCTGCGGAAATCTCCATCCAGAATTTATCCGGAATGATTTTCATTTTTGCGAGCATGGAAACAACATCCATCCCGGTACATCCTCCCAAACCTGCTAAGAGAAGAATTTTAGGCCTTGGACCCAGATCTTGTCCGCCAACCGAAGTATCTGCGTCCATAAGTATCTGATGCCCGTTGATCGAGGCTTCGAAAGCCATATTGCTTTGCCAGGTTACTATTGCTTGTTGTGCCATAATATATTTAAGATTTTTGAATGACGATTTACGAATTGTCTATCCAATTTGCTGATTTCTATTAACTATTTTCTTTTTGTTCTACGCGAATTGTAATTTATCTAAACAATTACTGATAACAAAAGTTATCGGGCTTTATAAACTATTTTCCCATCAACAATGGTGTACAAAACTTTTGTCATCAGTATTTTACGTTCATTTGTATGAATAATATCAGTATCCAGGATAGTGAAATCAGATACTTTTCCAACCTCGATGCTTCCCCTTCTTTTTTCCTCAAAACAGGATTTTGCTGCCCAAATCGTCATACTCTTCAGGGCATCGATGCGGGAAAGGGCATTATCCATCATAAAACCATCTTCAGGTTCACCTTCTGCATTTTTCCTGGTAACAGCTGCATAAAAAGTTTTAATTGGCTGAATACCTTCAACCGGGAAATCGGTTCCGTTTGGAAGCCATCCGTTCTGCTGTAGAAGACGATTATATGCATAGGAATTCTTAAGCCTCGCATAACCAATTCTTTGGCCGGCCCAATCCATATCGGAAGTGGCATGAGTTGCCTGAACAGAAGGAATAATATGATATTTCGCGAACAGCTCAAAATCATTTTCATTTACTACCTGCGCATGTTCAATCCTCCAGCGGCGATCATCGCCCGGTTTCAGGAATTTGGCATAGGTATGTAAAACCATCCTGATAGCCGAATCGCCAATGGCATGTGTATTCATTTGAAATCCTTGCTCATAAGCACGTTTACAAACAGCTGCCAGAACATCAGGAGATGTAACTAATATTCCATGATTCTGAGAATCATCCAGATAAGGATTTAACAGGCAGGCACCACGCGACCCTAATGCTCCATCTGCATACATTTTAACAGCTCCGACTCTTAAAAATGGCGTATGATAAACCGTATCTTTCATGAAATAATCGTAATTCTCTTCATTGGGACTTAGCCATGCATCAATACGCAAGGTAACCTTACCGGTTTTTTGTAAAGAATCCAGGAGTAGAATTTCAGATTTATTGAGTCCTGCATCAGTTACAGCTGTTAATCCTGCCTCATGACAAAGCCTGGTAGCAGTAGCCAAAAGATCTGATATTTCATTCACTGAAGGTAAAGGAATTGCATTTCTCACTTTATCGGCCATATCTTCAAGGAAAATACCGGTGAATTTTCCATTTTGAATCAGCGCTTCTCCTTTTTTAACAGGCAAAACTATCCCGGCTGATTTAATGGCAGCTTCGCTGGCAAGCACTGCATGCCCATCAACCCGGGTGAGCACAACCGGAACGCCAGGAAACGCAGTGTTAAGAAGTTTGTTATCGGGAAAAGCCTTACCCGGCCAGTTATTCTGGTCCCAGCCTCGTCCGACAATCCATCCTTCCGGATGTAATTTCCTGTATCCCTGCAATATAGATATAACTTCGTCGAATGAATGCGCCTGGGTTAAGTCAGCATATCGCAAGCCTAAAGCAAAACCGGTAAAATGTGAATGAGCATCTGTAAAGCCCGGATAAAGAAATGCACCTTTTACGTTTATATTTTCAGGTGCCCAATACCGGCTCCTGATGTCAGCATCAGTTCCTATACCTATTATAATGCCTTTTTTAACAGCAATACAATTTATGCCTTTGCCAACGCTGTCAGGCGAATATATTTTGGCATTATAAATTATCAGGTCGGCTTTTTTTTTCATATCATGACAAGACTGTAAACCCATTAGTAACAATATTAATACTATAAAAATCAATGGTTTACCTGTATTTTTCATAATTTGGAATACTGAATAAAGATTACATGGTAAATGTAATATTTACTTTCGAATATCTCCGGATGAAAGAATTAAAGATTTTGCTTTACACTTCCGGTTTAATACCTTAATTACTATTCAGGCTATTTATCGGGTCAAAGTAAATATTTAATTTATAAATTGTTGATATTAAACCACATATGTCATATGAAACTTTTTACACAATAAATTGTTAATTAGTAGTCAGCTGAGAATAAAGAATTCAAATGCTTTTTGCTACTTTTGCCAATTGAAATACAGTAACAGCTTAGATTATGAAAAAAATTGAACTTTCACCAAAATTGTACGTCGTTCTGATAATGATATTTGCCGGGGCTATGATGAGGCTTATTCCTCACTGGCCCAATTTTACACCAATTGCAGCAATAGCATTATTTGGCGGTACTTTTTTGAAGCGGAAGGACCTGGCATTTCTGGTACCGGTTGCCGCCATGTTACTTAGCGACCTGGTTATAGGATTTCATTCAACTATGCTTCCTGTGTATCTGAGCTTTATTGCAATTGTTGGCTTTGGATTGATACTTCAACGCAGGCTCACAGTTGTTAATACTCTTTCTGCATCATTAGGCGCTTCAGTTTTATTTTACCTTGTTACTAATTTTGCAAGCTGGACTTCCGGCCTGATGCCTTATCCTATGAATGCTGCAGGTCTTATAGAATCGTATATTGCAGGCTTACCATTCCTGTTAAACGGAATAGCCGGCGATCTTTTCTATACTTCAGTACTGTTTGGAGCAGTTTATTTTGCAACAAACCGCCAGGCTGTGTATATCAAAAAATAGAACTTCCATTACAGAGAAAATATTTCATAAAAAAAGTCCTTACTTTCGGGTGAGGACTTTTTGCTTTTATAACAATTGCTAAACTTCTAAAGCGCGGATTTATCCCTTTCGAGAAGAAGAATTGAATATTGCGGAACAATGAGGTATTTCTGATCATTATAAATTATTTCGACTGAACCTTTCGACAGGAAGATAGCCAGGTCGCCAACTTCAGGCTGCAGAGGAATATACCTGACTCTGTCGTCTTTTTTAGGTTTCCATGGTTCGCTGTCATCGTCACTCATATATGGAATGGGAATTCCCGGTCCAACTTTAACTACATACCCGTGTTGAATTTCTTCTTTTTCCGAATACCCTGGCGGCAAAAACAGACCACTCTTGGTTTTACTTTTCGAAGAAAGCGGTTTTATAAGTACCTTATCACCAACAACAATAAGGTTTTCAAGATTATCTGCTGTTTTTATCATATTTATATTCTGAAACATAGCATTTATAAAGCAATTCCAAAAAGCACTGCTAAAGTGCAAAAGTATAACATTTTTTGAGCTACTTTTGCACAAAGTATTTCAAGTATTTCGACTCAAAATTAAAATTTAATTTATGAAATTCACATGAATACTTATTCATAACCGGAGAAATATTTGTAAAAAAAAATCAGGTGGTTCACGACCAATAAATCTACTAAATTTGCTCATTACCAATAAATTACAACTATGTCAGATCTGATAAGGCTGCTTCCAGATTCTGTTGCTAATCAGATTGCCGCCGGCGAGGTAATACAACGCCCGGCTTCGGCAGTAAAGGAATTACTCGAAAATGCTGTTGATGCTGGTGCTACTCAAATAAAACTGCTGGTTAAAGATGCCGGCAAAACACTTATACAGGTGATTGATAATGGATCCGGCATGTCGGAAACGGATGCCCGGATGTGTTTTGAGCGTCATGCAACCTCAAAAATACGTGAAGCCAACGACCTGTTTTCGATCCGTACGCTGGGATTCAGAGGTGAAGCGCTGGCTTCGATTGCTGCCATTTCCCAGGTTGAACTTAAGACCCGTAAAGTGGATGAAGAGGTTGGTACCAGTATTATAATCGAAGGATCAAAGGTTAAAAGCCAGGAGCCTGTAGCCTGCCAGCAAGGAACAACATTTATCGTAAAAAATCTTTTTTATAATATTCCTGCACGGCGCTATTTTCTTAAGTCCGATACCGTTGAGTTTCGTCACATACTCGAAGAATTTCAACGTGTTGCTTTGGTTCATCCCGATATTGAGTTTTCGTTGTTTAACAACGACAAACCTGTTTTTCAACTCTCGAAAGGAAATCTCCGGCAAAGGATAGTTCATATTTTTGGCAACCAGATCAATGAGAAACTTTTACCTGTTGAAGCTAAAACAGAACTTGTTTCTGTTATTGGCTATATCGGAAAACCAGAAACTGCACGAAAAACCCGCGGCGAACAATATTTTTTTGCCAATGGCAGGTTTATTAAGCATCCATATCTTCATCATGCTGTGGAACAGGCATTTGAAGAGCTTATTCCTGATTCGGCCATTCCCTCCTACTTCCTTTATATAGAAGTTGATCCATCCACTATCGATATCAACATTCATCCTACCAAAACGGAAGTTAATTTTCAGAATGGCCAGCTTTTGTATGCTTCCATACGCACCTCTGTGAAGCATGCCCTGGGAATGTTCAGCCTGAGTCCAACCATTGATTTTGATACCGAACCAACTTTTGATTTCCATGCTCCCAAGGGTTATGAACCCAAAGCGCCTACCATAACTGTGAATCCTGATTATAATCCTTTCAGGAAGCAGCCCCAAAATTTCCTGAAAGCCAATGCCGGAATGACTCCTAACCATGCAGGATGGGAAAAGATGTATGAAGGAATTGCGAATCAGCCGGCTGTGCAAACCGGGCAGGAAAATAACAATGATTTCAGGTTAATCCCTGCACAACAAACTGAAAACGAACAGATAAGTATTTCAGAAAACAGTCTTTATGCTGCAAATAAACTTTTCCAGGTACAAAATCGTTTTATAGTTGCAAATGTTAAGTCAGGGTTATTAATTGTTGATCAGCAAAAAGCAAATGAGCGGATTATCTTTGAAAAAATAAGCTCAAATGCGGAAGGACAAGCCATCACGAGGCAAAGAGTTCTTTTTCCACAAACTATTCAGTTATCGGCTGTTGATTCAGAAGTTATAAATGAATTAACTGATGACCTGGATAGCCTTGGTTTTGAGATTTCAGCTTTGGGCGCTGGAACCTTTGTAATAAATACCGTACCTTCGAATATGCCATCAGGTGAAATTATTGACTTTATTGATGGATTGCTCGAAGATTACAAAAAATATCGCACAGATTCACCTGATGATCAACGAATTAAACTTGCAAGGATAATTGCCGGCAACCTTGCGGTGAAGACGGCGCAAGTGCTTAAAATTGAAGAAATGCAGCAATTAATTGATGAGCTATTTGCCTGCCAGGTTCCGGATGTTGCACCCGATGGCAGCAGAGTGCTACGGATTATACAGGCGAATGAAATTGATAAGTTAATTGGCAGATAGAAGAAAGTTAATGGAAAATAGTTAAATAGTTTAGATTGAATTAATTAGGTTAAAGATTAAAAATATGAGTAACCAAAGATATAGTCCTACCGGCTTCGGTTTTTTACCACCGGTTGTCAAAAATTTACTGATTATTAACGCACTATTTTACATTGCTACTCTCGTACTTGGAAACACGATGCGAATAGACCTTACAGATTATTTAGGTTTGCATTACTTTGTTTCTCCACACTTTGGAACATACCAGTTTGTTTCATATATGTTTATGCATAATCCTCATGATTTTTCGCATATACTTTTCAATATGTTTGCATTATGGATGTTTGGCAGTGTTCTTGAACAAGTTTGGGGTCCTAAGAAGTTCCTGATTTATTATATGATCACAGGTATAGGTGCAGCGCTCATACAAATATTAGTAATCTATATCCAGGTACGCAATGTCGAAATGAGTTTAAGCCCCGAACTTATTGACCAGGTGCGCGAAACAGGTTTCCAGGTATTGCAGAATAATCAGAACTTCGGTGATCCTTTGATGGGAAAGCTTAATGAATTATACAATAGTTCGACTATTGGAGCATCAGGTGCAGTTTTTGGATTGCTGCTGGCTTTCGGAATGCTCTTCCCTAATTCGCTCATATACCTGTATTTTTTCATACCGATTAAAGCCAAGTGGTTTGTTATCATTTACGGTGCCATCGAGTTATTTTCAGGAGTTTATAATACAGGAAGCGATGTTGCTCACTTTGCTCACCTTGGAGGAATGCTATTTGGAATATTTCTAATCCTATATTGGAAAAAGCACCCGAATAAACATCAAAATGATTATTAGCAGTAGATAGTACCTTCTTTTTACCTACATTAGATCGCTATTTCCTTATTATCAGAAAACGAATATTGAAACAGAATTTTATAAAACGATGAATTACAATCAGTCAGCAGGCGAACGATTAAGGAGCATGATTCAGATGAAACCCGCTCTTTCTCAGCTCATCATAGCAAATATTGCTGTATGGTTTGTATTGGCTATTGTTCAGTTGTTCGGATTTCTTCTGGAGCCTTCAGGTACACGTGGCGATCAGCTTTGGCTTGACAGCGCTCTTCAATGGATCGGAGTGCCCGCCTCAATTCCCAATTTGCTTCAAAAACCCTGGACTATCATTACTTATATGTTTGTACAGGAAGGATTCTGGCACTTGTTTTTTAACATGGTCTGGCTTTTCTGGTTTGGCAAGATTTTTATGGAATTTATGCCTGGAAACAAAATTTATACCCTTTATTTAATTGGAGGGATTTCCGGAGCACTCACATTCATACTGGCATACAACATATTCCCGGTTTTCCAGGATTCTATTCATCTATCAACAACTATAGGTGCATCAGCTTCTGTGCTGGCAATAACTATTGCTACTGCTGTTCTTGTGCCTGATTACAATGTGAATCTTTTATTCATCGGTCCGGTTAAAATCAAATATATTGCTATAGTAACGATTATACTTGATGTATTAATGATACGGTCAGGAAATGCAGGCGGACATTTTGCACATATTGGAGGTGCCATTTCAGGAGCTTTATTTATTTTATTTATCCGGAAAGATATAGCAAGGCGAATAGGTCTTTTGCGATTAGGATCAATTTTAAGCAGTTCTTTCATCAGAAAACCATTGCGCACAGTTCATAGTAAAGGACGGCCTTTGACAGATGAGGAGTACAACAAACAGAAAGTGTTAAAACAGCAGAAAATAGATCACATTCTTGATAAAATTTCGCGAAGCGGGTATACAAGTCTTTCGGCTGAAGAAAAAGAAATCCTTTTTAACAGCAGTAAAAACGCATAAGCCATTCTATTAATCTGAAATAAAACCAGTTCCCAAAAAGGTGGCAACAACGAAAAAGAAACCGGCTAAAAAAACAAATGGAAAAATGTCGCTGCCTACCAAATTAATGGTAGTTGTGAATCTTTTCTTCATAGTGTTTCTTCTGTCATCTTATTTATCACTCTACATTTCACCGGTAAAATTCTGGCCATTGGCTTTTACCGGGCTAGGTTATCCTGTGATATTATTATGCAACTTATTTTTTGTGCTTTTCTGGATTGTTTTCCTGAAAAAATATTTTGTATTATCACTCATTACCATACTGTTAGGGTATAATCAGCTAAAAACTTACATCAAATTTTCAGGAGCTGAGCATAAGTTGTCTTATGAAAACAGTATTAACGTGATGAGTTATAATGTGCGGTTATTCGATTTATATAACTGGCGGAGCGAATCAGGTAAAACCACCCGGCTGGCAATTTTTAACCTTATTCATTCTGAATCTCCGGATATCCTCTGTATCCAGGATTATTACAGCGGTGCGGGAAAACATGCTGATTTTGCCGATTCTATCAGTAAGCAGTCAGGATACAAGTATCGAAATATTGAACTCTTTGATAAGAAAACAAACGCTTTACCTTTCGGGCTGGCGATTTTCAGCAGGTATCCTATTATTTCAACTAAGAAACTTGAATTCCCTAACAGCAAAGTTAATTTTTGTCAATCCTGCGATGTCACGATTGGGAAAGATACCATCAGGATAATGAACCTGCATTTCGAATCTGTTAAATTC
>Ga0265593_1001253_pt1 | contig 12078 bp, 8 predicted proteins | sample saktaG_8_FD_190136 | JGI IMG/M metagenome (GOLD analysis project Ga0265593, IMG submission 190136) | Saline water microbial communities from Sakinaw Lake, British Columbia, Canada - sak_2011_5_24_36m | ecosystem: Environmental > Aquatic > Non-marine Saline and Alkaline > Saline ...
TATGCATTACGATGCAGGAGAACTCCAAAAGGCTCATCAAAATTATGAGTTGGCTCTTCAGTTAGCAGATTCAAATTATATCCTCTCAGAGGCACATTATAAATTAGGCCTATCTTATTATCGTAGCCAAGATTACGAAAATGCTGTAAGAGAAGGAGAAATTGCCTTAAGTCTAAACCCTGAATTTTTATCTGATCAACAAAGGTTAATTGACCTTTTAATTGCTAACGCCTGGTCTAATCTTACCAAGAAAGAATGAAATCGTATCGAGTATCGAGTATATAGTATATAGTGAAGAAAAGAAGAGATAGAATTCAGGAGTCAGTAGCCAGAATACAATATAGCATATAGAATAAATTAAAATATACCGATTCTTTATTCCCTCTCCCCTCCGAGGGAGAGGGTTAGGGTGAGGGGGAAATAGTAAAACCGTAGTCTATGGATTACAAAAGAAGGGCACAATTCATTGTGCCCCTACACCTAAATCCTAATTTTTTTAACGCGATACTCGATACGTAATACGAATATACTATTTACTATCGACTAATTTAATTGGTGAATAGGTAAATCGGTAAATCGGTAAATTAATAAAATTGAGGTGAAAAAATGAAAGTAAATAAAATAATTAAAGGATTAACTTTTTTACTTACTGGAATAATCCTCCTGGCAAATACTTTGGAAATATTAGATTGGTCTGTATGGTCAAATTTACTCAAACTCTGGCCGCTACTCGTAATAAGTTTAGGTTTATCTTTAATCTTCAGAGGAAAAAGTCTTTCCTTTATAGGACCACTAATTGTATTTCTGGGAATTATTGCAGGAGTGGGAGCAAGTTATGTGGGAATTAGTTTTGAAGGAGAAATGGCAAGGGAAGTAAAAACTCTTAGCCGCGAAATAGTTATAGAAGTTGAAAAAGTTCCTGAAACTGAAACAGCTTTAGAAACTGAAATAACCCCAGAAAGCGAAACGGCTCCGGATACCGAAATGATTCTTGAAACTAAAGTACCTTTAGAAACGAAGGAGTATCCCGAAATCGAAAAAGTTTCAATTGGATTGAACCTTGATGTAGGGCAACTTACCCTTGGCGAATCTACTCCGTTACTTTATGAATGCATTTCTAAATATCGATATAAAGAATTTGAACCTTTTGAAGAATACTCCACTACTGAAAAAGAAGCTAACGTTCTTATCTATCATTCTTCCGTTAAGGGAAACTTTCGTAATCCTGAAAATAAATGGGTGTTAAAATTAAATAGTCAAATAATATATAATCTATCTATTAAAACAGGCGCTTTCGATACAGATTGTAACTTATCGGCTTTTAAGGTCGAAAAACTTTATATAAAAAGTGGGGCAAGTAATATTAATTTGGTTGTACCGAAATATAATTCTAAAATAATTATTGATTCAGGGGTATCCAATATCGATATTGCCATTCCTCTTAATGTGGGGACAACAGTAAACATTGATTCAGGAATTGCGATAAAAGATCTTGACGACTTTATTAAGAGAGATAGTATGTATACTTCCAATAATTACGATAGCTCAGAATTTAAAGTGGATATAGAGATCGATTGTGGGATTTCTAATATAAATATTTACTATAAAGATATTCCCTAAAATAATATGATAAGCAATTAGTACCGGAAAATCATTTTAACTAATCTTGTGCCTATACTATTTTTTATTTGATGGTTGTGTAACTAAATATTTGTAAATATAAATTTAAAAGCAACAACTTTATTTATTAAAAAGAATCATAATTTTTTTGTTTCCTGAACTATTTTTCGCCTTCTTTTCTTAAGTAAACTACTTGCCGCGGGAAGGGTATTTCTATTCCTTTTTTATCAAAAGTATCTTTAATTTTCCGCTTAAGTTCTCTTTCTGCTCCCCAATGAGTCATTGGTTTAACTTTAATTGCTATCCTTAAAGTAACATCTGAAGAACCGAGAGATAATACCCCTTGAACAATTGGTGGCTCTAATACAATTTCTTTATTCTCTTCTGCCCATTTGTTAGCAATTTCTTCTAAGGCTTTCATTCCTTTTTCTATGTCCTGCTCGTAGGCTACTCCTACTTCAACAATAGCCCTCATATACCCTTTATTAAAATTACCAAAATTAGTAACTTCTCCGTAAGGTATTACTCTTAACTCGCCGGAAAACTTCCTTAAATGAATATTTCTTAAACCAACAACTTCCACTGTTCCGGAATGTTCTCCTACATTAACAGAATCCCCTACAGAAATTGTCCCTTCAAGAAGTAAAAAAGCTCCTGATAAAATATCCTTTACCAAAGATTGCGCACCAAAACCTACTGCTAAACCAACCACTCCCGCACTAGCAATAATCGCGGTAGTATCTATCCCTAATTCCCTTAACACTATTACTCCGGAGATAAAATAAATGACATATTTAAAAATTCTCTGAAAAAGTGGAACAAGGGTATTTGCTCGAGTAATTTTCTTCTGATAATTTTTAGATTTTTTTAAAGGGGTTAAAGATTTTTCTATTAGTTTGTTAACTACGGATAAAGATATCTTTACTACCACTAATATTATAATAATAGTAATTAATTTCCCCCACCATAGAATAAGATTTTCAGGACTAAAAATACTTAATGTTGTTTGATAAAAATTGTTTATATATTTTGTAAACATTGGTAGTTCTCCTTTATTTATTTAGTCGTTAGTGAATAGTGAATAGTCGTTAGTATTTAGTTAGTTACCGGTTATGTGACTAATGAAACCTTACCATTTATTAATACCAGAATTCATGCTAAAATACAAACAAAATATCAAGATAAAGGTCATACCACCTTTTAAAGAAAAGAGGTACTTATGTTAAAATCCAATCTAATTAAAATTAGGCAAAAGGCCAATGAACTATATTTTAAAAAAAACTCTCTAAGAGAAAAATTACTAAACATTTAGGAGTATCTATGGAATTTGTAATATCCTGGACCAAACAATCTAACCAAGACCCTACTCCTGATCAAAGGGGCTGGAAAAAGGGTAGACCCAGAAAATATACCGATAATCAAGAAGAAAAGATCTTATCTATCTACTATAACCTTAAAGATGACCCTTCCTCTTTCTTCTGCGGGTCTAGTGCTATTTTTAATCTCTGGAAGAGATATTATCCCTTAACCTTGCCCCCTCATCTAAGATATATAGGTAGAACCTTAAAGAAACACAACCTTACTGAGAAAATAAAAAGGGGTAAGAATAAAGGAGCCTCTCGTTATCTGCTCTATCCGGAATACACTATCCTTAATACTATCTCTCAAGGATCACTTTTAGAGATAGATTTTATCGGTAAAAAGTTTATCCAAGGGAGAACTGAGCCGATAAACTTCTTAGCCTTCTCCTTAAGAGGTAATCGCCCCCTAAAACATTTTGCCCGGATAGAGGAATATACCCAAGAGGAGGTAATGACCCAGCTAGAAGAATTTATTACTAAATTTGAAAGACCTTACGCAGTTAAGATGGATAATGACTTTGTCTTCTTTGGTCCTTCCTCTAAGGAGAGATTCCTTTCCAAGGTAGTTCTCTTCTTACTATTGCATAACATCATTCCCATCTTTACCGCCCCTCGTAAGCCCTGGAATCAGGCCTCTATCGAAGGGGCTAATAGTATCTTCTCCCGGAAGTTCTGGAATATATGTCATTTTGAATCAGTATCCGAGATAGATAGACGCTTACAAGATTTTAACCTTGATTACCAAAGATACTTAAATTATCAAAGACCAGATACTTTTAAAGAGAATAAAAACTTCTCTTACTGTGTCTACTTCATCAGAAAAATATACCAAGAACCAGAATCAACCCAAGGTTATATCCAGATAGGAAGTAAAAGAATCATCATTGACCCTTCTTACATCAATCTATTTACTCTATCTAAATGGGATCTAGAAAAAGAGATTCTTTATATCTATATTCAAAGAGAAAGACAATTTGAGTCTAAAGTACCTTCTTTTTATTTACAACTGGTAAAGAAAATTCCCTTTGAAATAAATAAAGCAAGTGATAAAAAGGTGGTAGACTTTTATTTGTCATACAACCGTTACCCGGTTACCCCGTTTGCCAGTTAACCAGTTAATTCTAATCGTTAATTTCAAATACAAGTTCTCAGTCGAATGATGAGAGTTAATTGATACAGTTAACTAAAATAATTTTAATTCTTAAACCGGATAACTGTCAAACTGGCTAACCATCTTAACGAGATACGATTCGCGAGATACGAGATACGAATTATGCAACCAGGTAACCAAATAACTAGCTAACTAATTATCAAATTTATATTTTTTTGAAAATTATTTTCTCATTTGTTTTATCCAAATCAGCTTCTAATTTATCCCCCTCTTTAAAAACTCCCTCTAAAATCTGCGAAGCCAAGGGGTCTTGAATGTATCTTTGAATAGTTCTCTTTAAAGGTCGAGCACCATAATGAGGGTCATACCCTTTTTCAGCTAAAAATTCCTTTGCTTTTGTAGTTACTTTCAAACCAATCTTCTTGCCCTGCAATCTCTCCTTTAGAATATTCAACTGAATATCCACAATTTTAATAATCTGTTCTTTGTCTAAATGGTTAAAGATAATTATCTCATCAATTCTATTTAAAAATTCTGGCTTAAAGTGCTCACGAAGAGAATCGTTTACTTTCTGCATGATAGAGTCTCTATTCTCCTCATTCATTTCGTAAATCCACTGACTTCCAATATTCGAAGTCATAATCAAAATAGAATTTTTAAAATTAACTACCCTGCCCTGCCCGTCAGTTAGGCGGCCGTCATCTAAAATCTGTAACAAAACATTAAAAACATCGGGATGGGCCTTCTCAATTTCATCAAAGAGAATAACTGAATAAGGTTTGCGCCTGATAATTTCAGTGAGTTGACCACCTTCTTCATATCCTACATAGCCCGGTGGGGCTCCGATTAAACGGGCTACACTGTGTCTCTCCATATATTCAGACATATCAATACGCACCAAGGTATTTTCATCATTAAATAAAAAATCGGCCAAGCTTCGAGCAAGCTCGGTTTTCCCTACTCCTGTAGGTCCCATAAAAATAAATGACCCTACCGGTCTATTGGGGTCGGCTATTCCTACTCGAGATCTTCTGATAGCATTGGAAATTAATCTAATCGCCTCATCTTGTCCAACTACTCTTCGTGTAAGCTCTTCTTCCATCCTGACTAATTTATTCGCTTCGCCTTCCATAAGTCGGCCAACGGGGATACCAGTCCATTTTGAGACAACCTCCGCGATATCCTCTTCATCCACTTCTTCTTTAAGCATCTTGGTTTCTTTTTGCAAAGAAGCCAACTTTTTATTTTCTTCCTCCAATTTTTTTTGAAGCTGAGGTAATACGCCATACCTTAGTTCGGCAACTCGATTAAGGTTCCCTTCTCTCTCTGTTTTTTCGGCTTCTAATTTAGATTTTTCAATATTACTTTTTATCTTATGAATTTTTTGAATATATTCTTTTTCATTGTTCCAATGCAATTTCATACTATCCCTTTTTTCTTTAAGGGTACTTAGTTCCCGCTCTATCTTTTTTAAACGTTCTTGGGAGCCCGCATCTTTCTCTTTTTTTAAAGCTTGTTTTTCTATCTCTAATTGAATAATTTTTCTCTCTACTTCATCTATTTCGATAGGCATACTATCAATCTCTATTCTTAGGCTGGCAGCTGACTCATCAACTAAATCGATAGCTTTGTCAGGTAAAAATCTATCTGAAATGTAACGATCAGATAAGATAGCCGCTGCAATTAAAGCCGAATCTTTAATTTTTACCCCATGATGCACTTCGTATCTTTCTTTTAAACCTCTTAAAATAGCAATAGTATCTTCTACCGAGGGTTCTTTAATGAGAACAGGCTGAAAACGTCGCTCTAAAGCTGCATCTTTTTCGATATATTTTTTGAATTCTCTTAAAGTAGTCGCCCCGATACAGTGTAATTCTCCCCGGGCTAAAGCCGGTTTTAACATATTGGAAGCATCTATGGCACCTTCGGCTGCTCCCGCTCCTACTAAAGTATGAATTTCATCTATAAAAACGATTATTCCCCCTTCAGATTCCTGAACCTCCTTTAAAACTGCTTTTAGACGATCTTCAAATTCCCCTCTATATTTTGCACCTGCCACCATAGAACTTATATCCAAGACTATTATTCTCTTATTCTTTAATCCTTCCGGAACATCTCCCCGGACAATTCTTTGAGACAGACCTTCAGCAATGGCAGTTTTCCCTACTCCAGGTTCACCTATTAGCATAGGATTATTCTTGGTACGACGGGAGAGAATTTGCATAACTTTTCTTATCTCTTCGTCCCGCCCAATTACCGGATCGAGTTTTCCTCTTCTGGCTAAGTCTGTTAAATCGCGAGAATAACGTTCCAAGGCCTGATATTTCTCTTCCGGGTTTTGATCAGTCACTCTTTGGCTTCCTCGAATATTTAACAAAGCCTGGTAAATTTTATCTTTGTTAATCCCTTCTTCTTTTAATAAATTACTCACTCTGGTTCCTTCTGCTTCAACCAAAGCAATAAATAAATGTTCCGTGCTTACATATTCATCTTTTACTTTTTGAGCTTCCTGTTGAGCCGTATTTAATATATCGTTAAGTTCATTTCCGATATATTGTTGCTCTCCACTACCTCCATAGACTTGAGGAATTTTCTCTAATGCTCTTTCTAATTTTACTTTAAGTTCTTCAGAACTAACTTCTAATTTCTGCAATACCGAAGGCACAACTCCCTCTTTTTGATTAATTAAGGCTAATAAAAGATGTTCACTTTTTATCTCTTGATGGTTATAGCTGGAAGCAATTTGTTGTGCTTCACCAATTGCTTCCTGAGCTTTGATAGTAAATTTATCTAATTTAATCATCCCTATCACTCCTTTAATAATATGTCAAGGGACGGTTCTTTGACACATTTTCTAAACCTTTAATTAAAATATCATTCTCTTCTTCGTTCCCCACAGTAATACGTAAAAAATATCTGGAGGTTGAGAAAATCGGATCAGAAACTGTTTGAACCAAAATTCCTTGTTTAAGCAAATTATTATATACTAAGTCTGAATTTTCCTTAGAGCCCACCTCAACCAAAACAAAGTTGGTCTGCGAAGGGTGAGCTTCAAAAAATGGAAGTTCGTTTATTCTGTCTGTTAATCTTTTGCGTTCCCTAATAATCTTCTCTATGTTATTTTTTAAAACTTCTTTGTTTTCAAAAACCACCTGGGCTGCTAGTTGGGAAAAAGTATTTACATTAAATGGACTTTTAACTTTTCTTATTTCATTTATAATTTCAGGATTAGAAAGTAAATACCCCACCCGCAAACTAGCTAAGCTGTAAGCCTTGGAAAAAGTTCTAAGAATAACTAAATTGTCGTAACGGGATATAAGGGGTACAAAAGTCTTTTTTCCAAACTCATAATAAGCTTCATCTACTACTACCAAACAACCTGATTCTTCAATTATCTTTATAATCTTGCCTTCAGCAAAATAGTTTCCGGTAGGGGCATTGGGATAGGCTAAAAAAACTATGGAAGAATTTTCTTTCTTAGCTTCCTCTAAAATCTTATCCTCATTTAAACTAAAATTGCTCTGGCTTAAAGGAATCTGTACAAAATTAGATCCATTAACAATTGAATAAATTTTATACATGGCAAAAGAGGGTGCAGTAGTAATAACCTTTCTATCTTTTTCTGAGAAAGCCTTGATTAAATAATCAATAAGTTCATCAGAACCGTTCCCTATAACTATATTATCTCTATTCAAACCTAAAAAAGTAGAAACGGTTTCACTTAACTTAACAGAATTTGCATTAGGATAGCGAAAATATTCTATATTTTTTGCTTTTTTTAATATTTCTTCAATAATCTTTTCTGGTAAACCATAGGGATTCTCATTAGCATTTAATTTTACTTTATAGGGTATTTCGTGAGGATCGTAAGGCTTTAATCCCTTTAGACTACCGCGATAATATTTTTTATCTTCTTCCATATCTTATTATTACTCCTTCTTGCTGTGTCAAAGTAGTGCATCTCCTGACACAATTTAAAAATCTATTTCAATCTCTTTGTTTAAAGGGGAGAAAAGATTATTTCTTTTCTAAGCTCCTGATTTGATCTCGTAATTTAGCAGCTTCCTCGTAATTTTCTACCTCTACTGCTTTCTGCATCTTTTGTTGTAATTCGGTAAGTTTTATTTCTTTTTCATTCTCTAAGGTTATTTTTTCTGTGGAAGCCTTATTTAATACTTCTTCAGTTACATAAATTGGAGCACGTGCCCTCAGGGCTAAAGCAATAGCGTCACTCGGTCTAGCGTCAATTTCTTTTTCCGTTTGATTTATTTTTAATTTAACTGAAGCAAAATAAGTATTATCCTTAATATTGCAAATTACTACTCTTGTTACAACTACACCAAGGGAATCTAAAATATTTTTTATTAAATCGTGGGGTAAAGGTCTTACTGGTTCTACTTTTTCCAAAGCTAAAGAAATCATATTTGCTTCGTAATGCCCTACCCAGATAGGAAGCCACCTTTTTTCAGTTTCATCTTTTAAAATCACCACAAAACCTTTTGTCACCGGGTCAATTGCTACACCGGAAATTTTTACCCTTATCATTTTTTATCCCTCTTTTTTATTTTGTATTTTAACATATTTTTACTTTTAGTTTTAAGAGTTTTTCTTTTTCTCTATATATTATATTCTACAACAAATATAAAATCCCTGCATAAATATTATTTTTTTTCAAATTTTTACCAGCTATAAATTAATTTACCGATTCTCCAATTCACCGATTGACCAATTGAATTAGTCGTTAATATATCGTATTGCGTATTGCGTATCGAGTATTGCGTTAAAGAAATTAGGATTTAGGTGTAGGGGCACAATGAATTGTGCCCTTCTTTTGTAATTCACAAACAGGTGGGCTTATCCTCGCGAAAACGGGGAACACATGTCCTACTTCTTTTTACTATATAATAATACGATATACAAAATACTATTTCATTCTGAGTCCTGACTCCTGAATTCTATCTCTTCCTTTCTTCACTATACTCGATACTCGATACGCAATACGAATAAATTGATTACCCTTTAAAGAAATGTTATAATTTTTAAGTTATAAAGATACCTCAAACCTCGGGAGGGATATAATACATTTGCTTAATTTATGGCTCTTATTTTTAATATGTGCCCTGATAATTATTTTTACGGGAACCAAGTTAACCCGCTATGGAGATATAATTGCTGAAAAGACCGGATTGGGAAGGGTCTGGATTGGAGCTGCATTAATCCCCTTAGCTACCTCTCTTCCTGAAATCACTTCAAGTTCCGGTGCCGCCTGGATCAATGCTCCCAATTTAGCTATTGGAAACATCTTCGGCAGTATTATGTTTAATCTGCTAATTATCGCCATAGCAGACTTTGCTCATGGACCTGGTCCGCTTCTTAGAGAAGTATCCCCCGGCCAAATCCTAACTGCCATTTTAGGAATATTTCTATGTGCAATTGCTGCCTTGAGTATGTTATTAAAATCATCGTTTCTATTAGTGGGAGTTGGTATAGACTCCCTAATTTTAATCATTCTGTATTTTTCAGGTATTGTAGTAATATTCAAATATAGTAAAAAAACTAAACCTGATGATGTCCTGGGAGTCCCTGAAAAAAATTATGCTGCCTATTCTTTATCTTTGACCAACATCAAATTTTTAATAGCAGCTATAGTAATAATCTTTACCGCCATGAAGTTAGCTCAAGTAACCAATAGTTTAGCTGACCTTACCGGATGGGGAACAACTTTTATGGGCACCGTCGTGTTAGCCATCGTTACTTCTTTGCCAGAATTAGTTACCGCCCTTGCGGCTATTAAAATAAAGGCTTATGACCTTGCGGTAGGCATTGTCCTGGGAGCAAATATTCTTAATATGACCATACCTTTCTTCTCGGATATATTTTATGATGGGCCACCAATTTTAAGCGTAATTTCACCCCAGCATATTATTAGTGCTTTAATAGCTATAATTCTCACCAGCATTGCCATCGCCAGCATAGTATATAAACCAAAAAAATCAGTATTTAGTTTGGGAATTGCTGCCTGGTTAATCTTTTTAATATATTTCCTGGGAATTTTCTTAATCTTTAAAGTAGCAATAAAAATATAATTTTTTTGACTTTTTTTAATATATATGTTATCTTATTAAAAATTTAATATTTGTACCTCACTTTTTCCTTAAGTGGGGTAGAGGCGCGAGCAATAATCAGTACTGGTGATAAGATGAGCATCTTTGATTCGCCAGGAAAGGCATTCTCGCCGAAGCGTAAAGATAACAGCTCTAATCTTTATGCTGGGCTTATGGTTAAAAGCCATAAGACTGTCATCAGAATCTATACCCTGGTTTCTGGTGGAGCGCTATCTCATTTATTGAGAAAATGGGAATAAATTTAATTGTTGAATTAATTTCAGGCAATTGATGAGCATAGCGTTTATCAATTGCCTTTTTTTATATAATACTATTTAGAAATATTATAATTGTAACCCAAAAAGTACACAAAATAGTAATGTAGGGGCACGATGCATCGTGCCCAATAGGAGAAATTAGGTAATAACATGACGAGGGCACAATTCATTGTGCCCCTACAACATAATTATAACCAAAAAGTCATAATTTACTATAAAATTATATACAGGAGGATTAAATGGTAGATTTAGATAATAGAATTAACCGTGAGGGCTTTTCCCTAAATAATTCCGGAAATTTAGAGTTTGACCGATGTGAACTTGTAAAATTAGCTCAAAAATATGGAACCCCTTGTTATATTTTTTCGGAAAATATAATCAGAAAAAAATGCCGGCAATATGTTAACGCATTTTCTGGAAGAAATGTTACTTTTGAAATACTATATGCCGGAAAGGCTTTCCTGGTTAAAGCTATGTGCAATATTTTAAAGGAAGAGGGTTTAGGCCTGGATGTTTCTTCTGGCGGAGAATTGTATACTGCCCTTTCAGCAGGATTCCCTCCGGATAGAATATTTTTCCATGGGAATAATAAATCCAAAATGGAAATAGAATTTGCTCTTAAAGAAAAAATTGGCACTATGATGGTAGAGAGTGAATATGAACTTGACTTGATTGGCCAAATTGCAGAAAATTTAAATACAAACGTGAAAATAATTCTCCGGGTAACACCGGGGATAGACACTCATACCCATAAATATATTCAAACCGGACAGGTAGATTCAAAATTTGGAATCAATATTGACCAGGTACCCAGTTTTATGAAAAAAGTTTTATCTAAAAAACATATTAGCTATAATGGTTTACATTTTCATCTCGGTTCCCAAATCTTTGATCTATCTCCTTATGTTCTTGCTATTAAAGAAATGGTAAAACTGATAAGAAAGATAAAAGACCTTGAGGGAATAAATACGTTAAATTTAAATTTAGGCGGAGGATTGGGAGTAAAATATTTAGAATCTGACTTGCCTCCTTCTATAGAAAATTTTGTAAATTTAATGGTTGATAATGTAGAAAATGAGATACGAAAAAACAATCTAATGATGCCCAAAATTTTAATTGAACCGGGTAGGTCTATTGTAGCTGAAGCGGGCATTACTCTCTATTCTATCGGTAATATAAAAGAGATTCCCGGAATTAGAAAATACCTTATAGTGGATGGTGGAATGACTGATAATCCTCGACCTATTCTTTACCAAGCAAAATATGAAGGTGTTTTGGTAAATAAAATAAATAATAACTTGCCCGAGGAAGTGGTGACCATTGCCGGAAAATGCTGTGAATCAGGAGATATTTTAATAAAAGATTTGAAACTTCCTTCAGCTTCACCGGGGGATCTTTTAGCGGTATTTACTAGCGGCGCTTACCATTATTCTATGTCAAGTAATTATAACCGGCTTCCGCGGCCAGCGGTCGTCCTGGTAAATCAAGGAAAAGATGGTTTAATGGTAAAAAGAGAGTCTTATACCGATATAGTAAGAAATGATACTATACCAGAATGGTTTAAATAAAAAATGATGCAAAGGTGATATCTATGAGAATAATAG
>Ga0265593_1001254_pt1 | contig 12077 bp, 12 predicted proteins | sample saktaG_8_FD_190136 | JGI IMG/M metagenome (GOLD analysis project Ga0265593, IMG submission 190136) | Saline water microbial communities from Sakinaw Lake, British Columbia, Canada - sak_2011_5_24_36m | ecosystem: Environmental > Aquatic > Non-marine Saline and Alkaline > Saline ...
GAACAATCCCAACGATTACTGCGCCCACCTCGGCTAGTAGCGGTGCGATTACTTATACCAGCGGCACTGTTGGCACGGCGACCATTAACAGCACTACTGGTGTGATTGCGCTAGTCGGTGTAGGCACTACGGTCATCACCGCTACCCAAGCGGCGAATGGTAGCTATGCAAGCACGACAACAACTATTACCTTAACGGTGACGGCTGCACTACCCGCTGGTGCCGTGGTCAGTGGCGGACTCACTTGGACACGCAACAACAGCACATTTGCAGCCCCAGGTCATACTGATTGGGGTCACGCCAACAGCACCTGTAATGATTTAATCGTAGGTGGGGCTGACAATTGGCGCTTACCTACCCAAGCTGAATTATCAGCACTGTATGGCACCAGCAGAGCTCTGTTTACAGCCGCAGGCTGGACGTTGGGCAACACCTGGTCGTCTACCGACAACGGTGCTGGCATTTACTACCTCGTCAACCTGTACGATGGCGACGTCCTCTCGAAGCACGACAGCTTCAGCTCTTATGTGTCGTGTGTTCACTAGAGCCTTGATTTTTGAAGTTTGATATTTGATTTTTTGTTTTAGATTTTATCGGAAAGCTGATAAGCGCGACTAAAGCTGGTAAACCAACAAGTCTTGCTAATTGGGTTTGAACTGGGTTTTACATTTCACCGGCGAAGCCGGTGAAATAGTGAAGTGTTAAGAGTGTCTGGTTGTGTTTCATCCTGCCCTTGCTATGCATGGGTGCCTAATGGGTGTTTCGGTTACGGCTGAAACAAAATAGGCCAATTGGGGATGTGGCTGGCATTTTCCGCTGTCGGGCGTGCAACTTGATTGCGCTTAACCTGATTGCATCAAAGGGGCTGCGCTGTGAGAGCGGCAAAGCTGAGTGCTTGCAGCTGATTATCTGCAAGCCAATAGTGAAAATGCATTTGTGTTTAGGCTGGACGTTGAACAACACCTGGTCGTCTACCGACAACGGTGCTGGCAATCACTACAACGTCAACCTGAACAATGGCAACGTCAACTCGAACAACGACAGCAACAACAATTACGTGTCGTGTGTTCACTAGAGTCACGCCCGCTCATGGGGGTGAACGCAGCCAGATCGCTTTTATATGTAATTGGGTATAGTTGGCATTACTCGGTAAAAAGTAACGTTTAATCGGCCCCAGCATTTCATGGTAAATTTTTCTGCGTAATTGATAACTGTTGGCATGAATCAGCTGGCCATAATAGCTATTGATAGTGCCGAGCATGCGCTTGAGTAGAACCGGGTTCACGTTAAGCGGCGGGTGCAGCTGATGTAAGCTTAACCACTTAGCCCAACTGCCGTTAACTGGCATGGTATGGCAGGGATAATGCACAGGGTCTAATAAGCCATTAAAAAAATAAATGCGTTTTCTAAGGGTGCGTAGCGTTCGCTGCCTAATGTAACAATGATGCGGATAGACAATATAGCCCAAAAAATTAGCGCCTTGATTCACCCTTTGCAGCACTGTTTTATTGGGGTGCAACTGTAATGTTAAATGTTCAGCTAAAAATTGATCAATCTGCCGCATTTGCCCCAGCAGTATTTGCGGTTGATCACCAAGAATCATAAAATCATCCACATAGCGCAGGTAGGCGTTAATTTTTAACTGGTGCTTGATAAACTGATCCAGCGGGTTGAGGTACAAGTTGCTAAAAAACTGACTGCTGAGACTGCCTATAGGTAATCCAATACCTGCGGGGCTATGAAAGAGTGATTTATGCGGCGGGATTTGTCTGAGTAACGCTAAATCTCCGCTTAATAAGGGCTTGGGGTCGATAGGATTTTGTAAGATTATTTTTACAGCGACTGCGTTGATTTGCCTTAATGTTTGCGCTGAGTAATCGAGCTTCACCCATTGCGCATGCCAAAGCTTGAGCAGTATTTGACGATCAATAGATGTAAAAAAAGACCGTATATCCATTTGGCAATAATAACGGTTATGCGGCTTACGCATGAAATGTTGTAAACGCTCAATCGCACTGTGTGTGCCTTTGCCAACACGATTAGAGTAGCAGTCATCTATCCAACTCCTTGCAATGCTGGGATTGATTAATGAGATCAACCAATGCTGTGCTAAGCGGTCACGAAAGTTAGGGGCAAATATCTCGCGCAACTTGGGGTCTTGCACAGCAAAGGCAGTCATGCGTTGTGGTTGATAATGCTCTGCATAAATATCCTGTGCGAGGGCGGCAACAATGCGCGGCATGGCAATCATAAAACGTCGCTTATCAACACTGTTGCTCGATTGATTCACGCAAATATAAAGTTGACAGGCAATTTCAGTTTCTGTCATACGCACTAAAGAGGTGGTGGCAATGGAAAAAGATTTTAAACACCCGCAGATTTTTTCGGATTTGTTGATGTTTTACAAACGCTACTACCCGATTCATGCGGGACTGCCTAAGCCGTTCCGATTCACCACTGGTGAAAGTATTTTAACGGAAATTACCCAGTGTCTGAAGTTGGTCACACTGGCGAATCAGTGCAATAAGAACGATGCGATTGCGCGCGCCAAAGGCTCGGAGTCGCTTGGACAACTGCGTGTATCCATAGAAGTGATTCGTAGTTATTTATTAGTGGCTTGGCAATTAAAGCTGTTATCACATGGCGGATTGCATGAACTCACCGGCGTGTTGGAATCGGTCTCTAAACAAGCTGCGCGTTGGCAGCAATGGTTTGATGGGCGTAACGCAGAGGCGATAAGTTAAGTGTGCATTATTGGCCATCTAGCTCAAACCGCTAATTGGATAGTGTGTGCTTCTATTCCCACATTGAGCTGCGAACGAACAGCACCAAAGATAGCCGCTAAATTATCCATACTAGGGTTGCCTTTGGGTGACAGCATTCTATGTAGGCTTTTGCTCGGCTTTGCGGTTTGATTAGCAAGCGCTTCAAAGCCTATGGTTGCATTGACTAAATCGCGCAGTATGAGGCGAGCAGTCTCCGTCTCATTATTTAGAAATAGGGTCGCCGCTTCATCAAGCAATGCCTGAGCAAATTGCGGGTCACGCGCAACCCGTTCAACAACCGTTTGTTTAAAATCTCGTGTTAGTGCCATCTTGTGTTCCTTTTAGTTTTATCTTTGCGCTTACTTAATCTTTTTTCTGTGCTTATATTCAGCATGTAATTTTTTGGCTTGATCAATGTCTTTTTGTTGCTTATGCTTGGTGCCACCACCCAATAGAATAATCAGCGTCTCGCCGTCTTTAGCTAAATACACGCGATAGCCAGGTCCCCAATTAAGGATATATTCGCCTATGCCATCAAACCATTTAACATTGGAGGTATTGCCTAATTCCAAGCGAGATATTGCCACTGATATTTTAGCCGCAGCTTGAGCATCAAGCCCATCAAACCAAGCCTTGTATGGGCTGGAACCATCCGTAAGCAGGTATTCCTTGACATGAATTTTCATAGATGTAATGGTAATATATAAGTTACTATAAAGTCAACGGGCATTTATTTAATTGATTGGCTCAATGTCCGGTTTGGGTCGGAAGTGAAGATTTTGTGTGTCTGCTTTGATGAAGGTTAAAGTCTTTTAGATAAACGTGCGTGCGCCGTCGTGTAAATGGATACGCATGGTTTTTATGTCACTTCTAGCAATTGCGAACTCACCCTCAATTTCAACCGATTTAACATTCGGCATTGAGAATTTAATTTCTTTCTTAAGCAAATCATCGTAAACATAAAATAATTGTTCTTTTATATTTACTGATGACAAGCTCCATCTTTTTATGTTTTCAGGCATAGAAATCACTCAATTAATTTTAAATAATTTTATCATCCTAATAGCTTTGTAAGCTTTAATTCAGATCAACAATAAAAAAATACGTCCTAATCACCAAAGTCTGCTTTGGGTCGAAAGCTCCTGAATCTAGCGTCTGTTTAGTTAACGCTATTGCATATAACGCCTATACGCATCAATCCAATTGTGTGCCAAGGCCAGTCTAGCTTCACCTAGTGGCACAACACCATCACACACTAGCTTGTAAATCCTAAGCTCTAAGATATCTTTTTTTTGTGCATTCCACTCACTTAACCTTGGTTGCGGCCAAAGGTTTTGTGGGTCATTTGGACTGCCGCCAATACTCAATGGAATTAGGTGATCTTCCTCATAATGCTGGGGGTTAGTATCCGCATAGCCATATTCGGTGATTTGTGCCTTTTTTAATTTATTGGTGTAATAAGAAGGCGGTCTAACGGTCTTGGTATAGCCTTTTACGCATATCGTGCTATGGATATTTTGCTGAGTAACTGCTGGGTCAATATCACCAGCGGTTCTTTTTAAATTAGGTAAATCAGCAGGTATAGCTAGCTGTATGTTAAGCATTAAACCCAGCAGGGTAATGCTTACGAGCGCTTTAATCATTATGGTGGGGTGCTTGAGGGTGAATCGGGTAGTGCAAAAACAAAGGGGGCGTTAGCCCCCTTTGTTATACTAAATGCAGATTAGTTAACTGCATCTTTTAATGTTTTACCAGCTGAGAAGCCAGGAGCTTTGCGAGCAGAAATCTTTAATTCAGCACCAGTACGTGGATTGCGACCAACACGAGCAGCACGCTTAGTCACTTTAAATGTACCGAAACCAACGAGCGTTACTGTGTCACCTTTTTTAAGTGCAGCAGTAATTGCAGCAGTCGTTGCATCAACAGCACGACCAGCAGCAGCTTTAGTTAAACCAGCACTTGCGGCAATTGCATCAATTAATTCAGATTTATTCATATTTTTATTCCTTCCAGTTAAGTGGTTATTAAACGCAATACTACTTTGTCCTAATTCTGCCTACACGTCAATGGCTTAAACGCTTCTAGTGCATTTTTATTTAAAAATAGTTGTTTTTTCTATAAATTAGATGACACCAGACATTGAAGTCCTCTGATTTATCTTGCGTATTTCGATTAATAAAAAAGGCTGAGTTCCTTATGGAATAAGCCTTTCATGTTACTGGTGCCCCCGACACGAATCGAACGTGTGACCCTCCCCTTAGGAGGGGGATGCTCTATCCACTGAGCTACGAGGGCGACATTTAACTAAGCATATTTTCTCACACTTCAATACTTTACGAGCAATGAACGTGTTGATTGAGCCGCATTGATTACACATAACCAATGCTGAAATTTTAACTAATAGTTTGATTTATAACGATAATTTTGGTGCCGACGGAGAGACTCGAACTCTCACGACCTAAGTCACAACCACCTCAAGGTTGCGTGTCTACCAATTCCACCACGACGGCATTTGGCTGAGCTTACGCTCAGTAGTTTTGATTATTTTGGTATTTCTTTTGAGTTTGCTGGCGTTTCTTTAGTCGTTGGTGCGCTGGCAGGCGCTGATTCGACAGGCACTGCTTTACTTGTATCTATTACACTAGCGGCGGTTGCCTTAACTACACTGCCACCACCGTCTTTATGACTGGCCATGTAAGCAAGGGTTAAGCTAGTACTGAAAAATATTAATACGAAAACAGCCGTTGCGCGACTCATAAAATTGGCTGAGCCTGACACACCAAATAAACTGCCTGATGCGCCGCTACCAAAAGAGGCGCCCATATCGGCACCTTTGCCATGTTGCAATAACACTAAACCGATAACACCTAGCGCTGCCAATACATGAATTACTAATACTAATTTTTCCATTTTTCACCTCATGCCATTTATTACATTAGCCAATTTTTAGGCTGCTGTAAGGCATATTTTCTCAAAGTCTTGCGCGTTTAACGAACACTTACCGATAAGACCACCGTCTATATCTTGCATAACTAACAATTGTACCGCATTTTGAGGGTTTACGCTGCCCCCATAGAGGATTTTCAAGCTGGCTGCAGCCGATTTATCGAGTGCTGCGACTTTCCCACGAATGAATTCATGCATGCTTTGCGCCTGCTCTGCACTGGCTGCTAAGCCCGTGCCTATTGCCCAAATCGGTTCATAAGAAACCACAGCGTTAGCGAATACAGCTGCGCCATATAAATTAATAATGGTATCTAGCTGCTTGCCTACCACCATTTCCATCACGCCTGCTTCACGCTCTATAAGTGTCTCACCCACACACAAAATTGGTATTAACCCATGCGCCTGAGCCTGTACAAATTTGGTGGCAATATTTTCGTCTGATTCACAATAGGCAGTAGCACGCTCTGAGTGACCAATAATCACATAGCTTGCGCCAAAGTCTTTCAACATGACCGCGCTGACTTCTCCAGTAAAAGGGCCTATAGCATCTTTACTTAAGTTTTGTGCGCCCCAAGCAATATTGGTGTTTTGTAACATAGATTGCGCTTGCCCAAGATATGGGTAAGGTACACAAACCACAACACCCACATTTTTAAGTGATGATAGATTTGCTATATACGCCTCTAAAAGCTGTTTATTTGAGGCTAAGTTACCATGCATTTTCCAATTGGCAACGACTAGTTTTTGACGCATGTTAACCTTATCATTTAAATTTACAGCCGTGATTTTACGCTTTTTGTGAGTTTCTATTGTTAATTATACGCATAAAAAACTGCTATTAATCTGCCTCTGGGCGCCAGCGCTTCAGCAACAGTGCATTAGAAACAACGCTCACACTACTAAGCGCCATAGCACCTCCTGCAATGACTGGGCTCAATAAGCCAAGCGCCGCCAATGGAATGCCCACTACATTATAGACAAACGCCCAAAATAAGTTCTGCCTAATCTTGGCATAAGTGCGCTTTGAAATCTCAATCGCATCAGCCACTAGTGCTGGGTCACCGCGCATGAGTGTAATGCCTGCGGCATGGATGGCCACATCGGTACCGCTAGACATCGCAATACCAATATCAGCAGCAGCTAGCGCAGGCGCATCGTTAATGCCATCTCCCACCATGGCAACTAAACCATGGGCGCGTTTTAATTGCGCCACTATATTAGCCTTATCTACTGGTAGCACCTCTGCATAGACTTGGCTAATACCTAGTTGATTACCAACACTCGTCGCACTACCTTGATTGTCACCAGATATCAGTACCGTCAATATATCTTGTCGTTGCAACCGTTTTATTGCGTTAGCGGCTGTTGGTTTTAGCACATCGCCAAATGCCAACATACCCAACAATGAGGGCGCTGCCGATGAGATGGCTAGCCATGAAATACTTAACCCTTGCGCTTCTAGTGACTCAGAAGCTACTTTCAATGCCACCAAATCAACCCCTAGTTCACCCATCAAACGCACATTACCCAAATACAAGCGCTGATCCCCCACCAAACCTACTAAACCTTTACCCGGCAAAGCTTGTAGTTCTAGCACGGGTTGTAGCAACAAGCCTTTAGCTTGCGCCGCATTGACCACCGCCTTAGCAAGCGGATGCTCACTGCCGACTTGCAAGCTGGCGGCGAGTGTTAATAAATAATCCTTATTCCCCGCAATCGATTGCAGTTCGACAAGTTTAGGATGCCCCTCCGTCAAGGTGCCGGTTTTATCAAAAGCCACCGTTTTAACGGCATGCGCTAGTTCTAATGATTCGGCATCTTTAATCAATATGCCATGTTGTGCAGCAACGCCCGTGCCGACCATAATAGCCGTAGGCGTTGCCAAGCCTAGCGCGCAAGGGCAGGCAATTACCAGCACAGAGATTGCATTCAAAATAGCCACTTGCCAATCTCCGCCCAACAGCCCCCAAGCCACTAAAGTCAGCAAAGCAATACCAATAACGACTGGGACAAAAACTGCACTCACTTTATCCACCAAGCGCTGAATCGGTGCTTTTTTAGCCTGAGCCGACGCTACTAAACGAACGATGCGCGCCAATACTGATTCGGTACCGATGGTTGTCGTAACCACATGTAGCAAACCTTCGCCATTGACCGCACCACCCGTCACTTTGTCACCCGTTTTTTTGCTAACAGGTAAGTTTTCGCCGGTAATTAAAGATTCATCAACCTGACTTTCACCTTGCTGCACACGCCCATCAACAGGAATACGCTCGCCAGGACGTATCACAACAATATCGCCCACTAGCACTGCATCTATGGCAAGTTGTACTTCTTGACCATTACGCAGCACGCTGGCGCGTTCAGGCCGTAAGGCATTAAGTGCGCGAATCGCTTCTGTCGTTTGCTTTTTAGCGCGCGTTTCTAACCATTTACCAAGCAACACTAAGGTGATAACGATGGTTGAAGATTCAAAATATAAATGTTGTATGCCAACATGCATGGGGTTGAATAATAAATACACACTCAAGCCATAAGCCGCTGAAGTACCTAGTGCAACCAGTAAATCCATATTGCCTGCACCTGCTTTCAAGGCGTTCCAACCCGCTTTATAAAAACGCCAACCCAACCAAAACTGTACAGGCGTTGCTAACGTCCACTGTAACCATGCTGGCAACTGGCCTTGCCAACCCGACCATGCTAGTAGCATTGCCACCAACAAGGGTGATGATAGCAAAGCAGAAATTGCCACTGGGGCCCAATCAGGCATACTTGCTTGCTGAGTCTGATTAAACTCAGCAACGACAGGGCTTTCTTGATGAATCACTTTGGCTTGAAAGCCTGTAGCCACGACTGCATCAACCAACTGATCTGGGGTCCCCACTTCTGGCGTCACTGAAAGTTTCGCCGTTTCCATGACAAGATTCACTTCAGCCGACAACACGCCCGGCACCTTAGCCAGCGCTTTTTCTACCCGATTAGCACATGAGGCGCAGCTCATGCCGCCTATCGCAAGTGTCCATTCTTTATTTAGCGAATTGGTCAAAATTAGAAATTCCTAATGCGTCTACTCATTAAATACTTTTACATGCATTTAATTGATTAATGATATTGCGTACTTCTAATGCCACTTCTGAGGCGGTTAATCCTACAGGACCAAGCCCTTCTGCAAGCAAAGCATCTGCCGCCGCACCATGCAAGTAAACACCCAGCTTGGCGGCATCTAACGCAGTTAAGCCTTGCGCCATTAAGCTAGCAATAATGCCGCTCAGCACATCCCCAGTGCCACCACTAGCAAGCCCTGGGTTGCCAGTAGTATTGATAAACCATGTGCCATCAGTATGCGCACAAATACTGCCAGCGCCTTTAAGAACACACGTAACGTGCAATAATTTAGCTAGCTTCAGCGCACATTCAGTACGATTTTTTTGGATGTCTTCACTGGTAGTAGCAAGCAATCTAGCTGCTTCACCGACATGTGGCGTAATCACTGTTTCTGCCTGACGTTGTTTGCAGATAGCCACTAAATGGTTATGCTGAGCCATTAAATTTAGGGCGTCCGCATCTATCAACATAGGCACAGTCTGAGTTAACCAACACTCAAGCAATTCAATGGCATCTTTTGATTGCCCAAGGCCGGGCCCAATGACTAATGCGTTCAACTGCTTTAATTGATTTAACTCGGCAGGTGAACGAAACATAATTTCTGGCTCGGTTAAATCTACAGTGGGCGCACCACTAGCCAATATAGCTGCGTACACACGCCCTGCCCCACTCAATAATGCCGCTCGCGCCGCCAACAGTACAGCGCCTACCATGCCAGTATCACCGCCAATAATCGCTACGCTACCAAACGAGCCTTTGTGCGAATCACTTTGACGAGGTGGCAAAGCTGGTTGGAACATGCTTTGCACCAGTAGATGAGAATCTGATTGTTCGATATTAATGATAGATCACCCTAAAGTTAACTTTCAATATATTGCAAATTCAATTGTACTTTTTGCACACCATTGTAGCTATTGGTTTGTAACTGATAGGCCGCTTGAATTGTACTGGCGAGCAATACCGAATGATTAAAGTAAATGGCATCAATCACCAAAGGTTTATCTATCGTCTTTAAAGTCAGTTTCAGGTGTTTTTCACCCAATATGCGCTGATTAATCACTTCAAATTCATCATAAAATAATGGCGGAGCAAAGCCTTGCCCCCACACTTGACTCTCCAACATCTGCGCTGTTGCAAAGGTCATATCACTAGGGTTTAAGCTGCCATCCACTTCTAGCACAGATTCTAAATCAGTCTCGGTAATCAAGCTTTTAACTACCGTTTCAAAGCTTTGATTAAATAATTCAAAATCGAGCTGTTTAATCGTCAGGCCTGCCGCCATGGCATGGCCACCAAATTTTAAGATTAAATCAGGTTGGTGCTTGCTCAACAAATCCAGTGCGTCACGCAAATGCAAGCCGGCAATAGAACGGCCTGAGCCTTTGAGTAGTCCATCTCCAGCATCAGCAAAAACAATCACGGGGCGGTGATAACGTTCTTTGATGCGCGAAGCTAAAATACCTATTACACCTTGATGCCAATCGGCTTGGTACATGCTAATTGAAAATTGATTGGCCACATCAATGTTATCCAAAGACAGGCTTGCACCCTCTTGCATATCCGCCTCTATGCTACGGCGCTGCATATTTAAATCTTGTAGTTGTTGTGCAATTTTTGTCGCATCAATGTCTGTTTTAGCCAGTAAGCATTGAATACCTAAGGTCATATCATCTAGCCTACCCGCTGCATTCAAGCGCGGCCCTACGCTAAAACCTAAATCTTGCGCATTGGTAGTTTGGGGCTGGCGACCACTGACACGCAATAAGGCTAATATACCTGGCGAGCAAGCGCCTGCTCTAATTCTACGCAGGCCTTGCTCAACCAAAATACGATTATTATCATCTAGCTTCACCAAGTCTGCCACCGTCCCCAGTGCCACTAAATCAAGTAATTCTGTCAAATTTGGCTCTGCTGTGAGCGTGTAAGCACCGCGCACTCTAAACTCTGCACGTAAAGCCAATAAAGCATAAAACATGACGCCAACACCGGCTAGATTTTTACTAGAAAACGTACAGCCATGTTGGTTAGGATTAATAATACAAGCGGCTTGTGGTAGCACTTGACCCGGTAAATGGTGATCAGTAATTAACACCTGTATGCCAAGCGCGTTGGCCGCTGCAACACCATCCACACTGGCGATACCATTATCTACCGTAATAATCACATCGGGGGTTTGAGTGGCGGCTAGCGCCACAATTTCAGGCGTCAATCCATAGCCATATTCAAAGCGATTGGGCACTAAAAATTCAACTTTTGCACCAAACGCACGCAAGCCTTTAATAGCAACCGCCGTGGCGGTCGCACCATCAGCGTCATAATCCCCAATCACTAACAACTTCTTATTCGCTTGAATCGCATCAGCTAAAAGCCTCGCCATACTTGCGCTGTGTGTGAGTGTCTGTGGTGGCAACAAATGGCATAAATTAGCACTGATTTGCGTCACCTCAGTAACGCCTCGCACAGACAGCAAACGTGCCATGAGTGCAGAAATACCTGAGGCCTCTAATTGCTGAACCACCTTGGGTTGAGCTTTACGTTGCACTATTTTGGTCATTGTAGATAATCCATCACAGGCCTTGCGCTACGCCAAAATTTGTAAAGGTCCATAGGCTTAAGATTAACGACTAAGCATTTATCATAAAACCCTAAATTAAGCGTTAGTTGTTTAATTTTATGATTTTTTAATGCTGCTAATAGCGAACTAAACCAGCTTTCATCTAAATCATGCGTTGCCAATAATTCCAATCGTACCTGTTGTTGAGGCTTTTGCAAAACAGCCTCTAACTGATGAGGTAATGCCAAGCATGTTAAGCCAGCCCATTTAGCTAGACCTTGATAAAAAATGCTATTAGCCATCAAGGTGCTTGTATCATTTGGCAAGGTTTTAACACTGGGCATCACGCCGCCGCCAGACAACCATACACTATTCACGGCAGCCTCACCCTTCGCCTCACGTGCCACATTGGCTGGGTGCTCATGTAACAGCATCTGCACTTCATTGAGCACCGCTAACCAACTTGATGAAGATACACCTTGCGGTAAAAATTGATGGATATTTTTGCCAACAACAACACTAGGGAGTGTCGTTTTAATTTGTGGTGACTGCGCTGATTTTAAATACCAAGCATCTGAATTGCCCTGCAAAAAACTTAATCCATCTTGGTTAAAATGCGCGTTCAATTTGGTAAGCATGAGCGCGGCATGTTCATGAGCCAACTGCAAAGGGATAGGTTCGCTAAGGCTAAAGCAATCGCGTTGCAA
>Ga0265593_1001258_pt1 | contig 12062 bp, 12 predicted proteins | sample saktaG_8_FD_190136 | JGI IMG/M metagenome (GOLD analysis project Ga0265593, IMG submission 190136) | Saline water microbial communities from Sakinaw Lake, British Columbia, Canada - sak_2011_5_24_36m | ecosystem: Environmental > Aquatic > Non-marine Saline and Alkaline > Saline ...
CAACCCTATAAACCAGTTCAACAACACATGAGGTTATTATGAGCGTTTTGATCGTGATTGGCTACGAAGACCCGTTTAAGGCGGAAGAAGTGCGACTGAAGGTGATGAAATTACAGCGCGACTATCTTATCGATTTGGAAGACGCAGTCGTTGCCGTCAAAGAAAAGAACGGCAAGGTCAAGCTGAACCAGATCCACCATATGACCCAGGCGGGTGCCGCCAGCGGCGGGTTGTGGGGTGCGCTGATAGGTTTGCTGTTTCTCAATCCGCTGCTCGGCGTGGTCATTGGCGCCGGCGCGGGGGCCCTTTCCGGATCTTTGACGGATGTGGGCATTAACGACGACTTTATGAAGGAAATTGCGGCGACCTTCCAGCCGGGCACTTCCGCGCTTTTCGTATTGGCCCGCAGCACCACGCCGGACAAGGTGATGGAGGAGCTGAAAGGGTCTGGCGGCAAGATTCTCCAGACTTCGCTGTCCAAGGAGGGCGAGGACAAACTGCAAGCCGCGCTGGATGCACAGCCGGAACCAGTTCAAGCCGTGGAAGCCGTAGCAGAGTAGTGCTTTTCAAGGAGGGGGCGCTTCGAAGGCGCCCCCATCCTTTTTCAGATTTGACATGCGGTGCCATGGCGACAGGGCCATAGCCTAGGTGGGCAAACGGCTCCATCGTTTGTCCATGCGGAACCGGGACAATCGGTGGGCAACAAAAAGCCTGAGCTTGTCGAAGGGACGTTTCCCTCCCTACCCGGCTACGATTGCGCCTTACCGCGTTAGAAATGGAAGGTTAGTCTTTGTCTGGTATAATAAATGGCAGTTTCATTTGTACACTAGCATTTCGATGTTCTTTTATTTCCTTAATAATATATTCAGTTCTCAGTTCTTCATTGGTAAGCCATTGACGCTTATTGATGGTAACTCTCAAAATATCGCCCTTAGAGAAAGATTTTTCATTTTTATTAATACTATCCAAAAAACGGTCATCACTTATTGCTGCATAAAAAGTATTACCACCTTCAGAAAATCTCCATTTGTTATCTTCTCTGAAAGATATACTTACCAATTGAAGATTTGTGTCATATTCTATTGTACCCATATCTTCAGCTTCTGGCTCAGGGGCTTTAAACCAAACGGAAGAAGCTTTTTGAATCTCAATGAATTTTCCTTTAGATGTTTCAACTGCAAAACTTTCTATGCCTGGCTTATCAAGGGGTTTAACAATAGCTGCCTCCAATGCTTGACGCAGCTTATAGCATCTGTACATATCAAGAATACGTTGTTCAATTTCCAAGCACTCATTATCACAAATTACCTTAACAAGACCATTATTAAGCAATTCTACACCTGTCGGCTTACGACCTTTAAGCCATTTCATAAATACAATAAGGCTTGTACATGCGGTCACTCCTGTGCCTATAACAGCGTCAAATGGACTTATACCGAGCAAATCAAGAATTTCTTTGGCTTTTGCAACATGTTGATTTGCAAATAAATCTTTTATTTGATTAGCAAGACTTTGCACAACATCTAAATCAATCCCAAAACATCCTGTTTGAAAGGATGCTTTTACTTGAACAGAAACTTTTGCACGATCACCATTGAGAACATAGTTGGCCTCTTCAAAAACATTTCCCATTGCCAAGAGGGCGGGAGCCAAATCACGAACATCCATCGTATGTTCTTGAAGAGCTTGCCCATCATAAATGATACGAAAATGTTGTTTGTTCATGGCTTCTGTCTCAAGGATTTGTTTAGTCATTTTACCAAATTCACTAAAGACAAAATATGACGCAATTTATATGCCAAACTTTATAAGGGTTAATTACTGCATGAACAACGACGGAACCTATAACAAGCCGCCCAACGCCCCCGTTCATCCGCCCGGAGGTGTGACTGGGGAAAATCACCAGCGTTTGCAGTCCGTGGAGAATCGGAATATTTTCATCATGGGTAATTAGCTTGGCCTTTGCCGCCATGGCCTGTGCCACAATCAAACGGTCAAACGGGTCGCGAGTCCACGTTAAGGATTGCGCTTGCCCGATCACAGCGGAAAAGGATTGATCGCACTCCCTAAGACATAGTGGTTCAGTATATGAGTGTCAAGGTGGGCAAGCACAGGCGGGGGCAGATGCTATCATAAGTCGTCCCATTGCTTGGCCCATTGGGACTCATCCCAAACGCGCACCTGTTCCAGATTCTCATCGGAACCCCGCACGGCCTCAGGGTGCGGCCTGAGTGCTTGCAAGCGGTTACACGGTGATTTGGACTCCGTGGCTTCCTGGGCAGAATTAACCTGTGGAATGATTGAAGCTTGCAACACTCCCTGCTTGACTTCAATTTCCACCCAAGTTTCTCTAAGTCCAATACCGAATTGTTCGCGTAACGGGGCAGGTATCGTCAACTGGCCTTCGGCGGATATTCTGACTTGCATGGCTAAGCCTCTGGAAACATATTTGTTCGTTGAAGCGTTTTGTTAGGTATTTTAGGATGTGAGTTATAATCATATGGTGTAATACGGCTTACGCCTATTGTGCCTCACTGTATTGAATAATACTAATCCATGAGAAAAATATGTCTGAACAGAATGAACACGCCCGAAGCCGGACGGGATTTGTAATCCCGTCCTAAACGTTTGGTGCAATGTCGGATGCCGTGACTTCGTACAAAACGTAAGCGACGGGGTTGCAAACCCCGTCGCGCTTCGTGGTGGGAAATGATACTATGCCGGGGATTCATGGATTTTGCTCTTTTTCTCCATCCGGAGCAAAACGCGGCAAGCTGCTATCACGCCCTGCGGCCTTATCTCGCTGCACTAACAGCATATTATCTGAACATTTCTGCCTTCCGCCTTTTAATCCTCGCGTGAAATTGTTCCTGTGTCCCGCAGAGATTTCAATTTTTCCCATTCGTCTTTCCTTTCTTGTTTTTCAATGTAAGCCCATTCCTATGGCGCAACACTAGAACTCATTGCATCCTGTATATCAGCTTCGCCGTACCCACGATCTTTCATCTCATACAAAAAATCCCAATCGCTCATTTTATTACCTCCGTTCTATTCTAACGCCAGCGTTGAGCAGCTCGCGTAGGATGTGCCGACGAAGGAGGCGCATCATTCGCGAATGATGGGCTTCGCAAGCTCAGCCCATCCCACGGCCCTTGTGTGCGCTCGACAATCAAGGAACGCTCAAACTCCGCCAGCGCGCCGAGGCCCCATCAGTCGCCCCGCCGCGCTTTCGGTGTCTATGGCTTCCGTCAGGGACAGGAAGGCCCCCCGCGCTTTTGCAAACCCGCTTTCTGATCGTCGGTTGAGACTCGCGCATAGCCGTATTTCATGAGATCAATTTTAGACAACATTGTTAGAAGCGCAAGCCACTGTTTTACGGTTTTATTTTTTGCCTAAGCAACCATCGTTTTTTGGATCACGCGATTGTCGGACGCATTTTTTGGCTTGACATATGTAAGTACAAACGTGCATAGTGAAGCGATGATTACACAAGGGGTAACAGGGTTTGAATGGGATAAGGGCAATCGTGACAAATGTCAGAAACACGGCGTTTCGGTTGATGCCCTTGAATCCGCATTTCATCAAACGATGGCGATTTTCCCCGATCCTGCCCACTCGCAGGACGAGGAGCGATTTATCGCCATAGGCAAAACTGGCGAAGGGCGCAGTGTCTTTGTTGCCTTCACGTTGCGCCAGAAAAATGGCGAGACATTCATTCGCCCTATCAGTGTCCGCTACATGCACCAGAAGGAGGTTGATTACTATGAAGAAGCCATTGCCAAAGCTGACGACCGATGAAGCGGCAGAAACCTTCATCGCCGATGCCGACTTGACTGAATATGAGCTTTCCGGCCTGAAACCCGTTCGCTTTGAGTTTCAGCCTAAGGGAAAGAGTATCACCATGCGCTTATCAGAACCCTTGTTTGAGGCTATCAAGGAGGAAGCAGAGCGTTCAGGCATACCCTATCAGCGTTTCATTCGTCAGGTTCTTGAAAACGCCGTGTCGAAAACTGCTGGCATGGCCTATATCCCAAGCCGAAAAAGCAATTAGACCCACCGATTTGGATTAATCTGACATCCCGAGAAAAAAGCGGTTGCCATGGATGCGGAAAGGCCAACAATGAATTTACGACGGGCGTTAGAGCAATTATCTTTCATGATATATTTTCTTATGAGTAAGGGTCTCAAAAATTGATATTTTTGAACCCGTATAAAGGATTACAAGCCAGCAGGATTGGCTTCGCCTTCAATATTTGGCGCAATACGGCTAACGCCTATTGCGCCTTACGCGTTGTTGCCCACCGTTCCGCCAAATCCCGTGGCATGGTTCGCGTGGGCAGACGGTAGAGCCGTCTGCCCACCCTACCGGGCACTCACCGCGATATGACGGCAATGATGCACCATTGCCAATCGCCAATCAATGCTTCAAAGAGACCTGAGTCCGTCCCACTCAAGGAAACGCTCGCTTCGGTGAAACAGTCATTGAGCCATGCTTTCAGGGATGTTCTTTATTGGATATCACCTAAGTCATTGCATTGTGCCGTCATTCCAGCACGGACTGCCGGGACCCGGTGCCTAAGGAGGGTAATATGTCGGTTGCGTAAGCCTTCCCCATAAATCCCAAGTAAAACGTTCTTGATTGACACCGGCAAAAAACTGGGAGTAGAATCGACCAAAAGCTAAACCCGACCGCAAGGCGGGGGCGGAAAGTCACGGGTCCCAAAACACTCTTAAGTCATGGGAGAGCCGGATTGCCGTCATTGCATCTTTTGCAATGATGACACTATCAATCTTCCCCTCTTCATGTGCCTTAACGCCTTTGGATTAGCTTGGCGGTGGTTTATCTGATTGTTTTAAACCCCCGCAAATTTAATAAAGAAAATCAAGGATTAAGGAAAACAAGTCATGTTCATTCATTCTTTTCTGCATTGTTTTGTAATGATCGGATTTTTGCTTGTCTCCCAAGCATCATTTTCCATCGAGTTGACCCTTTCGCATCCATTACTCTCAGATCGCATTACCGGAACCGACCTAGTTATAAATGGAGATATTTCGATCAGCCAACGGAATCCCCACCACTTATCAACAGATTTCAAGCAAATACTCTTTGTTGACTCTTCAGTCACTAATGCCGACATTCTTCTGGACGGACTGGATTCTACTATCAAAGTCTTTCGCCTCAATGCCGTAACTGACGGACTGACCCAAATGGCTGATGCCGTGAAGGGATATACTGGGTTGGATGCCATTCATATTTTGTCTCATGGTAGCATGGGTAGTTTGTCGTTGGGTACAACCACACTCAACCGAAACAACCTAAATAATTATCGCCAACAACTTACTGCCTTGGGCAATGCCTTGAGTGACAAGGGTGATCTATTATTGTATGGCTGCAATGTTGCGCAAGGTGAAACGGGAAGTCAATTTATTAAAACCTTGGCACAATACACTGGTGCAGATGTGGCTGCTTCGGAGGATTTGACAGGCAATCGCATTGCCGGGGCGGATTGGGATTTAGAAAAAAATATTGGTAAGATAGAAACCAATAGAGTTGTGACAAGTGAAGTATTTGCATTTGGACAAAATACATTGATCGGGGGCATTGTTACTACTTCTATAGGTTCAGGAATTGATTCTGCTCATAGCATAATCTTACAAGCAGATGGCAAGATTCTTGTTGCAGGTTGGAGCACTAATGGCAGCACTACCGATTTAGCTCTAGTAAGATACGACAACAATGGAATTTTAGACACTACCTTTGATAATATTCAGCATGATGGAATAATCACAATATCATTTGGTTACATGCTTAAGGGAAACGACATTGCCTTGCAAAAAAATGGGAAAATTCTAGTAGCGGGATCTGTCTTCTCCAATAGCCCTAAATTTTCTGATGACTTTGTGGTGATGCGTTTTAATATAGATGGAAGTTTGGATACCAGTTTTAGTAATGATGGAATTGTGATCACAGACTTTGGTATATCAGATGATGTTGGTAATGGGATAGCAATACAAGCTGATGGTAGAATCATAGTAGCTGGCTATAGCAGAATGACTGGGTTAAATTATGGATTTTCCTTGGCACGATATAAAGAGGATGGCAGCTTAGATAATACTTTTAGTGATGATGGTAAGGTGGTTACGACATTCGGGCCACAAGGTAGTGAAGGTTGGGATATTGCTATACAGACGGACGGTAAATTTATTGTTTCTGGTTATAGCTCTAATGGTAATAGTAATGACTTTGCAGTAATTCGATATAATATCGATGGCAGTTTAGACAGTAATTTTTTAAATAACGGCATAGTTACCACGAATGTCAATCAATTTGCTGATCTTGGTTATAGTGTTGTAGTGAAACCTGATAAAAAAATTATTGTTGCTGGCTATAGTTGTAACAATGGATGTGATTTTTCTCTTGTCCGCTATACCAATAATGGTGATTTAGATACTAATTTTAGTAGTGATGGTAAAGTTATTACTGATTTCGGAACTTCTTCTGATTATGGTAATGCAATGACCATGCAGACAGATGGAAAAATTATTGTTGCGGGATTCAATAATGGAAGTTTTGCACTTGCTCGTTATAATATTGATGGTTCTTTAGATACTAGTTTTGACGGTGATGGAAAGGTATCTAGCACTATTCAGTCTTCTGTAAAAGTACGCGCTTCGGTTGCCGTGCAAACGGATGGTAAAATATTAATGACTGGCCCTACTAATAACGGTGACTTTACAGTAGTTCGATATAACAAAGATGGCTCACTGGATACAACCTTTGGTGTTGCTAATAATTCACCTCAATCGCTCACACCCGAACAAATTACATTGTTAAGCTCGCTCAAAACAAATTTTAACGCTTCGATTAGTTCTATTGCTTATGATGCCACAATCAATGATGCCATACTTAATGATGGTTACAACGGTGAATGCGTTTCTTATGTAAAGAGGGCAAGAACCGACTTAGCTTTTAAATGGGGTCCAGCAACTAATGGACCTTCAGAAGCTGTAAACAGAGGATTCCACGTAGATGGTGCAATCCCTATGATTGGCTCTGCCTTTGTTATTACAGCAGGATATCCAGGGACTCGCGAATTTGGACACGCAGGCATAGTGAGAGAACTTAATGTGGAGCGAGTTTTCACTCGGGGTGTTTTTCAATATCAATACCAGCTAGTACTGCGCGATTCAAATAAACATGAAACTCATGAAATGGCTACCTACTCTCAAATCCTTACTTTCCCAAAACATGATAATGGCTGGCAATACATTTGGGGTACTAATACCGAATATACCCAAGATAAAACTGCCATTCAGAATATCATCGGTCAACTCTATGATGCTCAATTGCTTGACACGTCTCTGACAAGGCAATCCTATCTTGATGATTTAAAACTGGCTAATCGAATTTTTCTTCTTAATACGGCTGAGAAGTATGCTAATTTCTTGAATTTGATTGAACTGCACAAGGTTGAGCTAGGAATAGGTTTTAATTTTAACAACTTATCCGGTTCTAATTTGACAAATGATGTTTTAGCCGGGGCTATAGTGGGTACGAGTGCTGACAATGTTCTAACCGGTACAAGCGCAAATGATCTTTTCTATGGTGGTGCAGGCAATGACACTTTAACTGGCGGTGGAGGAGCAAACATTTATAAATTTTTCACGACTAATGCCGGCACTGATAAACTGACGGATTTCGTCTCAGGGACTGATAAAATTGAAATTGTTGCCGAAACTTTTGGTTTGACCGCAGGCGCAGCCGTGACATTCCGCAGTGGCTCGGGTTTGCCCGCCTTTATCGGCACTACCCCACAGTTTGTTTATAATACTAGTAATGGGGAACTTTGGTTTGACCGCGATGGATTGGGGGCGACCTATAAAGCCGCAAATATTGTCACTCTCACAGGTTCTAAAACGCTAACTTCTAGTGACATTCGAGTATTGGCGGGAAATATTTATTACGGTGATGTGGGTGGAGGAGGTCCTGTGAATACCTTTATCGATACGGCAGGTTTAAACCAGCTTACAGGTACTGAACAAAATGATGCTTTATATGGATTAGATGGTAATGATAATATAAAGGGTTTAGGCGGGGATGATCTATTAGATGGTGGAACAGATATTGATACGATGGATGGTGGCGATGGAAGCGACGTTTATATCGTCGATAATTCTGGAGATACCGTTTCAGAACTTTATGGTGATGGCGTAGCGGGCATAGATGAAGTAAAGTCATCTGTTACTTATATTCTAACTGCTAACATAGAAAACCTTACACTAACTGGGACAGCAGCCATAAATGCCACCGGTAACTCTCAAACGAACATTTTAACAGGCAACAACGCAGCTAACACACTCGATGGTGGTGCGGGCGTGGACACCATGGATGGCGGCGATGATGATGATATTTATATTGTCGATAATGTGAGCGACAAAGTAGCTGAACTCTTCTGTGATTCGCCATCTGGCATTGACTCCGTATTTGCCTCAGCAAGTTATACCCTAAGTAGTTGTATAGAAAATATTAACCTTACAGGAATAGATGCTATTAATGGCACTGGCAATGCTTTAAGTAACATCTTAACCGGCAATGCAAACGCCAACATTCTAAATGGTCTAGGGGGAAATGATCTTTTACAAGGCGGCTATGGTTCAGATACTTATATTTACCAACTTGGGGAGGGCCTTGATACTATAATTGATTCAGGTGATTCTAGGGACATTGATAAGCTAGTCCTTTCTGGAATCAGTCCAGGTAATGTCAAGGTTTCGGTATCGCCTAACAATTCACAAGACCTTGTTCTGACCATCGGTCAAAATGGCGACGCGATTGTTCTGGTTCAACAACTGACAGGTAATGGCATTGAGCAGATTCAATTTGCAGATGGCACGGTCTGGTCAATGAATCATGCACCCAGTGGCGCTGATAATACGATCACCATGAATCAAGACAGCACCTACGCACTGAGCATCAATGATTTTGGCTTTGGCGATATTGACGGCAATGCACTATTCGCGGTTAAGCTCGCCACTTTACCGAATGCGGGTACACTCAAGCTCAGCGGCGTGTCGGTCGTCGCGGGCCAAACCGTAACGACAACGGACATCTCGGCGGGTAAACTCGTTTTCACCCCCGCTGCCAATGCCAGCGGCGCAAATGATGCCAGCTTCACTTTCCAAGTCCAAGATAATGGAGGCATAGCGATAGGAGGGGTTGACCTAGACCCGACACCCAACACTTTGACTTTCAATGTCTCTGCCAGCAACGTCATGCTCAACCAAACTATTAGCTTTGGCGCGGCACCGAAGGTGACAATAGGCGGCACTGGCAAGGTCTCTGCTTTGGGCGGCGCGTCGGGCAACCCGGTGACGTTCAGTGCTTTGACAACCGGCATTTGCATGACCAGCGGAATCAACGGTAGCACGGTGAATGGCATTGCAGTAGGCACTTGCATCATCGCAGCCAACCAATTAGGGAATGTTAACTATAATGCCGCATCTCAAACGACGCAAAGCTTCAACATAATTAGTGGACTTGCCCTAACCATCACCAATGCCAACAAAACCGGCGGGACTGTGACCAGTGATTCCGGCGGCTTGAGTTGTGGCAATACATGCAGCCAGAGCTATGCGAATGGAATAGCAGTCACCCTGACCGCCATTCCAAGCTCCAACAACTACCAATTCACCGGTTGGGGCGGGGCTTGCACGGGTTACGGCAATAGTTGCAAGCTCACGATGGATGCCGCCAAATCCGTCACCGCAAACTTCGATGTGTTCAAACGGAAGCGCCGTCCGAGTTGGCAGCGGGCGTTGATGTGGAAATGACGGCCTGATTAGTAAGATTGCTATCCCGTCATACCGGCTTAGGATGCCGGTATCCAGCGTCCAAGGATGGAAAACTTGGCATTACGGCGTGGCTCCCTTGCCACCTATCACATTGAAACAAAATTTGAAAATAAGCCTCGATAGGGGGTAGGGAAGGCTCACAACCTCCCCTCCCTCCGAACCGTGCTGGCAGGAGGGGTGTCGATGATTGCGAGTTTGATTCCTCCTTGCTCAAGTTCCTTGAGATGGTTTGCCAAGTCGTCAATGTTCACACTGGCGAAGATGGGGGTTACCGCCTTCGGAATGTGTCAATGACTTTGAGACACCAAGTTGGTTTGTTTAGTGTCTAACCGCTTTGTATTTTATAGGTTGTGGTCATCCTCCTTTACCGTGGCAGGCGGATTGATCCAGACGGCGGTGGGCAAGCTCGGCGGCTGGGGGCATTTCCCTTTGAACCGCTTTGGGTTGGCGAGGAAACCTCATCCCGGCAGTGACCGGTGACTTCTGCCCTGCCTGTGGCGAGTGTGTCCTTGATGTGTCCGAGTCGATCCGCACCAGTGCGGCGATGCTGGACTTTAACAAGCAGGTCAATGCGTCGATTGTCGATCCGGGCTTCATTGCCAACGTCCGCAAAAAGCTTGCGCTGGATCAGCGGGAAGCAGCCGAGATTTTCGGCGGCGGGGTCAATGCCTTTTCGCGCTACGAGAACGGCAAAACCAAGCCGCCTTTGGCACTGGTTAGGTGATTCCTGAGAAAGAACATCCCATCAAGAATCCGATCCGCAGGCAAAAAATAGAGTCCACGAAAGGCACGAAAAACACGAACAAAAGCATGTCTTGTTCGTGCCTTTCGTGTTTTTCGTGGACGATTCTTTTGGTGGGTTCATTATTGGAAATCACCTTAAGTTACTCACTGATGTTACGCACGGGCGTTGATAAAGGCATAAAATGCCGCTGTTGATCTGGCTTATTGGAAACGTGTCCCATGAAAAACCCTCTTTTAGATTTGTACAGCGATTATCTGATCAGTAAATCCATCAAATCCAATACCGGGCTGGCCCGCTCGCCGACCCATACCGTCAGGACGCAAAGCAACCACTTTTTCGCGTCCATCTATGCGTTTTTCAAACTTGAACTACTCAAGATAAAGCATCAGCTTAACCATTTCGCGCTCAAGAGTAAACTTTACCTCAAAGCCCTGAAAGCCAGTTTCGCCGAGCTTCAACGGCTCAGTGCGTAACATCAGTTAGTAAACTGAGTAATGCGCCGTCCCCCTTTTTCTCTCGCAGAAAGACCGGCCTCCCTCACCACAGCGCCACCGCCATTGCGATGACCGTCACGATCACGACTGCTGCCGCGATCTTCGCCAAGGTCTGCCACTTGATTCCAGGACCACCCATTTCACACCCCGTTTATTTCGTTATTGAACAGCCAGATATCTAAATGGTCAATTTTCATTCGGCGTCAACAAGGCTAGGACACGCTTCAATCTGACACACAAGAGATGGCATCGACCGTGCCGCGATGATGTTGCGGTTTAGCAGTCACATCTTGGTGTACGATTTTTCCGTTTCGTGGGCAGTGCTCACAATGTCCAAAAAATCGTCCTGACAGCCTATATGTGCTACGCTTGCAGGCGAGGCACTGAATCATGAAAACCTTCCGAAACGCTTCATTCTCACCGCGACACGTTCGTCACGTTACCTGATCACAGCGAAAAATTCCGAGGGCAGGTGTTAGCCGAAGCTGTCTCGATCTGGGGGCATCCCGTCATCGTGCCGACTTGCTGAATAAATTTAACAGGATATGGCGAGATGATAAGACATGTCAATTTTCTCATAATGGTTGCGTTGGCAATCGGTATTTTTATTTTTTTATTACTGCTGACACCCGTTCAACCACTCGACAATCAACCTAAAAAGAAAGTTGACATTATTCCGTTAAATCCTGTCTTGGTGCCTATTTTTGAAGACAAAACGCTTGATTACGGGATTTCATTTGCCCACCAGCAGGGCGAGGAGACGCTTGGCGCAATCGATGATTATAGTGGACCCCAATTTTCGGACAATCATTTAAGATGGTGGCCTTCTGGAAAACGGGGGTTTTTGTGAGCGAGAAGAAACGCAAGGTTTTCACTGGCGAGATCAAGGCGAAGGTTGCGCTTGAGGCGATTCGCGGCGTGAAGACGGTCAATGAAATAGCCCAGGACTTTGGCGTTCATCCGACGCAAGT
>Ga0265593_1001259_pt1 | contig 12052 bp, 10 predicted proteins | sample saktaG_8_FD_190136 | JGI IMG/M metagenome (GOLD analysis project Ga0265593, IMG submission 190136) | Saline water microbial communities from Sakinaw Lake, British Columbia, Canada - sak_2011_5_24_36m | ecosystem: Environmental > Aquatic > Non-marine Saline and Alkaline > Saline ...
ATCTAATAAAGACCATCCGCGAAATGAAATCAGGGACCAAGTATTACCTCCCGATAAGTTCCTAAGGAAAAAATGCGAGTTATTTCCGGTATAGCAGAGATGACTTCTTTCTCACAGCAAAAAACCGCCGCAGGTCTGGTTATTGGTTTCGTTCCTACAATGGGATACCTCCATCCCGGACATGTTTCGCTGGTCAAACAGGCCGCAAAAGAATGCGGAGCGGTCGTGGTAAGCATTTTTGTGAATCCCACCCAATTCGGGCCCGGTGAAGACCTGGCCGCCTATCCCCGAAACCTTAAAAGAGATTTAGAAATTTTGGACGCGCTTAAAGTTGATGTTGTATTTACGCCGGAGGCAAAAGCTATGTATCCGGAGGGTTACGGCACGTTTGTGAACCTTGAAACTCCCTTGACCGGAAAACTCTGCGGAGAATTCAGACCGGGGCATTTCAAAGGCGTAGCCACCGTAGTTGCCAAATTATTTAATATCGTTCTCCCGCAAAAAGCTTACTTCGGGCAGAAGGACGCCCAGCAGTGTATTGTGATAAAGAAAATGGCCGCGGAACTTAATTTTCCGGTTAATATAGTGATTATGCCGACCCTGAGGGAAAAAGACGGGTTAGCGATGAGTTCAAGGAATACGTATCTTTCTCCGGAAGAAAGAAAAGCGGCGCCGGAAATATATCAGTCCCTGTTGCTGGCAAAAAAAATGATAGAGGCCGGGGAGTTGAGAACGGAGAAAATTACCTCGGCGGTCAGAAAGAAATTGGCCGGTCTTCAAGATGCGGAAATCCAATATGTGGCTGCGGTAAATTCCTCTTCTTTGGAAGCCCCCGTATTGCTCTCGGGTGAAATTCTCCTTGCCGTTGCAGTTAAGCTCGGGAAAACCAGGTTGATAGACAATATCCTCCTGCACATTACGTGAGGTCCTTCCTTGTTCCCCTTTGATGAAGTAGAAAAAATAGCAGGAAATATTGCCGGAGATACGCTTAAATTTGTAGATTTTCATTATTCCCGTTTGACAAAATCCATTAAGAACGTCAAAGGTAATGCCCGCATTATGATACTTTCTACGCCTTTTTTCGGCATTCCCTTTACCTGGCTGGGTGTGTATCAGGCAATCTTTGCCAAGCATCTTGGGGTTACGGACCGGGAACTTGGTTTCATCGCAAGTCTGGGCATGGTCTTTCAGATCGGCACCACTATTGTAAGCGGCTATGCCTCCGATAAGTGGGGACGGAAGCGGACCCTGATGTTTTGGGATACTCTTTGCTTTATAGTGGCTCTACTTTTTCTTCTCGTTGCGCAAAATATATGGTTCTTTATCGCCTATATTGTTTGTATTAATTCAAGATTTGTAGGCACTACTGCCTGGAAATGTCTCTATCTGGAAGGTGTAGACCCGGCGCACCGGAGCAAGGTATTTTCTCTTTCAAATCTGATAAGCGCTTTAAGCGCGCTTTTAGTAATTTTCGCCGGTTTTTTTGTTGACCGGTTCGGCATAGACGGCGGGACAAGAATCATTGCCGGTTTTTGTATAGTGGGGGTGGCCGGCGGCGCTTTTTACAGACAAAAATATCTCGTGGATTCCCCGCACAGTAAGCTTCTGATGCAGCAAACTAAACGCTTTGATCTTAAAAAATACTATCTGGATACGCTGAAAAAACTTTTCACCAACAAAAAGATCTTCTGGCTGCTGGTGGTTCAGATTCTGGTGGTCTTTACTTTTAGCATGTGGAATCTTTACTGGCCGATTTATTTTACCGATGAAAAAGGTCTGGGCATGCGACCGGCGGATATCCCGATTTTTTCTCTTTTATCCTCTATTGTAGTTCTGGTTGCGACTTTCCTGGCCATCTCTTTACTGAAACACAAATTATATAAAAAAATACTGGTTTATTGTTCGATCCTGCCTGTCTTTAGCGCTTTGATCTATATTTTCACACCAAGGAATACTATGTATTTGCTGGCCATAAGTTTTGTCATAAACAGCATTTTTGGTTCTTTATACGGTCCAATAACAGAAAGTATGACGGCTGATACCATGAGCGAAAGGGAACGGGCAAGATTATTGTCGGTTTTCAGCACCCTGCTTTATCTTTTTTGCGTGCCTTCCACGGCTCTGGCCGGAATCCTGTATTCAATTCAGCCCAAACTGCTCTTTATAGTCATCGGCTTATTTACCCTATTGACTTTTCTAATAATTAAATTTAAAATAAAAGTCGCCCTTCCGGGGCGGGCTAAAATATAAAGGAGAAAAAATGCAAAAAGAATTTTTTGGAGTTTATGCCGCTCTGCTTACGCCGTTTGAAGAGAAAGGGGGCGTCAAGGAGAAAGGTCTTAGAGCTCTTTCCCGTTTTTTAGTCGCTAAAGGCCTCCACGGGCTTTACATCTGTGGCAGCACCGGGGAAGGTATTTTTATGACCACCGAAGAGAGAATGCGGGTGGCGGAGATAGTGAAGGATGAGATAGGCAACAAAGCCAAGATCATCTGTCATATTGGAGGCGCTACAAATACAAATGAAGCGGTTAAACTTGCTAGGCACGCCGCAAAGATAAAGATGGACGGGCTTTCTTCTATTCCGCCTATCTATTACCAGCAGAATGCCGAAGGAATACGGAATTATTACCGGACCCTTGCGGAAAGTACCGGTTTACCCTTTATTATGTATTACATCCCGCAAACCACCGGTGTTACAATGACCGGTCAAAACATAGCAGACCTTGCCAAAATAAAAAATATGACTGGTATTAAATATACCGGCTCGGATTTTTATATTTTGCAGGATCTGATCAACAAAACAGGTGGAAAGTGGAATGCGCTTTCGGGACCGGACGAAATGTTCCTCCCGGCCCTAACCATGGGGGTGGACGGCAGTATAGGTTCCACGCAAAATTGTATTCCCGAGGTTTTTCTCGGTATTTACGAAAGTTTTATGCGGGGGGATATTCAGACGGCAATGCGCCTGCAAAGAAGAGTTACGGAGGCCGTGAACATTACGGGGAAGAGAGGGTGGGTTATTTCCAGGAAAACAGTTTTAAAGTTCAGGGGTATTGACGCGGGTTATTCCCGTGCTCCGCTTCAGGTAAAGCTATCTGCTGCGGAGGAAAAAGACCTGCGCTCTGAATGGAAAAAAGCGTTTCCGGAGTACTCGGAGGCCTTGTGATAATAAAAAACGATCTGCTGCCGCCTTCCGCAGCTAATCCCAGAAATTCAGAGGGCACTACTATCAAGCTAAAGAGCGGGGAGATTCTGCTGGCATACTGTCACTTTACGGGCGGACCCAGGGATGATGCGACTTCCCATATTGCTTTAAGAAAGTCTATAGACGGGGGAAAAACCTGGACAGAAAAGGACGAGGTCTTGATACCGAATGAAGGCAAAGTCAATACGATGTGTCCTTCGTTCCTGCGCTTGTACTCGGGGGAAATAATGCTCGCGTATCTTGTGCGGGACCGGGCTGATGAAACTAATATATATGTACGGAAATCTTCAGATGAAGGAAAGACCTGGTCCCCAAAAACCGCGGTGACCTCTCCTCTTTCTCCGGATGAAAAATATTTTATAATTAATAATGAAAGACTGATGCAGTCCTCCAACAAGCGGATACTGGCGCCGGTTGCAATCCACCCTAAAGGAAAAGAGCGCGGGAAAGTCTGCGTTTTCTTTTCTGACGACGGCGGTGACTCCTGGAAGAGGAGTAAATCCATACTGGAAAGTCCGGATGCCGAAGAAACGGTAGCAGGACTTCAGGAACCCGGAGTTATCGAGTTAAAGGGCGGGAAACTCCTGATGTGGATGCGGACGATGCTGGGCTGCCAGCTTTACTCTTACTCTACCGATTTCGGAGATACCTGGTCAGCTCCTGAACCGTCTTTCCTTATGACCCCCTGTTCTCCCGCGAGTATTGCGCGTATTCCCTCGACAGGGGATCTGCTTGCTGTTTATAATGAGTTTTCTGCGCAGTATATGAATATCAGAAAAGACCCGAAAAATAACCACCTGCACTGGATAGGAGAGCGTACTCCCCTTATCGCGGCAATTTCAAAAAATGAAGGAAAAACCTGGCAGAACCGTTTAGTGCTTGAGGATGATCCGGAAGGCTGGTTCTGCTATACTTCAATTCTTTTCGAGGGCGAAAATGTTCTTCTTAGTTATGCCGCGGAAAAGCAGAGAAATCAACCTAAAAGCGTCTGGGGAAATATGCGTGTAACCCTCTTCGGGCTACAAGAGCTTTATTCGAAGAAATAGATTTTGTTGGTAGTTTGGCAAAATATCAGTTTTTTATTTAAAAATACCTTTAACTGTTTTTTAGGCGGTTTAACCGCGTCAATTGAAAATCCTCCCCAAAATATGCTATAATACCTTATTATTGCTTGAATTTCGTTTTCTATTGGAGGTCAAATGTTCCGTTATATGTGTAAATCCAAGATCCACAGAGCTACTGTCACGGATGCCAATATAAACTACCGCGGCAGTATAACTATTGATGAAAAACTGATGAAGGCTGCGGATATTCTTCCTTTTGAGCGGGTCCAGGTCTTGAATATTTCCAGCGGCGGCCGGCTGGAAACTTATGCCATAAAAGGGAAAAAAGGTGAGATCTGTCTGAACGGCGCAGCGGCCCGGCTAGCCCAGATAGGAGATATCATTATAATAATTTCTTACGGACTTTATACCAATAAAGAAGCAAAGAAGATAAAACCAAAAATTGTTTTTGTGGACGGAAAAAATAACCGGGTAAAAGGATAGCTTTGTTTAGAAGGTTTAAACAAACCTGAATGGATAAAAACAATCTTATCATAAAAGGCGCGCGGGAGCACAATCTTAAGAACATCTCCCTGGAATTACCCCGCAATAAACTTATTGTTATAACAGGGCTCTCCGGTTCCGGAAAATCCTCCCTGGCGTTTGACACTATCTATGCCGAAGGCCAGCGGCGTTACATGGAATCTCTTTCGTCTTACGCCCGGCAGTTCCTCGGCCAGATGGAAAAACCAGATGTGGACTCTATAGAAGGTTTATCTCCGGCTATTGCTATTGAGCAGAAAAAACCCAGTCACAATCCCCGATCTACCGTCGGAACGGTTACCGAGATCTATGATTATTTCCGTCTGCTTTTCGCCAGAGTAGGTACGCCGTACTGTCATAAATGCGGCAAGAAGATAGAGCGCCAGAATAGTCAGCAGATAATCGATCAGATACTGGCTTTTGGCAGCGGTGTGAAGGTGCAGATACTTTCTCCGCTTATCAGAGGGCGAAAAGGGGAATACTCAAAGCTTTTTTTACAGGTAAAAAAAGATGGTTATGTGCGGGTACGGGTTGACGGAAAGGTTTATGATCTGGAGGAAGCTCCCGCTCCGGAAAAAAATAAGAAACATAATATTGAGGTCGTTATAGACCGGCTGGAACTCGGACCGGATATTAAAAAACGCCTGGCTAATTCTGTGGAAACGGCGCTCCGCTTCGGGGATGGCACCGTAATTTTGCTTAAAGACGAGAAACAGGAAATATTATTTTCCGAAAAATTTGCCTGTGTTGATTGCGGTATCAGTCTTACCGACCTGGCACCGCGGATGTTCTCTTTTAACAGTCCTTTTGGCGCATGTACTGATTGCAGCGGTTTGGGTCATAAACTGGAAATAGACGCTGACCTGGTGGTGCCCGATACGTCCCTAAGTCTTGACGGCGGAGCTATTGCTCCCTGGAGCAGTCCTACGGCTATGTATTATAAATCCATGCTTCATGCCGTAGCCAAGCATTTCGGTATCCGGACCGATATACCTTTCAATAAACTAAAAAAAGAACACCGGGAGATAATTTTATCAGGGTCCGGTGAGCATCACATTAAATTCAATTTTAATTCGGTAAATATGTCCCATGCCTATACCGGAAAATATGAAGGCGTAATACCCAATTTAAAACGCCGGTATCTGGAAACGGATTCGGAGTTTATCCGTAATGATGTGATAGGCCAGTATATGCGGACGGTGGAATGCCCGGCCTGCAAAGGCGCCAGATTAAAACCGGAAATATTAAATGTAAGACTCGGCGGAAAAAATATAAATGAGTTGACTAAACTAAGTATCAGCGCCTGTGCGGAGTATTTTGAAAACCTAAAGCTCACGGAGAAAGAAAAACAGATAGCAGAACAGATCCTGAAGGAAGTAAAAGCGCGTTTGAAATTTCTTTTTAATGTCGGTCTTTCCTACCTGACCCTGGACCGCGCGGCTTCCACGCTTTCGGGCGGTGAAGCGCAAAGAATTCATCTGGCTACGCAGATAGGTTCTTCCCTGGTAGGTGTGCTGTATGTTCTGGATGAGCCTTCCATAGGTTTGCATCAAAAAGACAATGAAAAACTTCTTAATACTTTGAGAACTTTACGGGACCTCGGTAATACTGTTATTGTGGTGGAGCATGACGAGGATACCATGCGGGAAGCGGATTATCTGGTAGATTTGGGACCGGGTGCGGGCGCCAGCGGGGGCTATATTGTGGCCGCAGGAAAACCTGCGGATGTGATAAAAAATAAAAATTCCATTACGGGCAGTTACCTGCGCGGGGATCTGAAAATCGAGGTGCCGAAGCACCGGAAACTCTGCCCCGAAAGCTATATAGAATTAAAAGGCGTCACCACCAATAATCTGAAGAATATTGACGTAAAGTTTCCGGCCGGTTGTATGACTTGTATAACGGGTGTTTCAGGCTCCGGTAAAAGTTCTTTAATTGAAGAGACCCTTTACCCCGCCTTGATACACGAGATTTTCTTAACGAGCGTAAAACCCGGAGGCTATAAAAAATTCAGCGGTATTGAATATGTGGACCGGGTCATTAATATTGACCAATCCCCTATAGGCCGGACCCCGCGCTCCAATCCTGCGACTTATACGGGTGTTTTTGCGCTCATCCGGGAACTCTTTTCTTCCACTATGGAGGCAAAATCCCGGGGTTATCAGCCCGGCAGATTTTCTTTTAACGTGAAAGGCGGGCGGTGTGAAGCTTGTGAAGGCGACGGTATTATTAAAATAGAGATGCATTTTCTGCCGGATGTTTATGTCCCCTGTGAGGTCTGTAAAAGTAAAAGGTATAACAGGGAAACTCTTGAAGTGCTTTATAAAGGGAAGAATATTTCCGATATTCTGGAACTGACGGTCGCAGATGCTCTCAAGTTTTTTGAGCACATCCCGAAAATAAAGAAAGTCCTTGAAACCCTAAACGATGTTGGGTTAGGATATATAAAATTAGGGCAATCGGCGACAACCCTTTCGGGCGGCGAGGCGCAAAGAATCAAGCTCTCGGCGGAACTTTCAAAGAGGGCGACCGGTAAAACAATATATATTCTTGATGAACCCACTACCGGGCTTCACTTTGATGACATAAAGAAGCTGCTGGAAGTGCTTTTCCGGCTCCGGGATATGGGCAATACTATTATAGTCATAGAACACAATCTGGATGTAATTAAGACTGCGGACTATATAATTGACTTGGGTCCGGAGGGCGGGGATAAAGGCGGGCACCTGGTAGCAACCGGCTCTCCCGAAGATATTGTTAAAGCAAAGAATTCTTATACCGGTCATTTTTTAAAAAAAGTACTATAGTATTAGAGGTTTAGAAGGTTGGAAGGTTAGAGGTTTGGAAACGCAGTTTAACATCCAACCGTCTAACCCTCAAACCATCTATTTAAGGGGGGCAAATGAACAGAAAAGAGTTTCTAAAAACAGTTCCTTTGTTTGATAATGTTTCTTTGAAAGACCTCGGCAATATCTGTAAAAATATAATTGAAAGAAGATATCCCAAAGGGTCCTTTCTTTTTTTTGAAAACGAAGAAGGCAATAGTCTCTATATCATGGTATCCGGGCTCGTAAAAATATTTACATCCGATCAATCCGGCAGGATTAAAACCCTGGCGTATCTGAAAGAAGGGGATTTTTTCGGCGAAATGGCGATGCTGGATGAACAAAAAAGGTCTGCTTCCGCCTCGGTAATGGAGGAATCCATTGTTCTTATCCTGAACCGGAGTGATTTTCAAAGAGAAATACTTAATAAACCTTTCATCGCCATCAGGCTTATGCAGGCGCTTTCTTTCCGGCTTAGGTCTGCGGATAAGCAGATAGAAGACCTTACTTTCCGGAATCTTCCCGGCAGGGTGGCCAGTGCGCTTATAGAGCTTACTAAAAAATACGGTGAGAAAACTCCCGAAGGTGTAAGGATTAGTTTAAGACTGACGCATCAGGAACTGGCGGAAATAATCGGTACTGCGCGGGAAGTGGTTACCTCGATCCTGAATGACTTTAGAAAAGCCAACTGCATTACAATAAATCAGAAACATATAACTATTACGAACTTTCAGGAACTAAAATCCTGGATAAACTGAGGCTGACTGATGAATTTGATAAAAGAAGCGGTGCTTTCTCTAAAAAAATATAAATTGACGGCAATTTCCACGATAATAATACTGGCGTTTAACCTGCTGGTGCTCGGTATTTTTGCCCTGCTTATTTATAACTTGAATAATTTTTTAGACGAAATAAGAAACAGCGTCGAGATTTCCGTTTACCTGAAGGAAGGCACAAAAAAAGAGGTTACAGACGCTATAGCCATGAAAATTAAACTAAAAAGCGGTATAGATGACGCCGTTTTTGTTTCCCGTGATGAGGCCATTAAAGAGTTCGCGCAAAACGAGGACTTCAAAAGCTATCTGGATAGTTTTAAGATAAATCCCCTTCCGGATTCCATAAGGGTCGTAATAAATAAAGAGTATAAAAAAGACCCGCTTAAAATAAAAGAATTTGCGGACTTCATTAAGACCCTGGAAAATGTCACAGATGTGTATTATCAAAAAGAAGAAATGGAAAGATTCTACAGCTTTACCGGAATAATAAGAAAGATAGTTATCTGGCTCTCTTTAATACTTGTAAGCGGCTCAATACTTATAGTTTCCAGCGCTGTTAGATTAAGCGTTTTTGCGCGGAAAGAAGATATTAAAAAAATGAAGGATGCCGGGACCACGCTTTTTGGCATAAAGGCGATATTTATAGTTGAATCCATGCTGGAGGGTGCGGCCGGCGGGGTGCTGGCGGCTTTACTGCTTTTGGGTGTGGAACGTATTGCTTTGCAAAAACTAAATGTTCTCTGGTCGGGTAAATGGCTTTCGGTAAATCTTTCAATCCTCTTGATAGTTGTTTTATCCGGGATCCTGCTGGGCTTGATAAGTTCCCTGCTTTTCCGGATAAAATCCTATACGGAAAAATGAAGAAACTATTTAAAATCTTTTTAATAACGGGTATTTTCCTCGGTGCTTGCTCTTTTTCTCAGGATATAAAGTCCGAAGAGAATAAGAAAAAACTGGAAAAAATAAATGCCGAAATAAAAGAAAAGATTGGCAGGCAATACAAACTTTATGAAGAGGAAAAAAACCTGCTGTTTCAGATCCAGAGATTTGACCAGAAACTTGACGAAAAAAAGAAAGCTTTAAAGCAGTACAACAGTAAACTTGCAGAGATTGAAGCCAATATCGGCGCCTTGAGAAATCAACTCGGCTATTCGAGTGCGGAGATGATTAAGCTGGAGGAAAATTTAAAGATACGAGTCCTCCAGGTTTACCGCGAGGGTAAATATAAAAACCTTAAGCTCTTAATGTCCGCCGTGAGCCTGAAAGATTTTGTAAAAAAATATAACTACCTGATAATACTGGCGAAGAAAGACATTGAATTGCGTAATAAATTCTTGAGTCAAAAAAATTCCTACAATCTGGCGCGCAAGAGTCTGGAAATAAAATATGAGGTTTACGGTAAACACAAAAAAGAAGCCGCAGGTAAAGAAAGCGAAATAGCCGCAGAAAAAGATAAGAAAGAGAAGCTCTTGAAAAATATCCTGACTGAAAAAGTTCTTTATGAGCAGGCTATCAATGAACTAAAGACGCAATCTTCCAAACTTGAAGAACTCGTAACCGAAATAGAAGTGAAAACAAAATATGAATTAAAGGTTGATATTTCGGACCTGCAGGGCGATATTTTAAAAAATAAAGGCCGGCTGCCGTATCCCATAAAAGGCGAGCTGATCTCGGGTTTCGGTAAGTATAAACACCCAAGATTTAATGCGTATATCAATAACAATGGCATAGAGATAGGCGTTCAGGCGGATCAGGAAGTGAAAGCAGCCTTCTCAGGTGTTGTTTTATTTGCAGATTGGTTTAAAGGTTACGGAAAAACAATACTGGTGGATTGCGGGAATAATGTGATCATGGTTTACGGCCATTTTTCGGAGATTCTGGTCCATGTAGGACAAAAAATTCCGGCAAGGCAGGTTTTAGGGAAAACCGGTGAAAGCGGAACTTCCGACAAACCCACCTTGTACTTTGAGATCAGGAGTCAGGGGAAACCCGAGAACCCGTTGAACTGGCTGGCCAAAAAATGATGAGCCCGCTAAACCGACAACCTTTATTATATTATTTAGGAGGTTTTATGAAGACTTTTAAGAGTTCTATGCTTTTATTGCTGGTTCTGATCTTGGGGCTGTACGCCGCTAACGAAAAAGAAGTGGTTGATAGTTCCTACAGAAAACTTCCGGTGGTCATGGAGGCTCTTGATTACATAAATAAAACCTATGTTGATGAAGATAAAGTAAAAGGCGATAAAGTGCTTTATGGCGCTATTAAAGGTATGCTTGTAACCCTTGATCCTTATAGCCAATTTATGGAGCCGGAAGAATATAAAGAGATGCGCTCGGAGACTGCAGGTAATTACAGCGGTATCGGCGTGGAAATAACTGTGAGGAATGAAATGCTTACGGTTGTCTCTCCTTTTGATAAGAGTCCTGCTGCAAAGGTGGGCTTAAGGGCCGGCGACCGCGTGCTTAAGATTGATGGTGTGAGTACAAAAAGTATGACGGTGAATGACGCAGTCAAGAAGATAAGAGGCTTGCGCGGGACCCCGGTGCTGCTTACCATAATGCACGAGACAGCGGATAAAAGCGAAGACGTGGAGATAATACGGGACAGTATAAAAATTCATAGCGTAACTTCTCACATTAATGCCGATAATATCGGTTACGTCCGCCTGAGCCAGTTTATAGAAACTTCCGAAGATGATGTAGCCAAGGCTTTAAGCGAGATGGAAACAAAAAAAGTACGCGGCATAATATTTGATCTGCGCGGTAACCCCGGCGGACTTTTGAATGTTTCTGCCAATATTAGCGACAACTTTTTAGCCGCGGATAAATTAATTGTATACACGCAGGGCAGGGATAAAAATAATAACAAAAAGTATGTGGCGAAAGCCGGCAGCCAATTTTTAGAAACCGTACCGCTTATCATCCTTGTAAATAAAGGCAGTGCCTCCGCTTCCGAGATTGTTACGGGTGCCATGCAGGATAATAAAAGAGCTGTTATCATGGGCACGAAAACCTTCGGGAAAGGCTCCGTACAGTCGATTTTTTCCATGAATGATGGTGCCGGACTCAGGCTGACCACCGCTTATTATTATACCCCCTCGGGCAAAAAGATCCATGAAAAAGGCATAGACCCTGATGTGGTGGAAGAGGATGTCTTTCCTCCGGATTTCATTTATAAACTCAGATACTATGAACATTTTGCCAATTATGCAAAAAAATATGTTAAAGATACCCCGAAAATTGAGCTGGCTAAACTTGTAATCGAAGATAAAATGGTGGAAGATTTTGCAAGAGAAGTAAGAGCAAAAGGTTTCGTACTTTCCGAAGCTGATGTAACCGGAAATAAGGATACCATAAAAAAACAATTAAGAATTGAAATCGTAAGAGCCGTAGAGGGTGAAGAAGCCGGAGAGAAAGAGACGGTAGAGCAGGACGAGACCGTAAAAAAAGCCGAAAACCTTCTTAAAGCTTACGGTGTTTTCAAAACCACAGAAAAGTAAAATACTGTAAATTTTAATTATTGTTATGTTATAATAAAACCCGTTTAAATTGTACGTAATCTCTGGAGGGTTAGTCTAATTGGTAAGGCAACGGACTTGAAATCCGTCGTCCGAAAGGACATGCAGGTTCGAGTCCTGCACCCTCCGCCAAATTTCCATAG
>Ga0265593_1001261_pt1 | contig 12046 bp, 16 predicted proteins | sample saktaG_8_FD_190136 | JGI IMG/M metagenome (GOLD analysis project Ga0265593, IMG submission 190136) | Saline water microbial communities from Sakinaw Lake, British Columbia, Canada - sak_2011_5_24_36m | ecosystem: Environmental > Aquatic > Non-marine Saline and Alkaline > Saline ...
TTAAGGACTCTTTTCGACCAGAAAGTAATGGGTAAATACCTCATATATGGTCGAAATTATAGTAAAAAATAGCTTTTTAAGTGCCTAATATAGGACGTCTTTAGAGTTTTTCAGGGCTGACTAATTATTATAATAAAGCTTTACAAATATCTTCGATGACGTGTAATAATGGCGATTATATGGGATGTAAAAATCTTGCTCATCTATATCATGGTGGCTTAGGTGTAGAAAAAGATATTACTTTATCCGCTCAGTATTTAGACAAAGCCTGTAGTCTGGGTGGTGCGAATCAATGCAAAAGTCTTGGAAGAATGTTTGAAAAAGGCAAGGATGTAGTTAAAGATATTTCACTGGCAAGAGAGTATTATAAAAAAGCTTGCGACCTAAATCCTAAAGTAGGCTGTGAAGCATACGAGCGTTTAAAAAATCAGTAATCTTACACAGAGTCATATATTCAATAAGCTTTACACATTGGCTCTACAATCTCAGCATGAGAATAGAAGCATCTAACAGCCACGAGGCATCAATAATCAGTAGAAAGTTAATGACACATAATGATTGGATAAAGTAGTATTTTCGATGTAAGTGTATAGCGATAGGAAGTCATAGGAGTAATGATAAGACTTATATGGTGATTACTGACTGAATTTGTGTAAATAGAATGTGCAAAATAATTACATAATTTATTCTAGTGTGACACTATAGTGACACTAGAATAATTTGGAGCAGTAGCTAATTAGCTACAATGCCCACCACCACAGCAAGACGAAGCTTCTAAAACTTCAACAACAACTGGAGTTGATTCCCATACGCCGTGTTTTGTGCAGTAACCGTGCGCAACTAAGGTTAGTTTTTTACCCATAGGTACGATGTTGAAAGTTACTTCTGCGTGGTTTTTCTCATTTCCAAGTGTTCCTGGTACGAAATCAGCACGAGCAAGCAATGTTTCACCGTTATACAAAGCGATATTAGCGATAAAGTGATCGAAATCATCCGGATGAGAGTATTCGTTACCCATTTTTACCGTAACGGCAAATTTTTCACCTTTTTTTGCTTCGGATGCACAGTGGATAAATGGAGAGTGACGATCAATATAATCTTTTTTTGATTCGCGCTCTACGGTGTCGATGTCGACATAACGGTTGATAGTTGGCATAGGGTTTCCTTGTGTTATTTTTAGATTTAATGGGGATATTGTACACTGCCAAACTTTTATAATTCCACGAAGTGAACAGTTTGTTTAGAGATTAATTTTTGTCAAAGTAATGTATGATTTAGCCTAAATTATTTTATCTCTAGGATGTGTATGATCACAAATCGCTCAATGGCTTTAAGTGCAGGGGTATTTTTTTTAGGAATTTTACTCATCTATTCAGGAATACGATCGTATGAGTTTTTGACATGGCTGATGGAAGTGTTTCCCATCATGATTGCTTTACCGATTTTGATCTCTACTTATCGACGTTTTCCTCTAACTACGCTTCTTTACAGTGTTATTTTTCTTCATGCAGTTGTGTTGATTTGGGGCGGGATGTATACTTATGCACGCGTTCCCTTAGGCTTTGAGATAGCTCAATGGCTCGGGATGGATCGCAATCCTTACGATAAAATCGGTCATTTTATGCAAGGGTTTGCTCCCGCACTTATCGCGCGGGAAATTTTAATTCGAGGAAACTATGTCAATGGTCGTCGGATGCTCACGTTTATCGTTATATCCATCGTTTTGGCTATCAGTGCATCCTACGAATTAATCGAGTGGGCGGCGGCATTGTGGATGGGGCAGGGAGCTGATGAGTTTTTAGGGACACAGGGTTATATCTGGGATACACAGTCAGATATGTTTTTTGCACTCATTGGGAGTGTGGTAGTATTGGTTTTTTTTGGAAAGTATCATGACAAATGCTTGAATAAATTGTTATCCAAAAAGTTTTGAATGTGACCCAACATCAACGAGTGCCAGTTCCAAAATATCGTCATGTATTCGGTATATGAGCAATAAATTAGGTTTGATGTGGCACTCTTGACATCCTAGAAAATCTCCTACTAAAAAATGATTTTTGTATTTTGGATCTAAAGTTTCGCCTTGTATCAATGTTTCGATGACTTCAAAAGTTTTTTCTTGATCTTTTAGCGAGAGTTTTTTGAAACTTTTTTTGAAAGTACTGGTACGAAAGAGGGTATAGCTCATGAGAGCAAATCGGCTTTTAGAGCTTCGAGAGTTTGAAAACTCTCTCCTTTGCGTTCGGATAACTCTTGAAGAGCTTCTTTCATTTTTGCTGATGGGACTTTTAGTTCAAAAGGAATGCTATGGCTGAGAGCAACTTGGTGTAAGAACAGATTAACACCGTCGCTTATACTCATCCCGTATTGTTTGAACACTTCAGCTGCAACATCGCGGGCGCTAGCATCAACTCGCATACTGGTACTGATACGCATAATGACTCCTAAATAACACATTTGGGGTATTTTATCATATTTCTTTTTAAATGCGTTCTTAATCACGCAAACACTATAATCCCTTCATATTTTCCCAAGGTTTTTTATGAGTACGATTCCCCCTTTTACCCATTTACATTTACACACTGAATACTCTCTCCTCGATGGTGCCAACAAGATTTCTGCCCTTGCCAGTCGTGTCAAAGAGCTTGGGATGACGTCGGTTGCGATGAGCGATCATGGCAATATGTTCGGTGCGATTGATTTTTATCAGCAGATGAAGGGTGCAGGACTTAAACCGATTATCGGGATGGAAGCGTATATCCATAATGGCGAAGAGTTGGGAGATAAAAGCATACGACAGCGGTTTCACGTCTGTTTATTTGCCAAAAATGAGATTGGGTATAAAAATCTGATGTACCTCTCCTCTCAGGCGTATATCAATGGATTTTATTACTATCCGCGTATTAATAAAAATCTTCTGCGTGAGAATTTCGAGGGGATTATTTGTACTTCCGCATGTTTGCAGGGGGAAGTCAACTGGCACCTTAATACCGTTAATGAACGTAATATCAAAAACGGTGCGCTTGGGTATGATGAGGCGAAGCGCATTGCGTTGGAGTACAAGGAGATCTTTGGGGATGATTTTTACATGGAGATCATGCGCCACGGGATCAGCGATCAGCTTTTCATCGACGAGCAGGTGATTAAGATTTCTCAAGAGACGGGAATCAAACTTGTCGCTACTAACGATACTCACTACACGTATGCAGGTGATGCACAATATCATGAGGCGTTTATGTGTATTGGGATGAATAAACTTTACGATGATCCCAAACGTATGCGTCACTCAGTACATGAGTTTTACATCAAATCCCCTGAGCAGATGGCACGTCTTTTTGCCGACATCCCTGAAGCGTTGTATAACACCCAAGAAATCGTTGATAAGTGTCAGTTGGAACTTAAACTGGGTAATCCGACACCGCCGAATTTTAAATTTACGAGTGAATATGCCCTTGCAGAGGGGTTAAATATCGAGGAAGATTCCGAGTATTTTATCCACCGTTGCCGTATTGGTTTGGCTGAGCGATTGGTGCACGTTCCCACAGAAAAACATGAAGAATACAAAGCGCGACTGGAGTTTGAGATCGAAGTGATCAATCAGATGAAATTTCCCGGCTACATGCTCATCGTATGGGATTTCGTCCGAGAAGCCAAACGGATGGGAATCGCTGTTGGACCGGGACGGGGCTCGGCAGCAGGGAGTTTGGTTGCGTATAGCCTAGAGATTACCGACATTGACCCGATGAAGTACGATTTGCTTTTCGAGCGTTTTCTTAATCCTGAGCGGGTATCAATGCCCGACATCGATATGGACTTTATGCAAGCCCGTCGTGGAGAAGTCATCGATTATGTAGTACAAAAATATGGTCGGGAGCAAGTTGCGCAGATTATCACTTTTGGTTCGTTGTTAGCCAAAGGGGTTATTCGTGACGTTGCTCGCGTATTGGAAATGCCTCTCTCACAAGCCGATATGTTGGCAAAGCTGATCCCTGATGAGTTGGGCATTACTCTCAACGGTAAAACCAAAGGGGGCAAAACTGAAGATGGAGCATTTCAAAAAGAACCGAAAATCAAAGAGCTTGTCGAAAGTGATGCAAACGCAGCGCGCGTGTGGGAGTTTGCCAAAAAACTCGAAGGATTAAAACGCAATGCAGGGATGCACGCGGCGGGTGTCGTTATTTCCAATGAGCCATTATGGAAAAAAACCCCGATTTATAAACCTTCAGGTGAAGAAAACTACATCACGCAGTATTCACTCAACTATCTCGAAGACATTGACCTCATTAAATTTGACTTTTTGGGACTTAAAACACTCGATGTTATCGACAGTGCAATCAAACTTATCCGCCATCGCTACGCTAAAGAGATTGATTGGCATGCTATTGATGAAAATGACCCTAAAGTGTATGAGGTAATTCAAAGCGGTGAGACGGTTGGGATGTTCCAAATCGAGAGTTCGGGGATGCAAGACCTCAATCGCCGTCTTAAGCCAAGCAGTTTTGAAGACTTGATTGCGGTATTGGCTCTTTATCGACCGGGACCGATGGAATCGGGAATGTTGGATGATTTTATCGAGCGTAAACACGCTCGTCAGGCAATCACTTATACGTTCCCTGCGATGGAGACGATCTTAAAACCGACCTACGGGGTCATCGTCTATCAAGAGCAGGTCATGCAAATCGTTCAAACGATTGGGGGCTTTAGTCTGGGGTATTCGGATATTATCCGACGTGCGATGGGTAAGAAAAAAGACCTCTCTGCCTACAATGATGAGTTTAGTCAAGGGGCGGCGAAACAAAGTTTGGACTATAAAAAAGCGTCCGAACTGTTCGACCTGATTGAAAAATTTGCAGGATACGGATTTAACAAATCACACTCAGCAGCGTATGCGATGGTCACGTTCCAAACGGCATGGCTCAAAACCTATTATCCTCAAGAGTTTATGGCGGCATTGCTCACTAGCGAGAAAGACAACACCGACAAGGTTGTTAAATACATAGACGAAGCTAAGCGGATGAAAATCTTTCTCGGTGCTCCAAATATTAACCATTCGCAGCTAGAATTTTCTGCGATTAACAAAGACGGGCAAGATCAAATTCTTTTCGGTCTTGGGGCGATTAAAGGAGTCGGAGAAGCGGCGGTTGAGTCTATCCTCGATGCCAGAGCTAAGAGTGAATTCAAAGACATTCAAGATTTTATCAACCGTATCGAACCTCAAAAAGTCAATAAGCGGGTGATTGAGTGCATCATCAAAGCAGGGGGTTTTGACGCTTTTGGCTATTCACGCCGTGCATTGATCGAGCAAGTTGAAATGATGGTAGAAGCGGCGAAAAAAAGTTCATCGCTCCAAAAAGATGCCCAGTTTAGTCTTTTTGGGGACGACGAAGAGGTGATGAGTGTCGAACTCAATCTCAAGAATTTCGAGGAATACGATCTCAAAACACTGTTGGATTTTGAAAAAGATACGTTGGGCTTTTATGTCTCAGGGCATCCTCTCGATAACTTCCGTGAGCAAATCGACGCGATAAGCTATACGTTATCGTCCGAAGTTGAAAATATAGCGGATGGTTCTACCGCCATTTTTATCGGGAAAGTAGAAGAAATCACGAAAAAAATGTCGAAAAAAGGATCAGCTTTTGGGCTTGTGAGTCTCATGGATTTTCACGGCAATATCGAGATGATGCTTTTTTCCGATAAGCTTGAACAGCTTGAGGGGATGGATCAAGATGAGCCGATCGCGTTCAAAGTCAAAGTAACCCATACGGAGATGTTTACCCGTATTGGTGTAACAAAAATCATGACGTTGGCTGAAGCAAAAAAAGAGGCAAAAAAGGTGGAGACGAAGATTGTTGAAGCTCCGCAAGAGCCGTTACAGCTACGTATTCGACTCAGTGATAATCTCGAATCACTCGAAAAACTTTATACCCTCGTACGACGTCATCCGGGACGACGTAACATCAAACTTACCATTGTCTCAAAACTGTGCGATGTTGTTATCGATTCGGCGATACGGGTGGATAATAAAGTGATTGAAGAGATAAGTGCGTTGGAAGATGTGGATGTGATTTAATCTCGTCATTCCCGACTTGATCGGGAATCCAGTCATTACGCCTGATGTAAAAACTTTATTTGACAAAGCGTACGCTTTTCGGTACGATACTTGTATCAAGGAGTTTTTATGACAAAAATTATTACCGCGAGCCAAGCTCGATCGAATTTTTACAATCTCATCGATGAAACAGCACAGAGCCATGAGCCAATTATCATCACAGGAAAACGTCATAACGCCGTTATGGTCTCCCAAGAGGACTGGAGGGCGATAGAAGAGACGTTATATCTCACCTCTATCCCTAATATGGCACAATCGATTACGGATGCCATGAATGCACCTGATAACGAATTTAGCGAAACGGTTGAATGGTGAATTATAAAATTCTCTACAGTAAAGAGGCACAAAAAGATGCGAAAAAGCTCACTGCAGCAGGATTGTCGGATAAAGCTAAAGAACTGATTGCTCTCGTTGCTTTTAATCCGTATCAGACCCCTCCCAGTTATGAAAAGCTCGTAGGTAATCTCAGCGGAGCGTATTCGCGTCGAATTAATATTAAGCATCGGTTGGTTTATCAAGTAGATGAAGAGGGTAAAACCGTAAGAATACTTCGGATGTGGAGTCATTATGGGGAATAAACAAAATATACAGGAAGTATCATTATGAATCAAGAACTACATTATGTTGAACAATTTTATACTCAGGTGATTGAGTTTATAGCCAATTACAGTTTTCAGATTATTGGCGCACTCATCATTGTTGTCATTGGATGGTTTCTCTCAAAATATGTTTTCAATCTCTTGTTGAAATTTTTTAATAAGCATGATTTTGATGTGACCTTGAGCCGATTTGCGGCAAATGGGGTGCGAATATTGATTTTTGGGGCGATGATTATTGTTGCTATTGGAAAGCTTGGTATTTCTATTGCCCCTTTTATCGCTGCGGTGGGTGCTGTTTTCTTGACGGCAGGTTTGGCGATACAGGGGAGTGTTGCTAATTTTGCTGCTGGAATTTCGTTGATTATCAGTCGTCCGTTTAAAATTGGGGATACCATTTTGGTCAACAAGATTTATGGTGAAGTCGAAGAGATAAAACTTGCCTATACGACCCTTCGAACCGAAGATGAAGAACTCATAACCGTCCCCAATAAAAATATGATCGGAGAGGTGCTGGTCAATTCATTTAAATATCGGATTGTTGAATCCCGTGTAGGTATTTCCTATGATGATGACATCGAAAAAGCGATTGAGATTATCCGAAATGTGATCGATAATTTTGAAAATGTTTCTAAGGAAAACAAGTCCATTGTCGGGATAGATACATTTGGAGAAAATGCCGTCGAAATAGGGATGCGTTATTGGATTCCTACGAGAAGTTTTTTCAAAGTGCAGTATGAAGTCAATTTGGCGGTGTATAAAGCTCTGGGAGAGGCGAAGCTTACTATCCCCTATCCACAGAGAGAAGTGCGTATTTACCAATAAAATGGTTTAAAATGATAGTATACTTTTTTAAGAATCTCTAGGAGGGACCATGCGACTTTTTATGTATGCGATTATTTTTGTTTTTGTTTTTATTTTATTTAAAGCATTTTATCTCGATTCATTGCCTTCAAAGCCTGAGAATGAAGCCAACGCTACCGTCGAAGAAGTGATAACTGTACCTGAACCTGTAGCCACTGAAGCAGAACATAATCATGCCAAAGAGAATAGCAATCCTTCATCATGGGCAGATAAAAGCGGGCGACCCATCGATCAGTTGGGAGACAGTATTGCAGATAAGTTTAAAGGTAAGCTGTAACTTATTTATTTCGTGAGAGAAGTATTCCGCTTGTTACAATCAACACGGCTCCGAAAATAACCATCGGTGTCGGCAGCACATCACCTAATGCCATCCCAAAAAGTGAGGCAAACAGTACAACACTATAGCTGATGGTACTTACTAATCCCGCTTTCGCATAAAAATAAGCACGTGTCATATACAGCTGCCCAAATGCCGCCGCTCCTCCCATTAGTGCTATCCATAACCAGTCGATACCATTAGGGACAACAAAAGGGTTAAGCGCAAAGGCAAAAAGATTTGACGTAAAGAATTCTGCATAAATCATAAGTCCCAATGGGATGATAACCCCAAACAGCATAAATGACAATACGACAGAGCGTTCATCGTAATAAGCTTTTAGGCTTCGAACACTGGTGTAGGCAAGTGCAGATAAAAATCCTGTCAATAATCCCATAATATGCAAATAATCAATATGAAACCCACTCAACAACGCTACCCCTGTAAAACCGATAATAATGGCGAGTATAGAACGAATTTTGAGCTTTTCACCGAGTAAAATGAATGCGAGAATGGCGGTAAAAATCGGTTCCGTTTTAGCATAGACGATAGCATTTGAGAGAGAAGTAGCGCTGATCGTATAAAAAAATGTCAGTAGGGCAATCGTTCCGATAATCCCTCTAAAAATGAGGGTATAGGGTCGACCACCAACGTTTTGAATAGGTTTACGGACAATAAAAACCACTATTACAAGCAGACCTATCGCATTACGCCAAAAGGTCACCTCGACAGAACCCATGTGACCGGAGAGAAGTTTTGCAAAGAGCATGGTGAGTGCAAACAAAAAGGAGGCGGCAAGCATAAGCAAGATGCCACGATGCGTGTTGGTGATAGGAGTATTTTCAAAAATCATAGATGGAATTGTATCACGATCTTTTCTTGGAGAGTTGAAGTAATGCTGTTCTTGCACAAATCTTGCATATAGCTCGGTAACTCACTCCCTAGGAGTATCCGATGGTCAGCCGCGCAAAAATAAAAGAACTTATGAACGAGAGCGCCTGCTCTCACAGTAAAGACAAAAAACCGGGAGAGGGGTGTGATAAGCCCAAGCCTGGTCTTGCTGCAGGTGGATGCGCTTTTGATGGCGCTCAAATTTCTCTTTTTGCTCTTTATCATGCGAAAAAAATGGGAAGAAATCAAGTTCAACGTTATAAATAAATATAGAATATACAATCCAATATAAATCCTATAAATCTCTTTTAAAAATCAGATTTTTAAGACTTCGATCTTCTTCTATTTCGGGGAAGCTCTCCATACTTTTTAACCTTTCGACGTATTGAAATTCCGGAGCATTCTCTCTAAAAAGAGTCTTGATAAATTCACTATCCAGTTCAGGAGCGTTCAGTGCCGATAACACAGTACACTCTTGCGCAGCAAACTCATGAAGTCGGCGGATGATTTTTTCATAGTCGCTGGTTGCAGCGAAAGAGCCTTTTTGGAAGCTTGGCGGGTCGATGATGATAAGATCGTATGGTCCTGATTTACGGATACGGCTCCACGATTTTAGGATATTGTAGGGCATAAACTCTACTTTTTTTGTATCAAGTTTGTTGAGGCGGTGGTTTTCCCGTCCAGTGGTGAGGACATTTTTGTTCATGTCTACATTGACGACTGACTTCGCCCCTGCATCGATGGCAACTACGGAAAATGAACAGGTGTAAGAAAAGAGGTTTAGGATATTTTTCCCGTATGCGTGTTCACGGACAAATGCCCGTCCGAGTTTCATATCGGGGAAGAAGCCGATGTTTTGTGCGTTAAGAAAGTTGATAGTGTATTTGAGACCATTCTCTATCGCAAGACACTGTTCTTGGAGTTTCCCCAAGATGACAGTGGACGGTGCTTTGGGAAGATATCGCTGCTGTACGACCAATGCTTCCCATTTTCCCTCACGTGTATAGCAATCACGTAACATCGAGACGATAGCATCCTCTTTCTCATCTTCATCAAATAATACAGCAAAAAGGACTTGATCCACACTGTCTACGGTGAGAAATCGATACCCATCATATGTATTTCCCCGACCATGAAACAATCGGGTGTATTCTTCATTTATAGTACGTGCATTGGCGATTAATAGTTGTTGTAAGTCTTCTAAGTTCATTCAAGTGTCTTTGGTCAAAGTGGCGCAATTATAGCAGGTCTTTGGTGTAAGGATTGATGTGAGATAAAGATTGTCTAGCGTAGCATGAGCGTAAATATTTCGGGGTATACTTTCAATTAAAAAGATAATATTATGAAAAAACTTAGCCTCTTTCTCCTTCTTGGATGCTCTTTGTATGCCACAGACTTACGTTCTAAAATTGATCATATTATCGTTGTCTATCTTGAAAATCGCAGTTTCGATAATCTCTTTCGAGGATTTGAAGGGGCGGATACGTCGGATAAACCCGTTAAACCTTATTCCTTGCAAGTAGACACGAATGGCACCGTGTATCAATCCCTTCCGATGGGAGAAGAGGCAATAAAAGCGGGATTTCCGAGAGAAATAGAGAACAAGCCGTTTTTGCTCGATTCTACTGTTTCACAAGAGGGGATAACCCCTGATCTAATTCATCGGTTTTATCAAAATCAGCAACAAATCAACAGCGGAAAGAATGACCGTTTTGCAGTACAGAGTGATGAAAAAGGATTGACGATGGGGTATCACGATATTCGTACAAGCGCATTGTGGAAATATGCCAGTGAGTATACCCTTTGTGATTATTTTTTTGCTGGGGCATTTGGGGGATCATTTTTAAACCATCAATGGCTTATCTCTGCACGTACTCCGTATGTAGGGTTAGAATCAAATATCTCTCGTTATGAATTAAATGCAAATACTGAGGTGCTAAAAGATGGTATTTTAACTCCTGATGGATATGCCGTTAATACGATACAACCTTATAATCCACCGTATAAAGCTAAATATTCTGATCCTTTGTTACGATTAAAACCACTTGAGTACGATACTATCGGTGATCGGCTGAGTGACAAAAATATATCATGGAGTTGGTATAGCGGTGGATATGATGAAGCAATAGCGCTTAGGGGCGATCAAATTAACTATCAATACCACCATAATCCTTTTTTGTATTTCGCACGTTACGCTCCACAAACACAAGGAAGACAGCATCTTAAAGACGAAAAAGAGTTTTTCAAAGAATTAGAAGAGGGGAGATTACCGAAAGTCGTTTTCTTCAAACCTTCCGCTGAAAACAATCAGCATCCTGGATATGCCAGTATTAAAGCTGCGGATGAAAAACTTAGTCAAATCGTCGAATCTGTTCGAAGCAAACCCAAACTATGGAAAAAATCCCTTATCATCGTCACGTACGATGAAAATGGTGGATTGTGGGATCATGTCGCACCACAAAAACAAAGATGGAACGATTTGCTATGAGGAGGAGACAATCACTCCGATTTTCGATGAAAATGGAAAAATCGCCTATTACGTATCTACGGGTAAAGATGTCTCTTCACGTGTTGCATTGGAAAAGGCACTGCGTGAATCCGAAACGCTTTATCATACACTGTTGGAATATTGGTCATTGATCCTGATACAGGTAAAGCGATAGAATTTAATAGTATCGCGCATAAAGCACTCGGTTACACTGCTGAAGAATTTACCCAGCTTCGAGTTACGGATTATGAGGTAATAGAAACCGCTGAAGAGACACAAGCACACATAGAAGCATTGAAAAATGGGAAATCTGAAATATTTGAAACACAGCATCGAGCCAAAAATGGGGAAATCAGAGATGTTGTTATCTCGGTACAGCTCATTACGGTAAAAGAAAAACCGTATTTATTCTCCGTATACCATGACATTACCTCCCTCAAACAATATGAACGGGCACTTGAAGTTGCTAAGCAAAATACTGAATCAGCAAATAAATCCCTTACGGAACAAGCCAAACTTTTAGAAGAGTATGCATTTTTAGATCCCCTTACTCATCTTTTTAATCGTCGGAAATTTGACAAGGTATTTGATGTAGAGTGGCGTCGTGCATTGCGTAACGGTGAACCATTGTCTATTTGTATGATTGATATTGATTCTCAACTTTCGCACATAGATTCCAGTAAAAACACTAGCTAAAACCCATCTACAAAATCCCATAAATAGGCACTTTTAAGTATAATTTAGTCGACCAAAACACGATTATACGGAGCTTTTTTATGGGT
>Ga0265593_1001263_pt1 | contig 12016 bp, 15 predicted proteins | sample saktaG_8_FD_190136 | JGI IMG/M metagenome (GOLD analysis project Ga0265593, IMG submission 190136) | Saline water microbial communities from Sakinaw Lake, British Columbia, Canada - sak_2011_5_24_36m | ecosystem: Environmental > Aquatic > Non-marine Saline and Alkaline > Saline ...
GCGTAGCATTTGCTCGCCAAACATCCACGATGTATTGGCAAAGTAGCGCATAAAGCCTTGGTGAGTTAAGGCGCGGTTAAATAGTTTTTTTATTGGTATTAACACAAAAAGAAGGCGTCTATGAAGTATTGCAATGCGCTGAAAAAATTAAACTTTTGAGGCACGTTAAATGTAGTATTGGTGTTCATTATTGTTAGCAAAATGGATTAATGATCTTAAGTCGCCCTTCAATTAACTGGCCGTTTTGCATGTCTTCCGAATATAGAGTGTTGCAACCAGCATCGAGTGCAGAGGAAATTATTAGACTGTCATACCAAGAAAATTTATATCTATCTTGAATATTAAGTGCCACTTCAATGGTTGACATCGTAATTAACTCTACGTGGCACACTTCATGAAGTGTTTTGATTAACTGACGCACATCTGACGTGGCTAAACCCAGACGTTTTGTAGTGACATTAACGGTTTCTGAAAGCACTTGGGTTGAAATGCAAGGTCTATCTAAAAACAGCGGTACAGCTATTTGAGCTTTGGTTGAGTTTTCACCTAATGAATAAATAATAACATTCGTATCAATAAATACTTTACCGAGCATTGGCATCGTCTCTATTAAATACGTAATGACTCACATCGACCTTAACGCTTTTGAATAGCGCCTCAATCTCACCAGCCGTTTTGGGTGCTATAGGAAGCTCAGTAGCTAACTGCCTAGCTTTAAGAAAAGCAATGAAATCTAGTATTTCAGCCTGCTTTTCTAACGGTAAAGTTTCAGCCTCACGCGCAATCACATCAGCGTATCCCATATATATTGCCTCCCTAATAATAACGGTTGATTATAACAGTTACAGTGCTAACTAGATTTACGCGCATTCTAATTAGTCCTTACCAAACAAATCACGGCTATAGACTTTATCGGCTACATCACTAATATCGTCGGTCATTCGGTTGGCCACAATCACATCGGCTTCTTGCTTAAATTGAGATAAGTTGTTCACCACTTTTGAGTTAAAAAACTCAGCCTCTTTAAGCGCAGGTTCGTACACAATAACCTCTATGCCTTTGGCTTTAATGCGCTTCATAATGCCTTGAATGCTAGAGGCACGAAAGTTATCTGAGCCGGCTTTCATAATGAGTCTGTGTATACCTACTACTTTTGGCTTGCGCTTGAGTATGCTGGCGGCAATAAAGTCTTTACGCGTGGTGTTGGCGTCCACAATGGCGCCTATTAAGGTTTGCGGCACATCGTTATAGTTAGCGAGTAATTGTTTGGTGTCTTTAGGCAGGCAATAACCGCCATAACCAAATGACGGATTATTGTAGTGGTCGCCAATACGCGGGTCTAAACTTACGCCCTGAATAATTTGTTTGGTATCTAAGCCATGCGTGGCGGCGTAGGTATCAAGCTCGTTAAAAAATGCTACGCGCATGGCTAGGTAAGTATTGGCAAATAGCTTTACCGCTTCAGCTTCTGTGCTATCGGTAAACAGCACTTCTATGTTTTGCTTAACGGCGCCTTGCTGTAGCAATTTTGCAAACATTTCAGCACGGGCTGAGCGCTCACCAATCACAATGCGGGATGGGTGCAAATTGTCGTATAGCGCTTTGCCTTCACGCAAAAACTCAGGTGAAAATATGATGTTATTGCAACTAAATTGCGCGCGTATTTTATTGGTGTAACCCACTGGCACGGTTGATTTAATCACCATCACCGCTTGCGGATTAATGGCGATTACATCTTGAATAACAGTCTCAATTGAGCGCGTATTAAAGTAGTTGGTTTCAGCATCATAGTCAGTTGGGGTGGCAATAATCACGTAATCTGCGCCTTCATAAGCTTCTTGCTTATTGAGCGTGGTCCGAAGATTAAGGGCTTTATGGTTTAGATATTCCTCAATTTCAGCATCTTCAATGGGTGATTGCTTACGATTAAGCATTTCTACTTTTTCAGCAATAATATCTAGAGCGACCACTTCATTATGCTGAGCCAGTAGCACTGCATTTGAAAGGCCTACATAACCAGTACCGGCAATTGCTATTTTCATACTAACCTTTGTTTCAAACTAATCATTAAAATTCTTAAAATCTTGATAAGCACTAGTCAGCCCATCTTTTAACTGCATTTTTACATTCCAGCCCAATTGATTCAATCGACCAGAATCCATCAACTTACGCATAGTGCCATCTGGCTTGGTGCTGTCTAATACAATATCACCTGTAAAACCCACCACTTCTTTGATTAAATTAGCCAGTTCTGCAATGGTTAAATCACTACCGCTACCCAAGTTAAGCAATGGCGGCAAGCCATCGTTTCGATCTGCGGCTAACAACGGCTTAAATACTTCATCCGACAAATTCATCACAAACACACAGGCTTCTGCCATATCGTCACTGTACAAGAATTCACGCTTTGGTGTGCCTGTCCCCCAAATGGTGACCTTGTCTTGATTGTTCACCTTGGCTTCATGAAACTTACGAATCATGGCCGGAATCACATGGCTATTTTCAGGGTGATAGTTATCGCCTGGCCCATAGAGATTAGTAGGCATGGCGGCTAGGTATTGCGTGCCATGCTGACGATTATAGCTCCAGCACATTTCAATACCGGCGATCTTAGCCAAAGCATAAGGTCGATTGGTAGGTTCTAACGGGCCGCTAAGCAGGTATTCTTCTTTAATCGGCTGTGGGCAATCACGCGGATAAATACAACTAGAGCCTAGAAACAATAGTCGTTTAACGCCAACTACATACGACTGATGAATCACATTGCTTTGTATGGCTAGATTTTCTTGAATAAACTCTGCTGGGTAGATGTTGTTGGCATGAATGCCCCCCACCTTTGCGGCTGCTAAAATTACGTATTCCGGTTTTTCAGATGCAAAAAAATCAGCAACCAATTGTTGATTGGTTAAATCAAGTTCGGCATGGGTGCGGGTAAGGACGTTGGTGTAGCCTTGCGCTTGCAATTGACGCATTAAAGCCGAGCCGACTAACCCTCGGTGACCAGCTACATAAATCTTAGCATTTTTATTCATCATTATTCGTGATAATCCATCGCTTGATAACCATGTTTCTTCACCAGCTCATCGCGTTGGGCTGATTTGTAATCCTCACGCACCATTTCTGCCACCAGTTCATGAAAGGTGATTTTTGGTGTCCAGCCAAGTTTCTCTTTGGCTTTAGTGGGATCACCCAACAACGTTTCTACTTCGGTCGGCCTGAAGTATCGGGCATCGACTTGCACAATGCATTTATCTTGCCAATAGCCCTTTTCTTCAATACCCGTGCCTTGCCAGGTAATTTGCATATCCAACTCTTTAGCGGCAGCATTGACGAAATCGCGCACACTGTATTGCACACCAGTTGCAATCACGAAGTCTTCAGCCACTTCTTGTTGTAGCATCAGCCATTGCATCTCCACGTAGTCTTTAGCATGGCCCCAATCACGTAAAGCATCTAAGTTACCTAAGTATAAGCAATCTTGTAAGCCTAGGTTAATACGGGCTAGTGCACGTGTAATTTTACGCGTGACAAAAGTCTCTCCACGAACGGGTGATTCATGGTTAAACAATATGCCGTTACAAGCATAAATACCATAAGCTTCACGGTAATTCACTGTGATCCAATACGCATAAAGCTTAGCGACGGCATATGGGCTACGTGGGTAAAATGGCGTAGTTTCTTTTTGTGGTGTTTCTTGCACTAAGCCATACAGCTCTGAAGTTGAAGCCTGATAAAACTTGGTCTTCTTTTCTAGGCCGAGTATACGGATAGCTTCCAAGATACGTAAGGTACCGATACCATCGGCATTAGCCGTATATTCTGGAGTTTCAAAACTCACAGCCACGTGGCTCATAGCCGCTAGGTTATAGATTTCATCCGGTTGTGTTTGCTGGATGATGCGAATTAGATTAGTTGAGTCTGTGAGGTCGCCGTAGTGCAACACGAAGTTTTTGTTATCGACATGCGGGTCTTGGTACAGGTGATCGATACGATCGGTATTGAACAAGGAGGCGCGGCGTTTTACACCATGCACGATATAGCCCTTGCCCAATAAGAACTCGGCTAAGTAAGCCCCATCCTGACCGGTAACGCCAGTAATTAATGCAACTTTCTTGGTATCTTTACTCATTGATTGGTTAACCTTCCATAGTGATCATCAAACCTAACAATATCATCTTCACCCACATATTCGCCGCATTGTACTTCAATAATACTTAAAGGTTCACTGGTATTGTTAGCCAAGCGATGTCTGTGCGTTTGCGGTATATACGTGGACTGATTTTCTTGTAATATGTATTCAATGTCATTATTGCTGATTGTAGCAACACCTGACACCACCACCCAATGTTCGGAGCGATGTTTATGCATCTGCATCGAAAGTTTCGCACCGGGATTAACGACGATGCGTTTTATCTTAAAATTAGCGCGTTCTTCTAATACCGTGTAGCTACCCCATGGCCTATAGACCGTTTGGTGTATCTCGGTGAGTGCCGGCCTGATTGCTTTCACCTCAGCAACCAAGGCTTTAATATCTTCGGCACGACTTCTATCGCAAATTAAGGTTGCATCTGCGGTTTGTATCACAACCACATTATTGAGGCCTAAAGTGGCAACCAAACCTGTTTCTGTCCAGATCAAGCTGTTTTTCGTATCCAAGTTAACCACTTCGCCATGGGTGACGTTGTTATGCGCATCTTTTTCATGGCGTGCATAAATAGAGTCCCAGCTACCTAAGTCGCTCCAAGCCATGTCGACTGGTACTACGGCAATTTTTTCAGCTTGTTTGGCCAACACTTCTGCCAAGCCGTAATCCATGGATAAACTTGGAAACTTGGCATAACTCTCAACCAAATTAGCTGGATTAATTTCGAGAACTTGTTGATAGATTGCTGGCTGATACTGCTCTAGCATCTGCATAAAAGTACTGGCTTTGAACACAAACATGCCGCTATTCCATAAGTAGCCATCACGCACAAATTGTTGTGCATTTTCAATATCTGGTTTTTCGACAAACTGCGCGACTTGGTGCACTGCTAAATCACCTTCGAACGGCAATTGCTCACTAGGTTTAATATAACCGTAGCCAGTTGCAGGCTCATGCGGTTTAATACCAAGCAGCACCAAATAATCTTGTTCGGCCACCTGCTCTGCGGTTTGCCACGCACTTAAAAAAGCATCTTCATTATCAATAGAATGATCAGAGGCAAATACACCAATCAACGCTGCCTGATCTTGCTGGTAGATTTGATAGGTAGCCCAAGCAATTGCCAGTAAGGTGTTTCGGGCACTTGGTTCAGCCAGCACATTGGCAACAGCTTCAGGATAAAGCTCAGCCAACTGGCCTTTTACTTCAAATTTATGATCTTCGTGGGTAACGGTGAATAAGTGCGCTGGGTCAATGTGCTGCGTTAAACGTTGAGCAGTTTGCTGAAGCAAGGTTTGCTCACCATTCAAAGCAAGCAACTGCTTGGGCCGTAGCGTGCGCGATAACGGCCATAACCTAGTACCAGAACCGCCACAAAGAATGACTGCATAGCAATTATTCAAGACTGATGACTCCAGCAGCTAAAGTTGGTGAGCTTAGCGCGATGTTTGTCACGGGCTTCAGATTTAAAGTTAACTCGGCGTTTGCTTCATGCATTAATGTGCTGATTTCGGCTTGCAGTAGTTCATATTCCTGCATCTTTGCCTTTAAGAAACGTAGCGTGATACTTGACTTTGCTTCAATGCCACTCGGCGTCAGCAAATACATATAGGCTAATTTATTCTGGCTATTGCGGAAATTACTCGCTTTAATTAAACCAATATCCATCAACGCCTTGAGACAAAAGTTTGCCTTACCGAGACTCACGCCTAAGCTCTTAGCCAATTCGCGCTGACTAATCTCCGGTTGCGCTTCAAGCAGCTTCAGAATCTTGTATCGGTATTCATCAGTTAGCATTTATTGGATGGTCATTAGGATGGTTATCTTAGTGCGTTCATCGCTTGAACATGAGTTTACCAAAGAAACTCATTTATATGCAACCTCTTCCGTAACGACAAGATTAAAAAGATAGCAACTTACCAGTTACCAATTAGGCTTGAGATCTCATCCACTTTTTGCTGAACCAATTGAGCATCAGCACGCGACTCTACATTTAATCGCAGCAACGGCTCGGTATTGGAACCACGCAGATTGAATCGCCATTCAGTGAAAGTCATACTTAAACCATCGGTTTCATCGATGCTGGGCGATTCCGACATAAAGTGTTGCTGAATGTGCCTTATGGCGTCAGTAACATTCTCCACTTTAAAGTTGAGCTCACCGCTACACGGAAATAAGGCGATACGCTCCGCCACTAGCGCAGATAATGATTGGCCAGATTGACTCAATAATTCACAAACCAGCAGCCAAGGAATCATGCCGCTATCGCAGTAGGCAAAATCCCTAAAATAATGATGCGCACTCATTTCACCACCGTAAATGGCATTCTCTAAACGCATGCGCTCTTTGATGAAAGCATGGCCGGTTTTGCTCATAATGGCATTCCCGCCAGACTTGGCTACAATATCTTGCGTATTCCAAACTAGGCGTGGATCATGGATGATATTTTCATGAGGATGCTTAGCTAAAAATGCCGCAGCCAGCAATCCTACGATGTAATACCCCTCAATGAATGTGCCTTGCTCATCAAATAAAAAGCAACGGTCAAAATCACCGTCCCAAGCAATGCCCATATCAGCTTGATGCGCCAGCACGGCTTCAGCTGTCGCAGCTCTATTTTCTGGTAACAGAGGATTCGGGATTCCATTGGGGAAGCTACCGTCTGGCGCATGATGTATTTTAATGAAACTAACAGGAATTTGTCGTAGCTGTAGCGCCTGCTCTAAAGCATCAATCACATGCCCTGCCGCGCCGTTGCCAGCATTCACCACCAGCTTAAGCGGGCGCAATTTATCCACATCAATATAAGTGAGCAAGTGCTCGACGAACGCCGGTAAAACATTTTGCTTGCTCAAAACTCCCTTTGGCTTTACATGCATGAACTGATTAGCTTCTGCGAGTCGTTGTATCTCATGTAGGCCAGTGTCACCACTAATCGGTCTTGCGCCTACTCTGACCAATTTCATGCCGTTATAATCCATCGGATTATGACTGGCCGTCACTTCGATGCCGCCATCCACCTCAAGATGAAATGTCGCAAAATATACCTCTTCAGTCCCCGCCAAACCAATGTCAATAACATTAACACCTTCATCCATCAACCCACGGGCAAGCGCCATTTTCAAGGGCTCACTGCTATGGCGTATATCCGCACCGATGACCACTGATTCAGGTTGCAAATAAACGGCATAAGCCCGACCAATGCGGTAGGCGATATCCTCGTTCAGTTCGACTCCGAGTTTTCCGCGGATATCGTAGGCTTTGAAGCAAGTGAGCATTACAAGGTCTTTTCAATTTTAAAAAATAGATAATGCCCAGCAAGAGAACCGATGTCAAATGGTCAATTTGTTTATCACTCACCAAAGTAGATGCTTAATGATATTCAAAGAAATCTTCACAGGACAGCAATCGCTACAAATCCGGCACGCTTCACTTTAGAATGAATTATCGAGAGATTGAACCCATATATCATGACTTCAATGTAGCAGCAAAATCTTAAGTGAAGTTAATGGATTAGCGAAATGACTGGAGTGGTAAATGTATTTACACAAAGACTTGTTGGCGGCGTATCAACCTGACAGAATGCTAGGAAACTTCAAATTACGAACGCTAATGCCGTATACAAACTTAACTGTTGACGTTTAACGTTTAACGTTATACATTACTCATATGGCTATCCAATCATTTCGTTGTAAAGAAACAAGATCTATTTATGAAGGACTTTCTGCTAATGGATTTAATAGTATTAGGGCCGTTGCAGAACGCAAGCTCCAGATGCTTGACGATGCCGTTGAGTTAAGGGACCTAAAGTCTCCACCTGGAAATCGATTAGAGCAGCTAGCCGGCAATCGTTCTGGCCAATACAGTATTCGAGTGAATGACCAATGGCGTGTTTGCTTTGTCTGGGGCATTAATGGCCCCGAAAACGTTGAGATTGTGGATTACCACTAAGGAGCAATAAATGATTAAAAATAAGATGAGACCAATACACCCCGGCGAGATTCTTAGGGAGGAGTACCTTGAGCCGCTTGGGATGAGCGCAAACGCGCTCTCGATGGCGCTTCGTGTTCCCGCGCCACGGATTAATGAAGTCGTCCGTGAGCGCCGTGGTGTGAGTACCGATACGGCCCTCCGGCTTGCGCGTTTCTTCAGCACCACCCCACAGTTCTGGCTTAACCTCCAAACAAGTTTTGATCTTAAACAGACCGAATTGGAGGTGGGTAAGAAAATTGAGCACGAGATTCATCCAATCCAAGTGGCTGCGTAATGACTTTAAATGAAGTCTCCCACCGCTAAACGCCAAATACAGGTGTTGTAGCGGGGGTTTCTAAGGTCAACGACCAGAGCGTAGGAGTGTTGCCACCCATGCGACTTACCTCGGTCTCACTTAGCGTAGATTGCATTTCTGCAACCAGTTTGGAGCCTTCCGCCCCTACTTTACTACGAGTAATCCTGCACCGTTTCTTTTCCTTCTGAATACACTTGCCCGCTAATAACTGCTTAACACCACGCAGGGCAATCACTTTCGCGGCATTATGGTCAGCATGGTCAGTGTTTCCGCAGCTTAGGCAGACGAATTCGGCTTGAGATACCCGATTGTCTTGGTGAACGTGACCGCACGCGGCACATTCCTGCGAAGAGTAGAATGGTGAAACTTCGATAACCAACTTGCCCTGACGACAGGCTTTGTACTGCAAATAGGTTTTTGTTTGTCCCCACGTAGACGCCAGAATCGACTTATTAAGACCCGACTTGGCGGTTGCGCCATTACGAATGTATTTGCCTTGAGCGTCCTGTTTAGGCTTGGGTTTTTTAGTCATATTTTTGACTTTAAGTGCCTCGAACACATATAGCTTGTAACGCGGATTAGTAGAAAGCGCATGACTGGTTTTGTGTGCCACATCTCGGCGCACATCAGCACCGTAACGCTGGTAACTCGCTACACGGCGCTTTGCTTTGAGCCAACCACTCGAACCCAACACTCTACGTGCTTGACGGCGCTGCCAGCGTTTCTTGTGGCGCTCTTGCTTAAGTAACTGTTGTTTTTGCGGTGGAGTAAAATCAAATTGCTGATAATCACTTCCCGCCAAAGGCAGGGTAACACCACGGTCTAGGCCAACCGTCATTTTACGCAACTCCACCTCATCGAACTGGGTTAGCCAGTCCATAGTATCTTTGTCGGTTGGCTCTGGCACGTTATTGTCATAATTGAACGAAACGTGCCAACGGCCACCATGAATGCTGACGTGTAGCGAAGCTGGTGGTTTGAATGCTTTGTGTGCTTTGAAGGCTAACAGACCTACAGGGAACTTCTTAATGCCAATATGCAGTTGATAGCCAGTTATCTCACCCGTATTAGTATCAACCATAGGCACAAACTTGAATAACTCCGAGGTGAGCCATACAGACTGCTTACCATGCTTGTTGTGAATAGTAGGACGACCACCTAACTTAGAAAAATAACGACCGTAGGCTTGCTTCCATAGCACTGCGCCGTTGCGCAACAAAACGCTAGGCACTTCTGACAGATAGGGCGTGAGTTCGCTTTTGAACTGGCTGTATTGCTGGTCTATTGGCGCGTACTGTCCAGTGTGATTGAGTGATTTGTGTGCGAAGCGGCGGAAATACTGGTCTTCTCGCACCTTGGCGTTGTAGATATTACGCTGACAGCCAATCCACTGCAACAAGATTTTCGCTTGAGCAGTAGTCGGGTGACAACGAAATTTATTACCAATTTGCATAGGTGTTATACTACCACAATTAATTAAGGCGCAAGTATGGAAAACAATAATAAATCAAGTTCTCATGCAGTATTTAACATTAAGCTACATATTGTTTTTGTGACTAAATATAGGCGCAAAACACTCACGCCAGAACTGTTGGAGTACCTCAAAACTGCTTTTACAGAGACGCTTGAAGCATGGCGGTGTAAGTTAATTGAATTTGGTGGTGAAGCTGACCACATACACTTGCTGGTGGACATCCATCCTGCGCTCGATATTTCTATTCTCATTAACAACTTAAAGACGGCCAGCGCAAGGAAAACTAGAAATCGGTTTGAGGCACATCTTGCGCAGTTCTATTACAAGCCGTTGTTTTGGCATCGGGCATATTTCGTTGGTAGTGTAGGCGGTGCGACGCTAGAAACGGTGCGAGCTTACGTGGACGCACAAGGCACGATGGAGCATGCAAGTAAATCTGAAGCGAAAAAACTAAAATCAAAACCGCCCGCTTTGGCGTGTGAATAATGCGCTTCAGCGCATATATTCCACGGACATGCCAAGAACCGGTAACCCACCTCTTGCCTCAAAGCTGGTTCGGAATTCGGCTAAGATGGGGAATGCGCGGGCAAATGTTCAATAGAGGCTTTACCAATTTTCAGCGCCTAATGTTTGCGGAGCAACCATCACTTCACCTCCATGCTCTGCAGGATTAAACAGCGCTAATCGCTGATCTAAAGTTAAAACCACTTCTGTGACTGGCTTAATAATAATTTCTCCATTGAGGACGCTGATACGCACACGTTGATGTGCCTTCAAGTGTTATTCACGCGCAATTGCTGTAGGCAAGCGCACACATAAATTATTACCCCATTGCTTAACGTCTAACTCCACTTCAATCATGGCTTTCCCCCACTTAATGTATAAACTTTGTCGTGTAAGAGTCAAGACTTAAAGCAATCATTTAGTTGCTGCTATTGAAATAAGAATCGCTGGTCAGTTTAAAAAATTCAATAAGGTAAACCTCTGGCCCTGCCGGGGGACTCACTGGTTTGACATCATATTCTTAGGCCATTGCCTTGATGTAACAAACAGCACGGTAATGCCGCACTCTCACTTATATAGGAAGCTAATGACGCTTACCAAACTAGGGAAGCAACAACCGTTTCTCACTTACACCAGAAGCTAATGCCGTAGATCGATTTAATTAGCCATTGGCTATTTCCTGACATTTTAATCATTTTCAAGAAAAGTATCTAAATTCATGAATAGTGACTATTGATGCACGCATCCCCATTAATATAACTAAAGCTCCCAATCTTCAATCGCAAGACCTTTTACTCGGCTAAACTCACCCGTGTTATGCGTAATCAACGTGACGTGGTTGGCACGTGCAATCGCGGCAATCATTAAATCATTAGCGCCAATCAAACACCCTTGGGCGGTTAGATCAGCACGAATCTGTGCGTAATGTTCTACAGCAGCATCATCAAAATCAAAGCTTTGTAACGGTGCAAATAATTTTTGTAGCAGTTGTAGATTATTTTCTTTGTACTCGCTGCGCAATGCTCCAAACAAAAGCTCTGCCTTGACCACACTGCACAAAGCGATGTCAGTAGGGCTATATTTTGCAAAATGCCGGCGCGCATTTAAGTTTTTGCGTTGCCATAACTGAATGCAGGCATTGGTGTCTAATAACCGTATCAATTGAAACTGTTCCGCGTTTCAAGCACTAACTCAGTGGGTCTAATTTGCGGTCCGCCTTGCCATGCATCGAATAAATCAAAATAGCCTGCTGGCCATTGATTTTGTGCGTCCGTTTCGCGCTTAACAAGGTTAGCCAAATATTTAGAAAGCGGTAAATTAGCCTTCTTTGCCCTTATCCGTATTTGCGTTTCAACTTCATCCGGGACATAAAAGTGCAATTGGGACATGATTTTAACTCCATATATGTGCTATATGTGAAATGTAGACTCTATTCGTTTCATTGTCAACGGTTAGCAATACTACTAAGCATCATAATGAAAGTGGGGTATTCAGCTAAATGCTGTGCTTATCCTCGCCAAGGGAGAGATGGCGCCAAAATATCCAGAGATGCAGGCGCTTTATTACGAAGATTGGGTGGTGCGGCGAACCCCTGCTTCACATTTTT
>Ga0265593_1001269_pt1 | contig 11979 bp, 11 predicted proteins | sample saktaG_8_FD_190136 | JGI IMG/M metagenome (GOLD analysis project Ga0265593, IMG submission 190136) | Saline water microbial communities from Sakinaw Lake, British Columbia, Canada - sak_2011_5_24_36m | ecosystem: Environmental > Aquatic > Non-marine Saline and Alkaline > Saline ...
AAACGTGATGGGGGCGGTTGGCCACACTTAGTTTGGGAAAGATACCGTTGACAACATTACGATTAATGATACCCACCGCGTGGGATGCAAGCCAAGACAGTTGCGAGTGGGCTATTTTAGATCGCCCAAGTTTAGTTGGCCTAGACGGTTTAGGCGGCAAAGCTAAAGTGTTGCGTCGCGGCAAAGATCTTTTAACCGCGCTGCCGCAATGCGATGAAACCGAAATTGTCGTGCCAGCCGCAATGGTTGGTTTTATTTCGGCAAAACTACCGCCAGGCAGCCACGCCAAAGTATTAAACGCGCTGCCGTTTTTGGTAGAAGCTGGCTTGATAAGCGCACCAGAAGAAACGCACGCTGTACTGGCAGCGAAATCTGACGCGCAGATTATTGTAGCCGTCATCCAAAAAGCTTGGATGAAACGCGTGCTAGACAAACTCACACGCGCCGAAATATTTCCAATACGATTGTTTCCAGAAACCCTGCTACCCGATTTGGTAGAGAATGGCTGGGCAATAGTTTGCCGAGGCCATGAAAGCTTTGTTCGTATAAGTACTAGCCAAGGTTTTCCACTAGATGTGGACACTGACGGTGAAGCTGTGCCGTTTGTGCTGGCAATGGCTGTGGCGCAAGCTGAGGAATCTAAACGGCCTGCCAGCATTCATGTGTATGGCGAGTTGCCTAAACATGCGGCAGAATGGGCTGTGCAGTTAGGTGTTTCTATCACGCGTGCTAGTCAGCAGGAATGGTTTGTAAGCAACACTAAGCCCATAGTTAACTTATTGCAGGGTGAGTTTCAACCTTCAGGCGATATTTCGCGCAGACTCATTGCGTTTAAACCGATGGCAATTACGCTCGCAGGTTTATTACTCATGCAAGTCAGCTTTTCTATGGTTGATTACGCCGTCAAAGTGCGGCAAAACAGCAAGCTTGACCAAGCGATGGTGACGCAATTCAAGGCCACTTTCCCTAACGCGACCACAGTTGTGGATGCGTCATTGCAAATGCAGCGTAATTTGGACGACCTAAAACACGGTGCGGGCCAAAGCAGCAATGCTGATTTTATACCCTTGCTTGCCTCGGTCACCACAAGTATCGGCGCCATTTCAGCAGAAAAGCTAAAAGGCATGGATTATCAGAATGGCAAACTCGTATTGAGTTTATTGATGCCAGATATGGAGCAAGCGCAAGCCATGCGTCAGCGATTAAGCACACCTGGTTTATCTGCCACCATAGAAAGCGCCCACCCATCCGCACAGGGCTTAGATTTACAACTTGTGATTAGCGCGAGCGCCTCATGAAACAACAACTAATGGCCCGCTGGAATAGCTTTTCCAGCAAAGAAAAACGCATTCTGTCTATATTGGCTTTCGTCATATTGGGGCTGATTTTTTACGCTTTTGTCTGGTTGCCAGTGCAACATGGGCGTGAACGCTTAGCGCTAACAATCCCCGAAAAACAAGCCAAGCTATTGCTAATGCGCTCACAAGCCGCCGATATTGAACTTTTGCGTACTCAATACAAATCATTAGGCGCGTCTGCGGGCGCGTTAAAGGCGGCTATTGAGGTTTCTGCAAAATTTCATGGCCTAGTACCAAGCTATGGTGACGCAGTAGCAAGGGGTAACTCAGTGAAAAATAGTGATGACCAGCTAGTGCTTACGCTCACAAAAGTGAGTTTTGATACATGGGTTAAATGGGTCGAATCACTACAAAGCCAGAGTCATGTACGTGTTAAATCTTGCCGCATTACGCCTGAAGGTATTGCTGGCCAAGTTAAGGTAGAAGCGGTATTTACTGCCGCAGAATAGGATTTAGGGTTACGTCAATATGAAACGTCTTTTTTTACTCGGCATTGCCAGCACGCTTGTTTTTTTATGCGTCTTTGCACCAACGCAATTGTTAGGTAACCTACTTGGCCAGTTGAGCAATGGTCGGCTCAGTTTGGCGTCTTCACAAGGAAGCTTATGGCAAGGCAAGGCAAATTTATTGCTCACTAATATTGATGCTCAGGCAAGCAGCGCGGCTATAAATTTAGGCAAAATATCTTGGAATACGCAGCCTTTACAATTACTCGCAGGCCGATTTTCAGTGAATCTGATCTGGAACGATGGCGCGCCTTTCTGGGTAACGCTGGATACTTCACGCTTACATATCGAGCATGCTGCCTTTAATTTACCCGCTAACATCATCTCAGCGTTAGTGCCCACCTTAAAAGCTGCACAACTCGGCGGGCAGTTATCTGTGCGCTGCGATAATTTCTCTTTTACGCGCAGCGAAGTTCTCGGTCAATTTGACATTGATTGGAATCAAGCAAGTTCGCCGCTAAGTATGGTCAGCCCCCTAGGCAGTTACCACACTAGATTAGATGGACGTGGCAGTGCGCTGGACATTAAGCTTGATACGCAAGGCAACAGTCCGCTAATAATGCAAGGTGTCGGCCATTGGGCTGGGGGTGAGGGATTGCATTTTGACGGAACAGCCGAAGCTAATGCCGCCAATAAAACACAGTTACAAGAATTGCTACGCGTGATGGGCAATGAAACCTCAGCAGGTAGTGGCCGCTACCAATTGAAGTTCTAAATTATTCATGATGATCACAAAAAATACACGCTACCCAATTATCGACACCCTGCGCGGTTTTGCGATATTAGCCATGATGGCTTACCACTTTGGTTTTGATCTCAGCATGCAGGGTTATATTGTGCAAGACCTTAACCACAGCTTGCCGTGGTTAGTGGCGCGTAGCCTAATTCTCACTACGTTTTTATTGGTTGCTGGCTTTAGTTTGGCGCTGGCGCAACATCGCACCACAAAACAGCGCTGGCTCAGATTGGCGCGTATTGCCAGTTGCGCATTATTAGTCAGTGTTGGTAGCTACTTTATGTTCCCTGACTCGTGGATATATTTCGGCGTATTACACTTTATTGTGCTGGCTACCGTACTATGCTGGTTTTTGGCGCGATATGAAAAATGGCTACTGCCATTAGGCTTTGCCGCGCTAGGGCTAGGTTTGTTTTATCAGTCTGCCACGTTCAACCAGCCCATGCTGCAATGGTTAGGCATGATGACTTTTAAACCAATCACCGAAGACTATGTGCCTATGTTGCCGTGGTTAGGCCTAATGTTCATTGGTTTACAACTAGGTATTTGGGCTAACGCAAATAAGGCATCAGCCACGCCAGCTAAATGGCCGTTAACCATCACGCCACCTACTGCGCTAAAACCAGTCAGCTTCTTAGGCCGTCACAGTTTAGCCGTTTACATGCTGCATCAACCCATATTATTGGGCTTGCTATCAGCTTATGGAGCAATATTTCGATGAAACTAGCCGCCTTACACCCGACCATTCGCTTTGAAAAAAAATGGCCAGAGATTATTGCCAGCGTGCTACACGCCGCAACATTTATACTGGGCGGCATGTTACTGGCTCGCTGGATTTGGCTGCTATTTTCGCCTACCGTACTAGTTATGCCTCCAGCCTTAGAACAATCGATTTCCAGTCAATCAGCCACCATCCTTTCCGTACATTGGTTTACCCCAAAAACTGGCGCCATTGCCATTGCGGCACCTAGCCCAGTCAATTTCAAACTCATGGGCATTTATGCAGCTACCGATAGCAAACTAGGCTTTGCGGTATTTAAACTAGCTGATGGCAAACAGAAATCAGTGTTATTACACCAAGAAATCAGCCCCGGCATTCACCTACAAGCCATTAAACAAGAAACGGTAGAAGTTGGCCAAGAAGGCAACACGCAAAGCATTGCGCTAGAAAGTCGCAAGCCTACTTCCACCATACCGGCTAAAGTTGGCATGCGTTTCTAGGTGTAAAGTGCTCTTGTAGATACGAGTGATACCAGAAATCTTTGGCGGTGTTTAGCTTGATAGGTTAACCCGTTGGTTTACAGAATGGTTCTTAGGAGGGCAAATTTACCGTGATATACCCTGTTAGGGGGATGTGCAACATACTCATTTGAGTATAAGTTTATTATGCTTTATGGCTATTAAAACTCTCAATAGCTTATGTAGCATTCCAGTTTTCTTATATATTTATTCCACTTAATCGCGGTTCTGTGAGTTAGTGGGAATGGTTTGCGATCTGGCAACATTGAATCCACGTTTACCTGAAAGCTCAACCAATATTTTTTCTCCAACATCTACCATACCCATGCTCGGTGATATTAAAATCACAATTTGATCTTTAGGAGAATTCCCATCATCAGTTGGTTCAGGAATTCCCACGACCACCTTCCATGAGTCCCATTCGCTTTTTTCAGGGATGAATGAATATCCTTTCAGACTCCCTGCTTCAATGATTTTTTTTGATTCGCGTGCTGTTAACAACCTCAATACGTTAACTCCAACTAAGTTTGATTTCTTCGAGTTAGAATCAAAGCGATCTGGCAATGTCACCACTGGCGATTCTGGCAACGGCCAAACCTTAGTTGGGGTAATGGCGATTTGTTGTTGAATAATATAGTCGTAGCGCTCATTGCTAATTTTGGCGGTATCTTCTGCGGTACGCATGACGTAAGGGCGTAAAAATACCATCAGATTGGTTTTTTTATGACCTCGGCTTACCGAGCGAAATAGTGTGCCGATTAACGGTAAATCACCCAATAGTGGCACTTTCTCTACGGTATCTGACACACTGTCTTCAATTAAGCCGCCTAATACAATAATGCTGCCGTCATCCACTAGCACAGAGGTATCAATGGCGCGTTTGTTGGTGGTAATGCCTGCAGTGCCAGCGGAAGATGGTACGACACTAGAAACCTCTTGGTGAATTTGCAGTTTAACGGTGTTGCCTTCTGAAATTTGTGGCTTTACTTTTAACGTTAGGCCTACATCTTGCCGCTCTATGGTTTGGAATGGTATAACTGACGAACCACCCGGTTGCGTATAAGAGCCTGTGACAAACGGTACGTTTTGGCCGATGACAATTTTAGCTTCTTCGTTATCGAGCATAAGTAAATTAGGTTTTGATAGAATATTCGCGTTGGCATTAGTTTCTAAAGCATGCGCAAGTACGCTAAGGTTGGTGACTTGTCCTATGCCAGGAATGTTCACTTTACCCGCCAGTATTCCTAAATTCAAGCCACGACCAGCAGTAGTAATATCACGAGCTACGCCTAATATATTGCCACCACGGCCGAAATTAGTCCCGCCAAAGCCATTAACATTGCCAGCGTTTAAGGTGGAATCTTTAAAGGCTTCCAAATCTTGCCACTGAATACCGAATTCAGAAGCTTTATCGGTAGAAACTTCGGCAATCAATGCCTCAATATAAAGCTGTGCGCGGCGTGCATCCAGCTTATCTATCACACCACGTAACATGTTAAACACTTGGTCAGAGGCGGTAATCAGTAGTGAATTGGTGGCAGGGTCGGCTTGTATCATGCCGTTTTCTTGGGACGAGGCTAGCTGTGCAAAAGGTGATGAGGTTGCTTGGGCCGAAGCTTGTGCAGCGGCACTGGCTTTGGCAGCATCAGCAGCGACAATAGGCTGTGCCGCTGCCATGCCAATGACGTTAGGTACAAGCATGCTTTCAGCGGCTTTGCCCGACATCAAAGCGCGCAATGTGCTGGCTAATTTGGTGGAATCTGCATTTTTAAGATAAACCACATGAATAGAGCTGCCAGCATTGGTTGGCACGTCTAACTGTTCAATTAAAGTGGTCGCGCGCACAATAAGCAATTGATTCACCGCATGCAGAATAATCGAGTTAGAGCGAGCGTCAGCCACAGCCAAAATGCGTTGATTTGGCTCAGCATTGGTGTTGCTATCGGCCATTAAACGATTAATAGTTTGGGTAATTTCCACGGCTGAAGCAAATTTAAGCCTAACCAACACGTTCTCTGCCTGAGAAGGCTTGTCGATAGAGTCAATGAGCTTAACAATTTTGTTTAGGTTGTCGGCGTAATCAGTCACAATCAGCGCGTTGCTACTAGGGTAAGCGTTAATCACGCTATTGGGTGAAAGTAAAGGCTTAACCACGTTCACCAGTTGGCTGGCATTTTCATATTTAAGCACATACACTTGCGTCACAATTTGTCCGCCGCCTTGCTTGCCCGTTGCCAATCGCGGTGTAAATTTACCCTTGGCATCTACCTCTGGCACTATGGAGGTGTAGCCATTTTCTTCTACCGTTGCAAAGCCTTGCACACGTAACGCAGAAAGTAGTATTTGGTAGGTAATGGAACGCGGCACTGGTTTTGCAGTGTTAATGCTAATGGTACCCTTAACCCTAGGGTCAAGCAGAAAGTTTTTATTGGTGATTTGCCCTATGGCTTTAACCACAGATTCAATGTCGGCATCGACAAAATTAAGTGAGACTTTATCGTCTATAGCCTTTACGCGCTCTTCGTCTGCCGCAAAGGCAAATGTTTGAGCGTTAAGTAACATCAAAACTGCTAAGCACTGTAGGATGTGTTTTTTCATTGGGCTGTTTGTTTATTTTAATTATTTGATTGTAGCTGGCACCTTCAACGCATCGCCACTAATAATCCAATGGATGATTATGCGTGATAGCTATTGAATAGGCTAGTCATTATTCAGCTAGATGTAACAGTTACATAGTACTAAACTAACGCAAAAGTTCACTACAAATATTATCATACTCAACACCTTACCAAGAATCGCTGCGGTTTATACTGTAGCATATGACGACTATGACCGAAATCGAAAACTTTTTAGCGACCAAATTTGTGCCTTATAGCTACGCAAAGACGCAGGGAGCCTTTATTAAATCAGCCACTGACGGTATCGCAGAGCTTTATTTGCGCGAAGGTGCGAGCTTGGATGCCGTGACCGAAATTCTGCGCATGTGGCAGGGAAAATTCACCAGCAAGCAGGTTTCTGCGGTTGAATATGACCAATTATTAACCGAAACCTATGCGCAAGAAGGCGCATCCAGTGCCTTTGCGGAAGATATTGAAAATAATATTGATCTTTCACGCTTGATTCAAGATCTGCCAAAAGTTGAAGATTTACTCGAGGCCGAGGGCGATGCGCCTATTATCCGCATGATTAATGCCATTTTCATGCAAGCCTTGCGTGAAGGGGCATCGGATATTCATATTGAGCCTTACGAGACAAAGTCGGTGGTGCGTTTTCGGATTGATGGCACTTTGCGTAATATTGTAGAGCCTCATCGCGCCTTACATGTGGCCTTAATTTCACGTATCAAAGTGATGGCGCAGATGGATATTGCCGAAAAACGCTTGCCGCAAGATGGCAGAATTACCCTTAAAGTGGCGGGCAAAGTGGTGGATATTAGAGTGTCTACGTTACCGACTGGGCATGGCGAACGCATAGTGCTGCGTATTTTAGAAAAAGATGCCAAGCGCCTTAATTTGTCGCGGCTGGGTATGGCAGAAAAAACTCTGCAACAAATCGATGCGCTAGTGCATCAACCGCATGGTATTTTTCTGGTGACTGGCCCGACAGGATCGGGTAAAACCACCACACTGTATTCGGCTATCTCGCGCTTAGATGCCAGCGTGCTAAATATTATGACGGTGGAAGACCCGATAGAATATGACTTGCCGAATATTTCACAAACGCAAGTAAACGCCAAAATTGATATGGGCTTTTCTAAGGCGCTAAGGTCAATTTTAAGACAAGACCCAGATGCCATCATGATTGGTGAAATTCGCGATGTGGAAACGGCGCAAATTGCTGTGCAATCAAGCCTAACTGGGCATTTAGTGCTGGCAACATTGCATACCAATGACGCTGTCAGCGCGGTAACTCGACTGGTCGATATGGGCGTAGAACCTTTTCTGCTGGCTTCTTCACTTTCTGGCGTGCTGGCACAACGCTTAGTACGCTGCCTATGCACCGATTGCCGCGTGGCTTACCAACCCGATAATGCAGAATTGGCATTGCTGAAATCTACCCACCCGCCAAAGAATATTTATCGCGCGGTTGGCTGTGCCACCTGCGGAGGCACTGGCTATAAAGGCCGGATCGGCATTTATGAACTATTGGTGATTGATGATGAAATTCGCCGCTTGGTACACGACCGCAACTCCGAACAGCTTATTCGCGCACATGCTAATGCAAACGGCATGCTAGATTTACGTCAAGACGGCGTGCGTTGGGTAGAATCTGGCATCACTTCGCTAGAAGAGCTAGTAAGTATTACCAAAGAATAAGGGCAATTCATGGCTGCATTTCGTTTTGAAGCAGTAGATGGGTTTGGTAAAGCCATGCGCGGTATAGTTGAGGCCGATACCGTTCGTCTGGCGCGTAGCAAGTTGCGTGATATGCAACTGACGCCGCTTAATGTAGAAGCGCTGCAAGACAATCAAGCGGTTGCGGCTAATGGTAGCATTAGCTTGCGCGGTTTAATTTCCAGCTATGAATTGAGCTTGCTCACTAGGCAACTTTCTACTTTACTCAATGCTGGCCTTAATATTGAGCAATCTTTGGCTGCCATTGCCGAGCAAATGGAAAAGCCGCTCATTCGTGAGGTGTTACTCGGCGTGCGTGCTGGCGTGGTTGCGGGTAGTGCCTTATCTTTGGCGATGGCCGCTTATCCGACTATTTTTCCAGAAATTTATCGCGCACTGATTCATGCTGGTGAAGAATCTGGCGAGCTTTCAAAAGTATTAGAGCGCCTTGCGACTTATACAGAGTCTCGCCATGCCATGAAGCAAAAAGTAATCGCGGCTTTAATTTACCCAGCCTTAGTCACTTTAACGGCCATTCTTGTAGTGGGTAGCCTGCTAATTTACGTGGTGCCGCAAGTGGTTGGCGTGTTTCAACAATCTAAGCAAGCGTTGCCATTACTGACGCAGATTATGATTTTTATCAGCGATTTTTTACGCCATACCTGGTTATATTTGATTGCCTTACTGGCTGGCGGCATTTGGGTTTTTAAACAATCGCTGAAAAATGAAGCCGCATGCTATCGCTGGCATCAATTTTTGCTAAAAATTCCCATGCTGGGTAAATTGTTGCGTAGCCTGAGCACTGCCCGCCTAGCCAGCACCTTGGCTATTTTAGTCGGCAGCGGCGTACCGCTCATACTCTCGCTTAACGCCGCAGCTAAAATTGTGTCGCTACTGCCCATGCAGGCCGCTATTAAAGAGGCGATTAATGTGGTGCATGATGGTGGTGCATTAAGCCGCACCCTGCGTGATAGCGGGCAGTTTCCGCCAATTCTTATCCACTTAATTGCAAATGCCGAGGCCACTGGTCAATTAGGTAAAATGCTGGAAAGTGCAGCCATTCAGCAAGAGAACGAAGTTAACAATAAGCTAACAATTCTGACTAGCGTGCTAGAGCCGCTACTCATTTTAGCCATGGGCGGTATGGTCTTATTGATTGTGCTGGCGGTGATGTTGCCCATTATTGAGATCAATCAGCTGGTGCATTAGGGATTACACCTAAACCCCATTAGTCATGATGAAGGGGTATTTGCTTAAGAATTTCAGCATCCGCATTCCACAGATTGATTTTGCATTTTGTAATTGCTAAGAAAAATCAAATGGTATGATTGATTTGGAAAATTAACTTAGAATTTAGGCTGTCATGTAGCGGACACTGATGTGGCGTCACGATTGACCCTCTGCCGTTATGCGAAGATCAAGGCTGCTTATCAGCAATAGGACAAACAGTCATTGGGCTTGGTAATTTAAATTTAGCTACCCGTTATCATGACGGTCGCTGTGCGGCCATTTCATTGAGTGCGCGCACTTTGCAGCGCTGGCAGCGCGACCCATTGCGGGGCGATCAACGCCCAATACGGGTACAGACGCCTAAGAATACACTCAGTCCATTAGAGCGCGAACGCTTGCTGAGTATCGCCAACTCAGCAGAATTTGGGCATTTATCGCCGAGTCAGATTGTGCCGCAACTGGCTGATCGCGGCCAATACCACGCTTCTGAATCGACTTTCTACCGCGTACTCAAAGCAGAAAACCAACTGAAGCATCGCCGTACAGAACGGCCCTCACAAGCTCGCGGTAAACCGCGTGCGTTGACGGCGAATGGCCCTGACCAGTTATTTAGCTGGGACATCACTTATCTACCAACGCGCGTTAGAGGACTGTATTTTTACCTGTATTTATTCATGGATATTTTTAGCCGCAAAGTGGTTGGCTGGCAGGTCTATGAAACTGAAAGCAGTGAACTGGCAGGCGAAGTCGTGCGGGATATTTGCCAACGTGAGCATATTGCACCGAATCAGGTGATATTGCATTCTGACAACGGCAGTCCGATGAAGGGCGCGACGATGTTGGCCACGCTGCAGACACTGGGTGTCATGCCCTCGTTTAGTCGCCCAGCGGTGAGCAATGATAATCCGTACTCAGAGTCGCTCTTCAAAACATTGAAATATCGACCTAGCTACCCACGCAGGCCGTTTGAGAACCTGCTGACGGCTAGGCAGTGGGTCAACACATTCGTTCACTGGTACAACCACGAGCATCGTCACAGTGCGATTCGCTTTGTGACCCCGGCTGAACGCCATGCTGGCCTAGATAGCGCATTACTGGGTAAGCGTGTTGCGCTTTATGAGGCTGCGAAAGAAAGACATCCAGAGCGATGGAGTGGTGTCACTAGAAACTGGCAGCCAGTCAGCGTCGTTTACTTAAATCCAGATCAACACGTCGCCGATAAAATCGGTGGAAAGGAAGGGTGTTTGGTGCTCAAAAATGCGGCTTAAATGAAAGCATTTAGGCGACAATTAGGTTGACAATTTCCGTTACCAACTGGACTTCCCCCCAATAATTATCGGCAATTGTCAGGTTACTGTAAGCCAAAACATACAGTATGCATTTATGGGAAATTAGAGTTTATTTTTACTGGATTTTTACAAGTTGAAGGAAATAAAGCACATGGCACACATTACAGACATTAAATTGAACGGCTCAATACGACTTAATGATTTGTTGGAGTTCGGCAGAGATTATTGCAGTGACCAAGTAGGGCGATTCTTTCAAAACAAATATTCGCTACCCGCACTAGCCGTGAATAAGTTTGAAATTCCGACTAAGCTCGCAACAAATAAAGCGCCAGACTGTTTTGCAATTTGCGTGATGATGAATAACCATATTGTGGATTTAAAATACTTCAGCGACATATTCCCTGATTGGGATAGCGAGATGAGCGCCGAAAGCATCACTTCAGGACAAAACTTAGACAAGTTCAACGTGTTAATCCATGACCAAAAACTGCTATCCGTCATCAAGAGTTTTAAGAAGATTAATGACGAAATTGTAATTGGCCGATGCAGAGGCCGTGAATTTACCGCGTTTAATTAGGGCACTTCTATTAATTTTGTCTTTTTGAGTTGTTAGGTAATATTTAGGCTTAGTTATCTGAGTGAATAAGTCTAAAATAGCCGAACCTGAATAACCACATCCGAAATTGACACACTGATGTCCCTTATTACCTTTGATGCCAACGCCAGCATTCTATTTGGTCAAAATCAAAGTAACTTGATTATTACTGAGACGCTGGCTGATATTTTTGAGGCTACCGCTAAACGTCTTCCGCTACAGACTGCCATCGTTTTTGAATCGCGTACACTTAGCTACGGTGAGTTAGATACTTTAAGTTCTTACGCTGCTTCACGCTTGATTGGAGACGGCGTTCAAGCAGGGGAAATCGTAGGTTTGTTGTTGCCACGCGGCATTGAATTATTGGTGATGCAACTGGCTATTGCTAAGACTGGTGCAGCTTGGCTGCCCTTTGATGCTGATACACCTGTTGATCGTATTGCTATTTGTCTTAGTGACGCGAATGCGATGGGGGTTATCAGTTGTGACGCGCTTGTTGGTGGATTGAACAGCTTACAACAAAAAAATGGGCTGCAGAAACGTTACTAATTCCACAACAAACACCGATAAACTACTCGGCCGCAAGCGACCGAGTTTTAGAACAAACCCAACTGTTGGCTACTTTTCTCACCTTTGCTCATTTCTGCAAGCTGATTTTGAACATACTTTCTTATCACTTCTTCGTTCGCATT
>Ga0265593_1001272_pt1 | contig 11966 bp, 15 predicted proteins | sample saktaG_8_FD_190136 | JGI IMG/M metagenome (GOLD analysis project Ga0265593, IMG submission 190136) | Saline water microbial communities from Sakinaw Lake, British Columbia, Canada - sak_2011_5_24_36m | ecosystem: Environmental > Aquatic > Non-marine Saline and Alkaline > Saline ...
TAAACCCGGAAAATGGTGGCTTAAACGGCGGAGTTGACCCGTTATCAACGATTATCAATTCACAATCAGTCGTGTTATCAAGAACCGCCTGAATCGCTATCTGGCTGAATTCACTTTGATTGTGTATGGGGATACAGATGGATTTCATGAGTTCGACCCAAACGGTATATATCTGAACCCATCTTTAACCATCGGCATTTCTTCTAAAACCGAACCATCGTCAAAATACAATTTACCGTCTTTGCTTGTGAAATACCCGGAATCTGGCGAAACGTATCTTCCCGGTGGAATGTCGTGTCTATCAGTAAAAAAATCACCAACTGAAAACTCGTAGTTTCCGACCCCCTTAATTTCTTGATCCCCTAATGTCATTTTCATATTGCCCCTCCTTTGCCTAATATGCTCATAATGTATTTTTCATTAACTTGTTTTTCGCTGAAAAATAGCAAATCCCAACCAAAATCGTTAAATAGCTTTTTTCTATCAATCCTCCATGTTTCGATATTTCTTCCATTTAATTTTTTATAAAATTCAGCGTATACTTCTATGGCTATCTTTTCTCCGTTAATATTAATAAAGTCTGGGTTCTTTCCGGCAAGAATAAAAGATCCATCGCCAACAAACTTATATGGAAGGTTATTATTTTTAGCTATATCGCTAAACTTTTGTTCAAGAGAAGTTGGTATCCTTCGCCTAAGACTTTTTCTCGCATGTTCGTCAGATATCGGAACGCCGGTCAAAAAGCCTTTAGGACCCTTAATTTTAATTCCTTCTTCCCTAAGCCTTTTCACAATAACGGCTGGTGTAGTTCCTAAATTTTTAGCAATAACTTCAGATGTAATGTTGTCATCGCAATACATAACCTTAATCTCATTGCGAATTTTATCTGTAAAGTGTCTTTCAATAGCTTTTTTCTTAATAATAGCGCCAAATTCTGGAGGTCTTTTTTTACCCTTATTCCAACATGGAGCTTGAATAACTTTCCCAGACTTTAAATTATCAGCTCTTGTTTTTTTAGCTTTTACAAATCTTAAACGATCAGGATCTGTTATTTTGAGTGTCAACGCCCTTTTGCGTTGCATCTCTGCGTTTTGCTCAACAGAATATTTTTTCCCTTTAGATGCCTCACTCATTTTGCGGATTGATTCTGGAGAATGTTTGCGTCCTCTCATCCCAGACCCACCATCCTTTCCGACCCTCGAATGGCCCCAGATATAATCGGGCGTTCCATAGTAACGATGAAACGGTTTCCATTGTATTATTCCCCCACAACCGCACATACATTTTTTAACTGAAATTTCCATATTTTCATTGTTATCAATATTGGTCATTGGAGACTCACTCGCACGTCGAAATCCAAATGACAGGCCCACCCGCCATCTGCCCCATCCTGAGAAATAGAATCATCTTCAAGCGGCCCGACATCGTTTTGCAGCCGCATCCAAACAAGCGTGTATCCGGTAATCGAAAGCGAACATTCATCATAAAGCGCCTTGATAGCATCGGCTATTTCATGCACTTCATTTGACGAGTTAGGGTCGGCCGAAAACACGGAAAATTGAATCAACGGATTGTCATATTCTTCCGTGAAGGTTCTTTCCGGGCTGCCAGAAATACGGTAGAAAACCACGTAGGGATACCTGGTTCCAGTCGGAACTTTGCCGTAAAATATCTGGCCGCTGATCAGCGTGTCGAGTGCTGACCCGGCATTTTTGGCGTATATGGCGTTACGGAGTGCTTTCATGGATCAACCCTTTACTCTGAAAAAGAGCCAGCGATGAAACCCTCCAATGTCAACCGGATTGCCCATCATGTTATAGTATTTCCCCTTATAGCCAACCCGATAATTACTTTTTAAATCCGTACGCCATCTGATTTTCATCTTAATAACCGTCAAAGCCGTTGTCTGCATGGCAATCGCCATTTCTTCAGACTGGAATTCGTCAACAACCGCTGAGACCGTTGCCACCACAACCCATGTTGAAGTAAAGCCGCCACCTCCGTCCGGGATCTTTTCGGGACGTTCCAGCGTGATCCGTGCGTTGAATTCGCTTGGGCTTGGGCCGGTTATGGGTTTGGGCTTTTGCATTTTATTCCTTAATAAATGGATGCGGATCAGGGAGTTGAACTCAGCTTATTTTTATTATTGACAGTCTCACTAAAAAAAGGTATCATAAAATCATGCCAATTAAAGACCCTGAAAAAAGACGATTACATCATAATGAATACATGAAAAATGTATGGTATCCTAAAAATAGAACTAAGCATAAGTCTCTTGTGTATGCAGCGAAAATAAAAAGAAAGATAAAAGTTGACGATATTTTATCTGCAATAAAGGCCGAATGCGCAATATGCGGCGAAAAGCATCCTGCAACATTAGACTTTCACCATATAGATCCAAATAACAAAAAGTTTACCATATCGACTTATTATGTTTCTGGGTGTAGTAAGGATAAAATTATAAAAGAAACTGAAAAATGTATCGTTCTTTGCTCTAATTGTCATCGTAAGCTCCATTTTGATATACGACAAAAAGAATCTTGCTTATGAAACCTGCCGGAATACCCATTCTATCCGCATTAAAAACTCCCCCACAGCCGATGACTATAAAGCAAATTATCAATAACCGGCTTCAGAACTTCCGAACGATCCCCGTGATAATACGCATCTTCAGCCGCAAACTTAACTGCACGCTTAATGGCCTTCGGGATTGCAGCGGCGGTCAGCCAGCCGCAAGTAAACCGAATCGTTATTGGATTTGACGGATAAAGCGTAACACAAGGCCATGTATCGCCATAAGGCAACACAACGCGCCCGTGCTGATCTCCGTTTGTCTCAACGTAATAATCCGTTCCCTGAACCATTGTCGTGCTGATGCCGTCAGAATCCTTATAGACGAGAGATGTTACCGTTTGCAGATTTCCCAGCGGCAACTTGATAAAGTATTCGCCCGGAAAGTCATCAATGCAATAATCCCACGTTTGGGTCAATAATCCGCGTCGGGTGATCTTCTCCACGGTTTCACGAGCATCTGTTATCAAATCGGTCAAGTCGTCATCTTCTGAAGTCAACGCCGTGTTTGTGACAACCGACACGCCAAACTCACAGGCTGCAAGCAGGACTTTTCCAAGCACCCTGATTTGTGAAGCCGTTCCCGTGTATGCCTTTTCATAGGTGGTGTTGTCATTGGCCGTTGTTACCTGCGTGAACGCGCCGCCCGTCCAATCAGCCCACGTTGCACCGTTGTACTCTTGCACCTTAACATCCACCGTACCCGTAGCGCCGTTCGTTCCGCATTCCAAATAGACGACTGCCTGTTTGCCTGCCACATCAACACCCGTTCCGATAAGGCCATAAAGCGTAGTTGTAGCGTGAAGTCCGGAATAGATTGATGGGGAATTGGTGATGTTTTCGACAAACGTTCCCGAATCGACGATCAAATGACTTTTTAACTCACTGAGCGTCAACACTTCAATCGTAGGCGCTGTTACAAGCGTTAATTGCATTGACATCAACCCCTTATCCGTTTAACCAACCAAAACATTAAATCCGCCACACACCCGCCAACGAAAACAGACAAAACAAATGAACAAGAAACGATAGACATTACAAAGAACCATAATATCTCTATGGGTAATATCCACCCTTTATTATTCATGTGAGATTCCATGCAGCTAAAATAGCAACTGCAAAACAAATAACTGATGATATCAGATATCTCATTCCATCGGCTCCATTGCAGCAGAAGCCAATGCAGCAGCTTCGACTTTTGCGCTATGCGTTGACTCGATAGCATCAGCATAAGCGTCCGGGTCGTCCTGAATCTTCTGAATCAAGTCCTGAACTTTGGCTCGTTTGAAGTCATAATTTAAAGCTACTCCAATTTCAGAAGCCCTTCGCTGAATCATGTCTTGAACAGATTCACCGGAGATTGAAGATTGATAGTCAAATCCTGCTTGCTCTGTTTCGTTTAATGTGATTGTGTAATCTGGCATTGGTTTAGCCCCTTAATTTTTTGATAACTACTTGATATGAAGATTGATTATAAGCAAAATTCGCATTTTTATAGTTGAATGATTGTGTTGCTCCGCCTTTGGCTGAGACGATTGTGGCCCCGGAGACGGAGGGAGCCGTTACTTGTTGAACATACAGGCCAGAAATAATGGCATTAACAGCTAGGGTATCATTTATAAACGCTATCCGGTCTGATCCTGAATTATTCCTGTAAACTATTTTAGTACCAGGAGTCGTATATGTAGCAAGATTCCCAACACCGCGTTCCGATATTTTTAATGTCCCAGTAATAGAATCTATAATTGTGGTTATTTTCCAAAGTTTCTTTAATCCTCCCGCCCCCATACAGGCTTGCTGAACACTCATAAATTTAACGACCGAACTACTCACAAAATTAGCTTTGGCGGTTGCCTCAGTGATATAGTTGGTAGCATCTTCAACGAAGTCCATAATCCAGTTATTTGGGTTATCACCAGTCCATGCCGAGAAATTACCGTTTAATAAAGCCGGATTTGTCCCGCCAATAACATCCACCAACTCCTCCCCACTCCCAACACTCCCCAACACCCCACGCAAAAACTTCCCAGTACTGTCATAAATCTCTATCGAGTGATTTCCATCACAAAATGCTGATAGATCTCGATCATAGATGGTGTAGGTGTAGCCGCTTGCATCGTTGTAATTGAAACTTGCGTCTTTGTACTCCCAGTTGTAGGTTGTGCCATTCTTGGTGGAGGTGATGGTACAGCCGGTTGATGATGGCGTGAGGACTTTATAAAACCGAATTAAATCAACCCTACATACTCCGGTTCCTCCTAAAGCAAGCCTTCCATTTCTAGCAGAACCCAATGAACCATAATAATACTGAGTGTATTCTGTCCAACTACTTGTTAATCCAGCAATTGGAAATTCTGGCAAAACTCTTAAACTGGTATTCCCAGAAATAGTTTTCGCGTAAAATTGTGCTTTCAGTAATACATTGATCAGCATTGTCGTTGAAGATGAAAATAGAAAATATGCTGATATTATATTATTTTGACTAAATTCTAACACGTTTGAACCAGATGGCGCAGTACCATCTGCAACCGCCGTTCCTACGTTATTAGTTGAGTTGTTCCACGCTGTTGGTGGGCTTGATGTGTCTGTTTCAAAACTATTATTAGACGGGGATAAATCACTAACCGTTTCCCCCGTGCCTGCACCCTTAATCCACCCTCGCAACTCCCTACCAGCACTATCCTTATAAACCAAATACTTTCCCAGATGATCCGTAAGGTTAGTGCCAGCAGAAAAATCAACAAATGCCCCGCCGCTTGCAGTGGCTCCGCCATCAACAGCAGAAATCCTGCTGTCGGCTTGCGTGACTGATCCTGTGTGAAGGACTAAACCTTTATCTGGAGTCAATGACGTTACATCAAGTGCATCAACAAACGCCAGAGCATCAACAGCAGAAATCCTTAATCCCGTTACCACTCCCCGATACTTAACTATTTGAGGCGCAAGTTTCATCATTTCACACCTCCCTTACACCACAACCAACGGACCGGAAATAGTCGTTACCATCCAATCCCAGGAAGCTGCGCCAGTTTGATAACTCCTGACACTAAACGCGTTGCCTTCTGCCACACTCACAAATTGGATAGATCCTGCGTCAGCCCCTTTCACGCCATCAAGTGTTAGGGCGTCCCCCGCTGCTGCGGTAAGGCGAAGATACTTTGCAACAGTGGTTCCTGCAATGAAATCAAATGCAAGATTGGCAGCACAAGCAGGAAGGGTATAAATGCAGTTATCTGCTTGCCCGTAGTTATTGATGAGCTTTCCATTTGCGTTAGTTAAGCCAAGTGCGATGGTAGAGGCTTTTACCCGTTCAGGCGGTACTGCAAATCCCACTGGCCCTGTTGATCCATACTCATTTCTCATGTGAAGTGAATTATTTCCAGCCACTCCACCAGTATCGGCTGACCAGAGTTGCGACATGTCTGCTGGCGAGGTGGTTGGGGCTGTGTCTTGTCCTATACCGAGGACTTTGGCGGCGGAGGTACCGAAAGTAGTCGTCCCGATGCCGACGTTATCTACATAATAAACAACTCTACTCGCCAACATATACCCACCAACCACCCCAGCACTATTCATAAACACTGCAATAGGCGCCTGAACACTCGCAAGGGTAGAACTTGCCGCCAAAGTACAAGCAGTATCAACCACGCAAGTAGTCGAGTTAGTCCACGACTGAATATATCGTGTCACACTCGCTTGATTCACAGCGGTAGTAATAAGCGTAAAGCCAAGTATAGGATTCGTCGCATGATACCCGGCAAGTATAGCATCAGCAGCACTGGTGAATGTAATCGTAGTACTTGATCCACTTGTTGACACAAATCCAGCAAAGGATGTTAGTGCAGCAGGCCCTTTTTGAATTGACGGAGAAGAGTAAACTGGCGCTGGAGTAGTTTGACCAATAGTAGCACCGTTAATAGTTCCACCAGTAATCAAAATATTAGTTAGATCAATATTTTTTTCCAGTATGTCCCAATTAGCACCAACGGCGGCTTCTGTACCAGCAGCAGTTGCATCAGTTTTGCAAACGATAAAATCACCGGCCACAACAACCGATCCGGAAGCTCCTCCAATTTTACCAGCAACACTAACAATATAAATCCATCCAGCATTGGCAGCAGGATAATTAGGATTAGTGGAGCAGTCTATAACATCCTTATAAACCAGAGCGTTGGCAAGGCCAATAATATCAGAATAAGCAAGCCCTCCTGCACCATCGGATACTACGCTATATCCAGCCGTAGCTGTTCCTGCAATAATGGCTTGCAACGGCACTGCGCTTACCACAGACCCATCTGGCAAAAGATATTTAGCGGCTTTTGGTGAAAAAGTTAAATATAAAGCTGCCCCTGCCGCGCTCGCCCCCTCAACAGTTGTTCCGGTCAAGATGCTGGTTACGCTGCCATCAGGATTCAATATTTTATCGGCTATTGGAGAGAAATCACCATATTCTGTCATTTTTTAGCCTTTACTTTCTTTTTAATTGCGACCTTATCAGGTTCAACAATATCGGCTTCAGGTTTTGATTCTATTGACGGCGTTGTCACTTTGGTTATTTCAATAGGATCTGAATGATCTGTACCACACAAGTGACAGATTCCAGATGCACCATTAAACGCTTGTTTGCATTGTTTACAGATCATGGCCTTAGTCCTTAGGGCGGATTTCTCCGCCCGTTAAGGTTACGAAGTTAAAACTACAGCTGCAGGTACGTTGCCAGACTGAGCCGTGTTGGATGACGCAAGATTATTTACCGCAAGCAGACTGTTCCAATCGCAGAACTGAGCTTCAACAAGCCCTCCGTTGGAACTGACGAACCGATTGTCAACACAAACCACATCGTCAGAGTCGTCATTGATAGCCAACCCGCCGACAACCCGGATAATGTTTCTTGCAATGACACTTCCCTGAAGCGTTCCATTGGCAATAGCAATTCCAGCCGTTGCAAAGATGAAATTATCTTCAATTTGCAGATCGTGAATTGCAGCCGTGCCTTCGATGGAAATACCTACTGCGAAAATGCTTGTAGTGATAGCGCCGGAAGGGGTGATGATCTTGCAATCTTTCACCAATACGTGAGCGGAGTCCGTGATTTCAAGGCATTTCGTATTGCCAGCAGCAGAAGCAGTGAATGTACATCCAATGAACTGCAATCCATGGCAACTGACCGGGATAACAAATAAGTCTCCGGTTCCAGAAGCCTGAAATCCCATATTAATGAACCGGCAAGAAACCTTTGCAACCGCAATAGTATGCGCTCCGATAACTCTCGGAAAAGGATACAGGTCAGATCCGCATCCGATAATATCGCATTTTTCAGGCAGAACAGTCAGGGATTCCGTGATGCCGTCGCCCATGACAAAGATACGGTTACGTCTGGCCCACCAGCGGTTAGCCGTCAAGCCGATTGAAAGGTTGCTGGCAGTAATAGCCTCTGCAATTGTAGCAAATGGCGAAGCGATAGACCCATCGCCCGTTGCCGATACGTTAAGATCCACAAAATAATCAGCGGCCCCGGTCGGGTTCCCGCCCATAACACTTCCGCCCGGCTCGACAAGAATCTGTCCGCCGTAGGCAACAACCATTACATCTCCGCCCATTTTGCGATAAACGCGGGGCTGATAACTCGGATCACTCATTTTAATTCTCCTTTGTTGCGAGCTTTACGCTCTAATGCTAAGCATTTTGGAGTTGACCGGCTTTCACCGGCCATTGGTTAATTATTCAGCAGCATCATAAATCAGTTTTGAGTTTATGACAGTTGTATCCTGGGTTGCCGGGAGATGTGTTCCACGATACTGGATTGCGATAACACCGGCCTTGACTGCATTCTGTGTGGCGGAAGTAAACAGCGCCCGGACATATCTTTTGTTCGGTTTCTGAACATCCAAAATCAGAGCCTTGTTATCCGCATCAGAGGCGGAAAGTGCCGTGTATGTGGCGGTCCCGGTCAATGATGCCATGCCGCCAGACCCGTTCAATTCATCCTGTTGCGCCGCAAGGGTCAATACGCACCCGCTTGTCACATCACCAGTCAAAGCGATAAACGCCACGCCGTCCCACCCCTTCATATCCAGGATGGATGTAGCACTTGCAGCCTGGCCATCAGCTACAGGGGCTAAAACATACGTTACCTTGCAGTTATTTAAAAAATTGTTCATTTGATTTTCTCCTTTATTCAAGACGGATTTTAACCCGGCGAATTTGGTTAGACGGAAATATAAAGTTTCTTCATTGCATCAGCCTGCCGCACACCGCCACCGACTCTTTTACGGGCGCGGAATACTACAAGCCCGTTGTCGGCTCCGGTCGTGTAATCTACCTGGAAGGCAATGGCAATCCGGTCAGCGATAACATACGTTTTTCGGAAATCGCCATAAAGAATCGGATATGTTCCGGCTGCAACGGCGGGCATGTCCGGCATTTCAACGTAAGGCGCACCGGCCAGAGTGTTTGGCATTGCGGTAGCAATACCCGGAATCCACAAATACTGGCCCTGCCCATCTTTCAGTTTACGGGTTTTGCCGAGAGTTGCCCGGCTCAGACCGAAAACAGCATTTTGGGTGTAGCCAGATTTCAGGGCATAAAACAGGTCAAGCAGACCATCGCCGGTCAGCGAAGCAGCCGCACCACTATTTACAGCAACGATGTCGCTATTGACTAACAGACCTTCCATCTGGTTAGCAGCGCCAACGCCGTTGATGGACTCGTAACCTTCCTTCACTGAAAACTGTCCTGCTGCATCCTGGCGAAGTTCTCCAAGCAGGTCATACGCCGAATCTTCAAGCATCTGCAAAGAAACTTCGATACGGGCGAACATTTCAGGGGCCTGGAACTCGTACATGCCATAGGTCGGGTCGCCGGTGTTGGTTCTGGTTGTAACTTCACCCACGCGGGTAGCCGTTGTCGCTCCGGTTTTCTTTGGCCCTTTCAAACTTCCAACTCCGATGGTTCTGACTGTTGCCAGTTGGCGGATGGGGGTCATCAGAACGATGTCCTTGATTATTTCAGCCTGCATGTCAGGAGGGGCCAGAAGATAACCGGCGCTCACATCGTCGGACTTGACCAATGCGGCCATGCGCTTCTGAATCATAGCCACATCTTTGGGATCACGATCCTGCGGAGGGCGTCTCATAACACGATCAAACGCAGTTCGGAACTCTTTTGCTTCACGTTCGGTAGAAGTCCCACCAAGATTCGGGGTCTGCAAAAGCGCCTGAATCTGATCCATTTGATCCTGCATGGCCTTCTGGTTCTGAGCAGCCAAAGTAACCTGCTGGTTCAATGGCTCGAACCTGTCCATTGCCGTGTTGATTTTGTTGATTTTGTCCTCAAGCAGAACATCACGCTTTTTGTCATTGGCGTCATTGGCAGCCTTGAACTCGTTAAACGCAGTCATAAGCTGAGTGACGGCTTCTTTGGGGTCGATATCAGGCATTAGCTTTCTCCTTTATTGCATTGTCGATAATTCTTTTTAATTCCATACAGTTGTTAATAAAATCGGTATGGGTAGCATCTTTGTGTTCATCTTCCCGATGTTCAGGCTCATCCTTCCGATGAGTTCTGAAGGCCAACGCTGCAACCCGCTTCGCTTGACTGTTTGATAATCCCTCCCCGTCCCGGAGAAGGCGCTCGAATTCTCGTACCGATGGTACGTTATCGTTTTCTGGCAAAAGATTCTTTGGAGTTTTTTTGAAAAGGTTGAGCAGGCTTGACTTTGTTGGTTTCTCTTTCTTTTTGGCAGGAATCATCATGTCGGCAAATCCGGCGTCAACGGCTTCTTGTCCAAGAAACCATGTTTCTTCAGCCATCCATGACTCAAGTTGCGCTCGATTGTTTCCGGTTCTGGCTTCGATGATGTCTATGATTCCAGCCTCCAACTTATCAAGGACTTCACCTTCTTTACGCATGGCGTTAGCATCGCCCACTGTGAAGCTCCATGGCTTATGGATCATAATGTTTGAGCCTTCGCTAATCATGATCTCGTCTCCGGCCATAGCAATCACAGATGCAATGCTGGCTGCAATTCCATCAATATGAACAACCACTTTGGCCTTGTGGCGAACCAGAGCATTGTAAATAGCAATTCCATGATAGATGACACCACCACAAGAATTGAGCCTTACGTTTATCGTTTCTACGTCAAGAATTGAAATTTCCTTAACAAATTCGTCGGCGCTAACTCCATCCCAATAATCCCCAATATCGCCATAGATAAAAACTTCAGCCTCTTTTTCTTCAATCTTCCCAATCCTCAGAACGCCCGGAGAAAGATTGCGACCACGGTTCATGGCGTTAGATTCGTCATCCATTTTAAGCGCAGAAAGGACTGCATCTATCTGATCCCTTGCCGCAATCAACTTTGATTCATTGGCGGCTGAAATAACTCGGCCAGAGTTCATGATATTGCGAGGTATCGTTTCAATTGAAGTTTTATACATTGCCTGCGTCCTTTTGGTTTGGCTGCGAACCCACAAGTTGCCCATTGCTTTGAGTCCCATCACTCAATATCATGTTGGCCGGAACAAAATACTCATCCCCGCCTTCACGCGGATTGTATTCTTCAAGTGCCCTCATTTCGTTATTGTTCAGGTTGCCCATTTGCCACATCTTCCAGTAATATTCCACCCTGTCTTTTGCAGCACCGCGCATAAGGGCATTCGTTATGAACTTTACGTAACAATCTGTATTTTGTTCTTGCTCTGTAAGCAAATTGACATTGGCGCTATCTTCTATGCGTTTGTACCAAGGACTTAAAGTATGTACCACATGAGCCAAAAACATTTGTTCCGCGCTTGCGTAAGTGGCTGTCTTGTCGGGATGCCCGATCATTATCGGCATTACCCGGAAAGCCCTGCAAACTTCTTCAATTTGGAAACGGCGCGTTTCTATATGCTGAGTATCTACACCGTTCATGGTTGTTGGATGGAACTTAGCATCACGATCAAGAATCAATGGTTTGAATTTGTTTGAACCCGCAATATGCTTTTCAACCCACTTTGAAAGTTCTTTGTGCTGTGTATCGTTAAGCGTTCCAGTGATTGAATATAGCCCGCTTGTTTGGCCCCCGTTTGCGTGAAGCAGCGCATGTGATTCTTCAGTCGCAAGCGAAAGTCCTATTGATTCCCTTGCAATCGTGACAGCAGGGAGTCCCATCCACGTATTCCAACTTGGCCCACGGACATGCCAGATAGATTCAGCGGGAAATTCTTTTTCTTCTGCAAAAGAAGATTGTATTGCGTATGCTTCGCCACTTGTTGTTGCAGACTGAGCATGTATTCTATATGTCAAAGTTCCATTGGCGCTACGATCAACCGTAACTGACCCAGGGTCTAACGGGATAAGTTCTTTTAATTGCCCACGGACAATATTCTTGAATGCAAAAAAGTCACCGG
>Ga0265593_1001273_pt1 | contig 11956 bp, 12 predicted proteins | sample saktaG_8_FD_190136 | JGI IMG/M metagenome (GOLD analysis project Ga0265593, IMG submission 190136) | Saline water microbial communities from Sakinaw Lake, British Columbia, Canada - sak_2011_5_24_36m | ecosystem: Environmental > Aquatic > Non-marine Saline and Alkaline > Saline ...
GATCAAGCTTTTTTAACGTCTCAACATCAAACCCGAGAGATTGAATAAGGTCATCCTCGGACCGGCCGCCTCTTATTCCCGCATCCCTCAAGGCTCTGTGTATTGCTTTGGCTTCATCTGCCGTAATGGTTTTTGCATCATATTTTGAAAGCAACTCTTTTGCGGCGGTTTTTTGTGCTTCCGTCACGGTTTGCTCTTCTCTTCCTCCGCCCCCGCCGTTATCCCATTCTTCCTGAGCATAGGCAACCTTCGCCATTCCCAGGCAGATAAAGATACTTATAACTGCCAGCGCTAAAATTTTATTCATTTAATTCCTCCTTGAAATACAGTTAAATATTTTTTTTCTTTTCTTCCGCCAAATACTGCAAGAGCTTTGCATCAGCCTCTTCTGAAATAATATTATTATCTTCCGCAGTTGTGACCGAATCTGAGACAACATAAGCAAAAGCTGTTTTCAGGCTCGAGGCTTGGCCGGTCTGAATAACATAGCCAAGACCCGCTATAATTAAAAGAGAAGCCGCCACGGAAAGACTGATAAAACGGTTTCTTTTACCGGCGTTCTCGTTCTTAGCAAGAACTTGAAGTGCAATATCCCGGCTCCATTCCCGATTACTTTCTTTCTCCTGTAGCATCTTTTCAAATCTATCCATTATTCGCCTCCTATGCTCTGTTTCGAGAGCAGATTCTTTGCTCTGTGCAGTCTTGATTTTACGGTTCCCATGGGGAGCAGGAGCGTTTCCGCTATTTTTGCTTCGCTTTCCCCGTCATAAAACAGCATTACTATCGTCCGGTACTTTTCCGGCAGTAAATTAATATTTTTCATTATAACCCCGACAGCTTTTTCATCTATCTTAAAATCATTTTCCGGAGTAGTTTTCGCAAAGACTGCGAAGAGATCCGTTTTCTGTTCTTCTCTTTTGAATTTAGCATTCATCCTGAAAGCTTCGTTCTTGGCTATCGTGTACAACCAGGTGGAAAGTTTTGCCCGATCCTCAAAATCATTTTTCGTTAAACTTTTGTAAGCCCGAAAATAGGTCTCCTGGACCACATCATCTATTGCGTGCGCATAATGGTGGAAGAGATACTTCCGGACTGCGCCCAGGACAATACCTTTCGTCTCTTCGACTATTTCAATAAACTGCTCTTTACTTACGGTCATTATCTTCCGGCTTTTTTTCCGGCTTCGGCCCGGGTCCCGGCCAAACTTTTTGAAGGATTTCAGCAAGTTTTGTTCTTTGTACGGGTGTCAGAACCGCATGAAATTTTACCAGTTCGTGTATCATAAAATTCCGCATTTCTTCTTTTTTCTTGTCGCTTGCCCCGATAATCTTTATTAACTCAGCTTCATCCAGCTTCTCGCCTTTTAACTGCTTCATCACGGCTTCTTCGGCCTTTTTTGCATCGCCCTTGCCCAAATCCCGGCTTTCCTTATTCTTTTTGAGTATCTCATCCCGTATCAAGGCTGTTTTTTGCTTTTGCTCTTCGCTAAGGTTAAGAGAATCGGACAGCCGGTCTATTATTTGAACTAACTTCTCCTCAAATTTTTCCGGCCCCTTCTTAGGCGGCTTTACCCCGCAGCCGGCCACCAAAAACACCACCGCAAACAACCCTAAAATCACTCTCTTTTTTAACATTGTGCACCTCTCTTTTATTATTAGACCCTCTATTCAGTAAAAGGTTCCGTTTTATAAATATATTATTGCATATATAGGCAAAAAAGATTACTTAAATCAGGGAATGCTGTTAGAATTAGACGTTTTAGGCAGGAAATAGTTACAAAATATTACTTTTTAAAGAGAGGTTTCGGATTATTTCCAGGAGTAAACAGGAGAGCTTCTTCCTCTTTTAACAGCGGTTTTAGATATTTTTCAGCTTCCACCATCCATTTAAAGAATTCAAAATGCCCGGGGCTTACTGCCGCCGTAACGGGTTTGGAAAGTGTAAACCGGAGAGCCAGAGAGGCCTTCTCAAAAGTATCCACGGGCCGGTACCAGCATTTCGCCCAATTCTTTTTTTCCCCTTTCTCCCATTCCCCTTCCGCAAGCGCCTTTATCGCCAGCACCGCCGTCCCCATTTTCCCGGCCTTTTCCACCAGCGCCGCCCCAAACCCTTCCTTCAACCAGCAATTATAATTCACCGGAAACAAAACAGTATCAAACGCAAATTCCTCCAAAAGTTTCAGCGCCGTTTCCTCTGAATGCGAAGAAAACCCGATATTTTTTATCAACCCTTCTTTTTTCGCCTGAATAAAAGTCTGCAGCGCCCCCTCCTTCCCCAAAACCGTTTCCATTTCCTCCAGAGTATTAACCGCATGCAGCTGATAAAGATTAAAATACCCCGCATGAAGCCGCTTCAACGAACTCTCCAACTCCACCCGCGCCTTCTCCTTCCCCCTCTCCGCCGTCTTGCAGGAAAGAAACACATCCTTCCTATAAGGCCTAAGCGCCGCCCCCAACCTCTCCTCCGAATTCCCATAAGTAGGCGCCACATCAAAATAATTCACCCCATTATCAACCGCAAACCCCACATACTCCCCCGCCGCCTTAGGGGTCTCATCCATAACCACAATCCCCCCAAACCCCACAACCGAAACCCTCTCCCCCGTCCGCCCCACATCCCGTTTTTGCATATTTTATCCTATTATTTTATAAATATTTTCCGCTATTAACAAAGATTTCATCTATTTTCCATTTTCTATTATCTAATACTTATTAGAGAAAAAACCTTTAATTACAACTTTCGCCTTCAGTATCAGCGAGACATCTCTTTCATCAAACAGAAACGGCTTTAGCTGTTCTGCGTAAGTCTTCAACTGCTTTTCTGATAAACCCATTACTCTCTCAAGGATAAGTTTAGAAGGCTCGCCCTTTAAGCCAAGGGACTTAAAGACAGCCGCATCCACGGGGAATTTTTCAGAAAGCATAAAGATGATGTCAAAAAGATGCCGCGCCCTGTCCTTTTTGAGCAACGCATCGATTTTGTCAGCAAAAAGAGCACCTTTTTGAGTACAAACCACCGGTGTGGTTATCCCATACCCGGAAACGACATTTGTCTCTGGTTCTATTTTCCATTTTGGCAGGTTCATATCCAGCTTAATAACAATACCTGCTTTCCCGTATTTTGAGATTATCCCATATTCCTTTTCAACCTGAGGAAAGGACAGATTGGCTATAAGCAAATTATCTCTATGGCTAAAGCCCACGAGCGCTTTCATCCCGCTTTTTTTCGCTTCCCCCGCAAGTTTTTTAGAGACAGCTTCAAAACTCTTTTTTTCTATTTTCTTCCCGTTAAAGTCAAGATCCTCCGAGAATCTTTTTGTGCCATAAACCAATCTCAAATAAGTTCCGCCGGTAAAACAGAATTTTCTGCCTTCAGGCATTGCATAAAGCGCCTTCAGAAGAATTATCTGAAGATATTCCCTGAGAACCCCTCTCATTTTTGAGGCAGGCATCCCGCGTTTTTCCGAACTTTCTCTCAAAGCCTCAAGACTTAGCATGAAACAACTCCTTTAAGTCCATTTTGTACACAGCCGCATATCTTTCCATTGCCTTCCTATCCAGTTTCTTAACCGCTTTCATATTAATCCTTTCAAGCAAACCCTCGCCTTTAAGGCCTTTCCTTTTTTTGAAATACAGGTAATCCACTAACGCCTTTTCCGGCAAGGCAATGAGAATTTCAAACCCACCGTGATTTTCCGTCCTGTACCCGTTAAAAGCCTCCGGCTGAACAGAATGATAAACAAAAATGCCGTACTCGTTCGTGAATTTTCTGGAAGTCTTCGCCGTAATCGACACGCACTCCATAGCAACTTCCGGAATCAAACCATAGCTTGAAAGCGCCGTCTCCATAGAAACATAAGAAGGAAAATAAAGTTTATTAGAAATGTAAAGATCCGGAATCACCGGTCTTTTTGGATAAGCAAGCTCATAAACCCCTTTTCTAAGCCGCATAAGCTTCCCCGCTTTCACCCACCTGGAAAGGTAAACAGAAATATTCTCTTTTTTCTCTTCCGGAAAAAACGCCGCAATCTCCGCATCCGAGAAAACAAAATATTTCCTCCCCTCCAGCACCTTATAAGTGGTTTCGAAGTCCATTTCACATCCTATACAATATTGTATATTATCTGAAATAGATTATAACACAGGAATACCGACTTGTCAACCCACCCCGGAAAGGAAATAGCGTTTTGTTTAGGCACTTTATTGTCTATTTTCTATTGCTCTATTGTTCTATGAAAATTACAGCTAATTTTTGGGGCCAGCCATATACTCAACCAGCACTTCGGTGAGTAGTATCCGCCTCAGGCGGGCGGGATTCGAACTACTCTTGAAAATAGAAATAGCACAAATAAAGCAAAGAGGTTTGAAAATAGAAAATAGAGAATGGAACGCAATTGAACTGGATTCCCTGTATCGTTCAATTGCTCACCAAAAATTACGGGTAATTTTTGGTGGCGCATACGGGATTCGAACCCGTCATCTCCACCTTGAGAGGGTGATGTCCTAGCCAAATAGACGAATGCGCCTTACCTTGTTAGTTTATTGCGTTCTCTGGTTCTTATTATTTGCTTTCAACACTTCTCGTAACTGCATTCGCTGATCCGATAGGAAATTATTTATTAACCATTCCGCTTTGCTACATATCGGATTATGTCAAATGCGCCTTACCTTGTTAGTTTATTGCGTTCTCTGGTTCTTATTATTTGCTTTCAACACTTCTCGTAACTGCATTCGCTGATCCGATAGGAAATTATTTATTATCCATTCCGCTTTGCTACATATCGGATTATGTCAAATGCGCCTTACCTTGTTAGTTTATTGCGTTCTCTGGTTCTTATTATTTGCTTTCAATACTTCTCGTAACTGCATTCGCTGATCCGATAGGAAATTATTTATTAACCATTCCGCTTTGCTACATATCGGATTATGTCAAATGCGCCCACTTTGCTTACGCTTTCTGTTTTATTCAAACTTCCAACACTTCTCTTAACTGCATTCGCTGATCCGATAGGAAATTATTTATTATCCATTCCGCTTTGCTACATATCGGATTATGACGAATTTTAAACCCCCTGTACCATTCTCTTCGTTCAGGTGCAGGGGAACGCGCCTTTTAGATTTATTCAAGCGTAGCTTGATAGGTTTCACATTATATCATATGAGTTTTTAAAATGGTAGGGTTTTCGTTTTGGCTTTTATTTTAATGGTTTACGAACATTTTTATCGGTTTTCAAGTAAGAGTATCGCGATTGCGTATCTTTTTTTGCTTCTCAATTAATAGGACGTCCTCATCTTTCATATTAGACAGCTTTTAGAGGCTGTGGTAGTTTATTTCATACGATATTTTTTAGGAAATCAAAAGATATTGCGGTTTTTACATGCTTTGAAATATGCTCTTCTTTTTTACCCAAATTTATTAAATAACCCATACTAATATTATCTTTTTCATATAAAGACGCGAATTTTTCTATATTATCGGCAGTGTTATATTTTGAAGACATTCCCGCTTTTATCTCTACGGGGGTCAGATTATTGCCTATTTTTATAATCATATCCACTTCCAACCCCGAATGATCCCTAAAAAACATCAGCTCAGCCTCTATTCCCCTGTTTTTAAAATACTTTAGAACTTCAATTACAATATAATTTTCGAATAATGGCCCGAGAAGCATACTTGAAAACAGAGCGTTTTTTGTGTTTGTTTTATTTACAAAAGATACAAGACCATTATCTGTAAAATATACTTTTGGAGTTTTAATAAGTTTTTTTCCAATATTTTTATAATACGGATGAAGCAGAAACACAATATTGCTTGCGACTAAAACTGATAACCAGCTCTTAACGGTATTTAATGCAACACCTAACTCAATGGAGATTGAATTCATATTAAGAAGCTGACCGACTCTGGAACACAGTATCATAATAAAATGATTAAAGGTCCTTAAATCACCGATATTGTAAAGTATTTTTACGTCTCTTTCAATATATGTCTGAATGTAATTTTTGTACCATCTTTCAGAATTTATTTTGTTATCTGCTATAAGTCCCGGATACGTACCCCGGACACATGCTTCAGTAAAAGAATCTTTAAGGGATATTTTTTCATCGATTTCATCTTTTGACAATGGATATAGGTCTACTATGCCTACTCTTCCGGCAAGTGTTTCTGACAAATTTTTCATCATTAGAAATTGCTGTGATCCGGTTAAAATATAGCGCCCTTTTTGCCTTGGATTCTCATCAACATTAATTTTAATATATCTCAACAATTCTGGTGCATATTGGATCTCATCCACTATCATTTTTTTGGACGATTGGGTTAGAAATAGCTTAGGGTCCCGTTTAACTCTTTCCTGTAAATCAAGATCATCCAGATCATAATATTCATACTCATCTTTGAGGATATGCCTTAAAAGTGTTGTTTTGCCTGTTTGTCTTGATCCCGTAAGCGCAACAACCGGGAATTGCCTTATGTTTTCTTCCAACTCTTTTGTTATTGTTCTTGCGATATATTTATTTTTCATAAGCAAATCCTACCACATTACTCAAATACTAGTCAATAGATATTATGCAGTGCAACTGCAGAATATCTTCATTATTACAAAAGAGAAAAGAGGAATAATAGCTGCACTTGTACATTTTGCAGGCAATTAATTATATATTACGGCTGTTTCCTTCCTTGAATAAATCGTTTGTCGTATTTTTGTCTTAAAATGGTAGGTTTTTCGTTTTGGCTGTTATTTCAATGCTTTACAAACATTTTTATAGTTTTCCGGGATGAGTATAAAGAAGTTGGTTTTCCATATCTTCTTGTAATTTAATAGGGCGCTCTGTCCCTCTTATTGCCCTACCACTACCTGTTAATCCAAGTAATCGTCAACTGCAGCACCGTTGCAAACGCGACCCAGAGCAGATACGGAATCTGCATATAGGTTATCCACCGGGCATACGGCCAGACAGCAATCATAGCCCAGACGAGCGTGGAAAGAATCAAAAGTATGTCCGCAGCGGCAAGCAGGTTGTTCTTCAATCCGAATTGAAGTGGAGTGAAAGCGAAGTTAAAGCTAAGATTTAGGATGAAGGGCAGCGCTACCAGGAACGGAATCTCTTTCTTGCCTGCCATTACGAAAACCGGGATAAACGAACCCGCTATCATAATGTAGAGAACTGCAAATTCCGACCCAATCCGGCACCTAATTCCGATTGATTCCGGCCACTCATTCTGATCCATTCCGGCACCCTGTTCCGAAGCATTCCGGCAGGGGCAAACATGCTGAAAGACTCCAATAAATAGGCCATAATAAAAGCCAAAACCTTTCAAAGGAGGCTTTTAAATGGCAAAGGAGAGAATAAGCATGAGGCATTTGAGGGAGATTCTACGACTAAGAAAACAATTTGGGCTTTCACCCAGGAGAATTGGCCAAAGTTGTGGTGTAGGCAGAACCACAGTCCAAGAATACCTGAAGAGATTCGAAGAAAGCGGCTTACCCTGGCCATTACCGCCAGAGTTACATGATGACGAGTTAGATAGAAAGCTTTTTCCTTCCAAAAACAGCGTATCCTCCAAACCACTTCCTGACTTCAAAGATTTAGCTATTGAAATGGCAAAACCAAACATGAATTTCATGGTTCTGTGGGAAGAGTACAAAGCCGATAATCCTTACGGATACCAGTACAGCCAGTTCTGCCGGTTGTTTAGTGAATTCATTGATGCCCGGAAATACAGCATGAAACAGATTCATAAAGGCGGTGAGAAAGCCTTTGTCGATTTTGGCGAAGGCCTCTCTTACACGGATATGATTTCCGGACAAGAAGTGAAAACCAGAGCATTTGTCTTTGTCTGGGGAGCTTCTTTGCGTATGTTTGCCTGCTGCACGCCTGATGAGAAAATCCATAGCTGGATTAATGCTCATACCTCTGCAGTTGAATATTTTGGTTGCTGTTCAAAGAGCATAGTACCAGACAATCTAAGATCAGGCGTAAGCAAAGCCTGCAGATATGAGCCGGTGCTAAACAGGTCATATGCGGCCTGGGCGGAGTATTACAACACCGCCATAATACCCGCAAGGGTAAGAAAGCCTAAAGATAAGTCTTTGGCTGAGATAGGAGTAAAGATTGTGAAACGATGGATATTCGTAAGACTAAGAAATAGACAATTCTTTTCACTGGCCGAGATAAATCAAGCGATCATGGAGTTGCTTAAAATATTGGACAACAAGATCATCAAGAGCAGAGGCAAAAGCAGAATGCAACTCTTCCTTGAACTCGATAAGCCAAATGCACTACCTCTTCCCGGGCAGCCTTACCAATTCGCTGAATGGAAAAGAGCAAAAGCAGGAATAGATTACCATGTCCTCTACGATAATCATTCCTATTCAATCCCATATACATATGCCAGACAAGAGCTCGAGATTAAGGCAACGAGCCGTGTGATAGAAATATACCGTAAGGATATAAGAATCTGCATGCATAAAAGGAGCTATGTTAAGAATAGTTTCACAACGGATAAGGAACATATGCTCAAGAGCCATAGAGAATATTTGGAGTGGACACCAGAGCGGATAATGCAGTGGGCTGAGAAATATGGACCATCGGTTAAAACTGTCGTTAAAATCATAATAGAGGGGAAATATTTCCCAGAACAAGCTTACCGGTCTTGTCTTGGAGTAATCAGCCTTGAAAAGAAATATTGTGCTACAAGATTGGATTCGGCTTGTAAACGGGCGTTGGAACACCGTAGTTGCAGCTATGGTTCAATCAAACGAATCTTAGAGCATAATTTGGACCAAATAGAAGACAAACCGGCAGCAACCCAGAAAATACATCACGAGAACATTCGAGGTTCAGAATATTACGAACCTATCATGAACTAACCAGGAGGAATCAAATGAAAGAGCAGATCATAAGCAAGCTGTATGAGATGAAATTAATCGGAATGGCAAAAAGCTACGAGGAAAAATCCGTAAAACCAGACTACAGAGACCTGTCCTTCGAAGAGTTTCTGTCAACGCTTGTGGACGACGAACATATTTACAGGCGGAATCAAAAGCAAGCTCGTCTCTTGCATTTAGCAAAGCTAAAATATCCTGCAGCATGCTTTGAGGACATCGACTACAGAACCAGCAGAGGAATCAACAAATCCAAACTGGTCTCGCTCCAAAGCGAAGAATGGTTTCTGGCCCACCAGAACGTCATAATCACGGGTCCTACCGGGATAGGCAAGAGCTACATTGGCTGTGCTTTCGGCAATAAAGCCTGCAGGAACGGTCACAGCACGCTCTATTTTAGGTGGTCACGGCTGCTTAGCAATATTCACGCCGCCCGTGGAGACGGAACATACCTCAAATATCTCAATAAACTCAGCAAGGTAAAGCTCTTGATAATTGATGATTTTGGCATGAATACCATGAACGACACAGACAGAAAAGACCTCATGGAAGTCATTGAGGATAGATATAACACAGGTTCAACGGTCATCACAAGCCAGCTGCCGGCAAAACAGTGGCACGGTTTCATTGGCGACCCGACCATAGCCGATGCCGTATGCGACAGGCTTTTTCATGCGGCTCACGTAATTGAAATGAAAGGCGGATCTATGCGCAAAAAGCAGTCCTAAGTTGATTAAAAATATGGCAAATGTTATACTATTGAAACAAACCGTATTTTTGCTGAGAAATAGAAATACGAGGTCAAAAAAATGAACAACATAACAAAGAAATTAATACTGATGCAGGGTTATTCCGAGCTAGATATTAAAAACTACAAAAAAATAAATATTGTTATCCGCTGGACTCCTTTAGCTTGCAGCTTGCTTGGATTATTGGGTGTATTGCTAAAATCCCCGACATATCTTTTGATACTAGGGTTGCTCACTACTATTGGAGCATTAACTAATACCAGTTTTTATGATTATCTATACAGATATACTTTTGGATTTATTTTCCCGGCTATAAAAATTCCTGAGCATGGGCCTGCTAGAAAATTTGGGTGTGCAATAGGTTCTTTATTGTTTATTACCAGTGCGGTCGGTTTTTATCTCCAAAATAATTATCTCGCATATATTCCTTCAGGGACAATCATTTCGTTAGCTTTTATTGCAGCGGTAACTCAATGGTGTTTTGCATCAACACTATATAACTTCATTTTTGATAAAAAAGAAGTTTGCTGTACAGAAAAAAATGGCAATAAAAATAATTAGGCGGTATTTCATTTAATAAACTTATTTAGCAGAGGAGATGTTTATGCATATCCCAGATGGGTTCTTAGGGCCAAAGACTTCGATGAGCCTGCTTGGAGCAGCGCTCGGAGTTTTAGGATATTGTTTTAGCAAAGTTCTAAAAGCCGTAACCGTCCTTGTGCCAAAGAGAGTTTTAGCAACAGCTGGAGCGAATATTTCGAAAACCTATAGCAATGGGAGACTTGCATTATCAAAAATTGGGGGCGAAAAGATTCAGAAGATGGGTCTAGTGGCTGCATGGATATTTGCCGCTCAGATGTTCAATTTCCCGATAAATCAAGGTACATCCGGACATTTACTAGGTGGAATATTTGCAGCTGTAATTCTCGGTCCGTTTGCAGGTACTCTTGTTATTTCCATTGTTCTATTTGTTCAGGCATTTTTCTTTGCGGATGGAGGATTCTTAGCATTAGGGGCAAATATCATCAATATGGGTGTTATTGGTTGCTTCTTAAGTTACTATTTATATAATTATTTAAAGAAATTCATTAATGTTAATATTGCGATTGCTTTAGCGGCTTGGGCTTCAGTAGTAGCCGCAGCTTTTGCATGTTCTTTGGAGATAGGCGTATCAGGAAAAATATCTTTAGGTTCTGTGACAAAAGCAATGTTAATCGTTCATTCTATTATAGGGATTGCTGAAGCGGTTATCACACTTTTACTTTTAAAATTATTCAAAGAAAAAGAAGATACTTTATGAAAAAAAGAATTTTAATAGCTGTTTTAATAGCCGTTCTTGCTGCTTTCTTTGCATCTCGAAACCCAGATGGTTTAGATAAAGTATCAAATGTGCTTGGATTTGCAGGATCAGCAAAAGAAAACATAGCTGTGATGAAAGATTATGAGATAAATATTCTTGGACAGAATAAGGTAAGTTCTGCTGTAGCCGGTATTATTGGAGTCTTTGTTGTTTTCGGAATATTTGAAATAGTCTATTATATTTTTAGACAAAAGCGATCTATTTCGTCCCAACTTGCTATGGGAACAAATAGAAGCAAAACAAAGAAATAAATACCACACTGTTGTAGTTTTTCAGCTGTTACCCTGCCGGAATGAAACGGAACAGGGTGCCGCTTTCAATCGGAATAGGTGGCCGGAATCGTCGGAATTTGTAGAACCGACCATACCGGTCCAAAGAGCCAATCTGGCGGCGCCCAAGAGGGCTTAATCAACTGTGAGTACCAATTATAGTTTTGCATATATCCTCTCAGGGACAGACACTATTTCTTTTAGTATTTTCTTATATTTGTCTGTTTCTTTTTCTTTGGGCGACCTCTTGGGGCTAATTTAAACTTTATTTTGACTTCTACTCAAGCTTTCTCAAGGTTTTTTCTCAGACAAAGTTTTTTCCGGTTCCTGTTTGTTCTTCAGTAATTCTAATATTATCATTTATTTCAATTAATAGGGCGCCGTCTCTCATGTTGGCATTCTCGGCTCCTTTACTTCTTGTGTTCGAGTATTTTTTTTAATTTGGTTCGTATTCCATTTCTAATTATCTCTTCAAATTCTTTAAAACTCAAAGAAGATGTATATGACCTAAAGCGTATTTTTCTGCCACGAGCTATTATGTAAGTATCGCTTAGAGTTGTATTTGCTTCTTGTCCTTTTACTGCAATTGGAAATCCAAGAACTGAGAATGCGCTGTGAGTAATTGCATTCCTCATCTCATACAATCGTTCGACAAAAATGTCTAAATATTTATCGACTTTTCCTTTATTGA
>Ga0265593_1001277_pt1 | contig 11946 bp, 8 predicted proteins | sample saktaG_8_FD_190136 | JGI IMG/M metagenome (GOLD analysis project Ga0265593, IMG submission 190136) | Saline water microbial communities from Sakinaw Lake, British Columbia, Canada - sak_2011_5_24_36m | ecosystem: Environmental > Aquatic > Non-marine Saline and Alkaline > Saline ...
TCGTCCGAAGCGCCGGTCTGATGAACGAAGAGATATTTCTCTTTCTCTTTAATATGCGTAAGGGCCTCACCGATCGCAATATTGATGCTGTGAGCCCCCTGGCTTCCCCCAACGACCAGAACGGTAAAGGGCTTTCCTGCGACGATATCCGCTTTTGCGGCATCTTTTGCTGCATCAATGATTTCTCTTCTCAAAGGATTGCCTGCAACAAGTGTTTTTCCAAAAGCAGCCGGAAGTTTTGTTCCTTCAAACGAAACGTATATACGGTCGGTAAAGCGGGCAAGAATCCGGTTTGTGATTCCGGGCATAATATTCTGCTCATGAAGGGCTGTTTTAACGCCGAGCAGCCATGCTGTAAGAATAACCGGTCCTGCAGAATAGCCTCCTACTCCGACGACAATATGCGGATTAAAGGCCTTTATTATTTTAAAAGACTCAAACATCCCTATCGGTATTTTGAAAAGTGATCTCATCATTTTTAAGAATCCGCGGCCTTTTATTCCTTCCGCCGTAATGCTTTTGTGATCAAAGCCTGCTTTTCCGACTGTTGATTTTTCAAAGGAATTTCCTGTTCCGACAAAGAGAATACTGCTCCCGGGATCTTTTGCGATTAATTCCATTGCAATCGCAATCCCCGGAAAGAGATGACCTCCTGTACCGCCTCCAGCAATTATCACGCGCATTCCTTTGTGCCTATGCTCCTCTTTGTTTCTGGTCTATGGTTTATGGTTTCTGGTTACCAACTACTTGAACCGCTTGAGTCGTTTAAACCGCTCGAATCCTTGAATCCTTCCTTTAACGCCTCACGCCTTAAGCCTCGCACCTCTATCAGTTGCCAGTCGCCAGTTTCCAGTTTCCGGTTGACCCAAGCCCCCTGGCCCCTGATCCCTGGCTCCTGGCCCCTGACTTCCCTATGTTCATGAGTATTCCTATTGACGCCATATTAACAAGAAGTGATGTTCCGCCGTAGCTTAAAAAAGGGAGGGTGAGCCCCTTTGTCGGCAAAATACCAAGTGTAACACCCATGTTGATACAAACCTGTATGCCTATTGCGGCCGTAATGCCTGTTGCAAGGAATGCGCCGAAATTATCATCCGTCTTTTTTGCGATTTTGATTCCTCGCCATAATATAAGAGCATACATTACAAGAATTATTAAAACGCCGAGAAGCCCCAGTTCTTCTCCGATTACTGAAAAAATAAAGTCGGTGTGTGGTTCGGGCAGGTAATGAAGCTTCTGATAACCTTTTCCTATTCCTGCACCCCAGATTCCTCCTGTTCCGAAAGCCATTAAAGAATGTACTATCTGATATCCCTCGTCAGCAGAATATTGCCATGGATCCCAGAAGCTCATCAGCCTTTTTACCCTGTAGTCTGCGCTAATCATGTAAATGTACCCAAACGGAAGCAGCAGGAGTACCGACGGAACAAGATGCAGAATCCTTACTCCTCCAACAAAAAGCATGAGCCATGTTATGGCGGATAGTATGACTACGGATCCGAAATCGGGCTGAAGAAACAAAAGGACCGTGAATATCCCAAGGACAATGACATGCGGAAGGAAGCCTATGTAAAAATTTGACAGGTTCTCGCTTTTTTTTTCAATGGAATATGAGAGGAATATAATCATTGAAAGACGGGCAAATTCGGAAGGTTGAACCGTAAAACCACCGAAACGCAGCCACCTTGCGGAACCTCCCGCAGAATATCCCAGACCCGGTATAAATACCGCGCCGAGTAAAATGAGAGCAAATATGAGAAGGGGATAAGCCATTATTTTGAAATATCGGTATGGAAAATGTCTGAAACTCACCAATGCTATCAGACCGGCTATTGCGAACAAGGACTGCTTTTTTAAAAAAAAGTAATCCGTTCCAAATTTCTTGAAAGCAAGGACAGAGCTTGCGCTGTAAACCATTATTATGCCTATTGCAGTCAGCATAAGAACGGGGAACATGAGCTTAACGTCATAATACCCCAAAGGTTCGTTTCCTGATGTTAATATCCTGCTATCATGTCTCATCATCTGTTTCTCTTCAACGCTTCAACGGCTTTGCAGAAGATTTCTCCCCTGTGTGCATAACTTGTGAACATATCAAAACTCGTACAGGCCGGGGATAAAAGCACTATGTCGCCTGCCGTTGCAGCATCGTGCGCCAGACCCACGGCATCGTCCATTGTAACCGCATAAGTTGTTTCAACAGTCTCTCCGAGTGCGGATTTTATCTCCTCCTTTGCTTCTCCGAGAAGAATCAGCTTTTTTACATGCCCCATGACGGCATTCTTCAGAAGACTGAAATTGATACCTTTATTCCGGCCTCCCATAATCAGAATAACCGGATTGCGGAACACCTCAAGCGCTTTGATAACCGAGTCGGCAGTGGTAGCCTTGGAATCGTCATAGTATCCCACCTTGTTTATTTCGGCGACAAGCTCGATCCTGTGGGGAAGGCCTCTGAATTTTTTCAAAGCATGCCTGATTCCAATCTGATTTCCTCCTGCTGCAAAGGCTGCAAGAGTAGCGGCGGCGACATTCTCCATGTTATGTTTCCCCGGAAGATTTATTTCCGAAAAACTCAAAGAGAAATTTGCTCCGGTATTTGAAGTCTGACCGGTTGCCGCGTTATTCAGGCAATTTACGGTTTTATTCAGATTAAAGATTATGCGGTCATCAGATATTTTTGCATATTCTTCATAATCCCGCGAGCCCGAATCTTTGAAAAAAGGAAGTATGCCGCACTTTATGTTCCCGCTTACCTGCAGGATATACCGGTCCGAAGCATTGAAAACCAAGACATCATTGCCTTTCTGGTTTTCAAAGATCCTCGCTTTTGACTTCACATAGGCGTCAAATCCAGGATAGCGGTCGAGATGGTCTTCCGTAATATTCAGCAAAACACCGACCCTCGGTCTGAATGTCTTTATTGTGTCGAGCTGGAAGCTGCTGATTTCGGCTACAACCACATCTGCTCTGTTTTCACTCTCGACATAATCAATAAGGGGTTTTCCGATATTGCCCCCGACAAATACCTTTAAACCCGACTCTTCGAGCATATTGCCGATAAGAGTTGTTGTTGTGGTCTTTCCGTTTGTTCCGGTTACAGCAACAATCGGCTCTTTTATGAATCTTGATGCAAGCTCGATTTCTCCTGTAACTATTGCTCCACGTTCCGCAGCCCTTGTAACAGGCTCAATCGTATGCGGCACCCCAGGGCTTAAAACGATGATTTCGGCATTCAGGAATGTTGAAGAACTATGCGTTCCAAGCTCAACATTAACCCCGATTGCCTGAAGTTCTTTTGCCGCATCATCAAGATTTTTATCTTTTGAAGAATCCGAGACCGTTACCTGAGCGCCTCTTTTTCTTAAAAAAACAGCTGCCGATATTCCTGTTTTTCCAAGACCTACTACAACTGTTTTTTTCCCGGATATTTCCATTTGTTCCTTAAAAATGATGGATTAGACTGAAGCCTTTTAGGCTGAAGACTATTAGCTGACACCTTCAGTCTATCAGTCTTTCGCCTCCAGCCTTCTCACTTTGTGCCTTTGCCCCTCTGTGCCTATGTGCCTCTGACCCTTTGCCCCTTTCTTTTTATCTCAATTTAAGCGTACTCAAAGAAATAAGAGCAAGCGCAATCGCAATAATCCAGAATCTTACAATTACTTTGGGCTCCGGCCATCCTTTCAGTTCAAAATGGTGATGAAGGGGAGCCATCCTGAATATCCTTTTTCCTTTTGTCATTTTAAAGAAGCCCACCTGAAAAATAACCGAAAGAGCTTCGATTACGAATAATCCCCCGACAATGACAAGCAGGATTTCCTGTTTTGTCATGACTGCAACCGTCCCGATAACAGCGCCAATAGACAATGAACCTACATCGCCCATAAAAACCTGCGCCGGGTATGCATTGAACCAGAGAAACCCCAGGCCTGCTCCAGCAAGGGCTCCGCAGAATACCGTTATCTCGCCGCTTCCAGGCACAAAATTGATTTGAAGATACTCGGCGATTTTGACATGTCCCGTAACATAGGCAAAGATCATGTATGTAACCGCCGCAATAATTGCCGGCCCTATGGCAAGGCCGTCAAGCCCATCGGTAAGATTAACGGCATTTGAAGTTCCCACGATAACAAGAGCGGCAAAAAGTATGTAGAACAGACCGAGATCTGGTGAAAAGTTCTTGAAAAAAGGGAATGTCAGGGTGTCTGGAAAATCAGGGCATAGATAGATTAACGTGCCCACAACGAGAGCGAATAGCGACTGCATGGTAAGTTTTTGCAGTACGCTTAAGCCTTTGTTCTGTTTTTTGACCTGCTTCAGATAATCATCCGCAAACCCGATGATGCCATATCCTGTGATGACAAGCAGCAGTATCCATATGTAGTAATTGGTAAGATTGCACCAGAGTAAAGTTGACACTGTGATTGAAAAGACAATAAGGGTTCCGCCCATAGTTGGTGTGCCGGTTTTCTTCAGGTGAGCCTGAGGGCCGTCTTCCCTTATATGCTGGCCGATCTGCATGCCGGCAAGTCTGCGTATAACCCACGGTCCAAGAAGAAAACAGATCAGAAATGCGGTTAAAACAGCATATATTGTCCTGAATGTAATGTATCTGAATACATTAAAGGCAGAAAATGTTGTATGAAGCGGATATAATAAATGATAAAGCATCCTCTTATTCTCCCGCCCATTCTTTCAGTTTTAATACGATCTTTTCCATTCTCATGCCCCTTGAACCCTTGACAAGCACCCAGTCTTCAGATTTAAGCCGACTTTTCAGATCGTCAATAATATCTTCATGTGACCCTGTGAAGATGGCAGAATGATCCATACCCTTTTCGACAGCCCCTTCCGCAATCTTTCCGGAAAATTCTCCTGTAGCATAAAGCCTTGCAATGCCGGATTCCGCAATGAGTGCTCCTATTTTGCAGTGCATATCTTCCGAGTGTGTTCCAAGTTCAAGCATGTCGCCTGCCACAAGAATTCCGCGCTTATTGCCCATAAGCCCGGTAAGTGTTTTTATGGCAGCCTCCATTGAGCCGGGATTCGCATTGTAGGAATCGTCAATAATGGTGATTCCGTTTTGCATGGTAAATATACTCATCCTTCCTTTTACAGGGCTGAAATTTTCCAGGCCGGCTTTGATATCGCATGCGTTCATCCCGAAAAGATATCCGGCGGAAGCCGCTGCAAGAGCGTTCGATACCATAAATTTTCCCGGAACAGGGAGGTTGACCGTTATGGACTCTTTGGGAAGCCTGAGCATAAATGAAGTCGAAGTTCCCTTTGACTCAACCGACAATGCCCTTATCAAGGCGTTCTCCGAATGTCCGAATAGAATCACGTTTCCTGCTGCTTTTTGAGCAAGGCGCATTACTCTTTCGTCATCGGCATTGAGTATTGCGGTTCCGCCGGGCGTTATACCCTCGAGGAGTTCTCCTTTTGCGTTCATGACTCCTTCAATTGAATTCACTCCCTCAAGATGTGCCGGACCGATATTTGTTATTATGCCTATATCGGGCCTGCATATTCCGGCAAGCCGCGCTATTTCGCCGGGATGATTCATGCCAAGTTCAACTACAGCCAATTTGTGGGTCGGGCGCAGCTTAAGAAGTGTCAGCGGCAGGCCGATCTCATTGTTAAGATTTCCGGTTGTTGAAAGAAGATCAAAACGGCGGGAAAGAATTGAGCTTGTCATCTGCCTTGTGGATGTCTTACCGTTTGAGCCGGTTATTGCAACAACCGAAACTCCCGCCCTTATCCTGTTATAAGCCGCCAGATCACCCAGTGCTTTTACGGTATCTTCTACCGCAACACACAGCACACCGTCTTTTTCCCATTTGCCGCAGGGAAGCTTTTCAGTATGTTGCCTGTCGGCAATCAGGCCTTTTATGCCCTTTTCGATCACCTCGCCGGCAAAGGCGTGTCCGTCATGAGAACTCCCTTTTATTGCCACAAAAAGTTCACCGGGAGATATTGTCCTGGAGTCAATCGAAATGCCGGTAAATGAGTGGATGATCCCCCCGGAAACAATAACGCCTTTTGTCGCTTCAATTATCTCTTCCGTTCTCCATGGGATCGGCTGTTTTGTCTGATTCACAGATGAAATGGCAAGCTTTGCCTCCTCTCTGTCGTCAAACGGAACGGTCTTCTTTCCGATTATCTGGTAAGTCTCATGTCCTTTTCCGGCTATCAGCACAGTGTCTCCTTCCCGGGCGGTTTTTATGGAAAGATGAATAGCTTTTTTCCGGTCAGGTTCTGCTGTATATCCACGTTTGTTAAAAAAAGGTGTCAGCTCTTCCGTCTCATAGCGGTGTATTTCGTTTTGGCTGATACCGGCGGAGATCTGGCTTATGATTGACGCAGGATCTTCTGTTCTCGGGTTGTCAGATGTAATGATAGCAAGGTCGGAAAGAGTTGCGGCAATTTCACCCATCAGAGGCCGTTTTGTCCTGTCCCTGTCACCACCGCATCCGAAAACGGATATAAGCCTTCCTTTTGTTATCGGCCTTAAGGATAGAAGAACGTTTTTGAGGGCGTCGGGAGTATGGGCGTAATCTACATAGACAGACACGCCTGTATCGCTTTTTATTCGTTCGAGCCGGCCGGGGATGACAGAAATCGATTCGATTCCTCTTTTTATCGTTTCAGGAGAAATGCCTAATCCTGAAGCGGCTCCGGCGGCACACAGAATATTTTCAATATTGTGTTTTCCTGCAAGATTTGATTTTACTTCAAAAGCTCCCTGTGGAGTAGAAATTAAAGCTTTGATTCCTTCTGCACCTAGAAAGAAATCGGTGCAGTGCACTGTGTATTCGGCATATGAACCGGTTGTTATGCACCTGTTTTTAAGAGTGCCGGAAAGCTCTTTTCCTCTTTTATCATCGCAGTTAATTACGGCGAATGCCTTTTTCTTTTTAGGCCCTGAAAAAAGCAGTTCGGTGAACAGTTTTTTCTTGCATAGCCAGTAGGCTTCCATATCTTTATGATAATCAAGGTGATCCTGGGTAAGATTTGTGAAAACGGCAGCATCGAAAAAACAGCTTTCGATTCTGAAAAGATCAAGGGAATGTGATGAGACTTCCATTACAACATGGCTTATGTCATCTTCCTGCATTTCTGAAAGAATCCTCTGAAGATCGAGTGATTCAGGTGTTGTTACAGGGTTTGGAAAAGTTTTTTCCGAATAGCGGTAATTGATTGTGCCTATGACGCCAGCATTGAAACCGGCCGTTAAAAGGATGCTTTCAATCAGGTATGTTATGGTGGTTTTACCGTTTGTTCCGGTAACGCCAATTAACGTGAGTTTCTCCGAAGGGTTGTCGTAATATTTTGCCGCTATACTTCCAAGAGCCTTTCTGGTGTTGGTGACTTCAATTATTACGGAATTTTTCTTCATCGGCTTTTGTACTACAATGGCTGACGCGCCTCTTGCTATTGCCTCGTCGACAAAGTCATGGCCGTCCGCCGCATGGCCCTGAATCGCAACAAAAAGGCCTCCCGGCCTGACATCCTGTGCCCTGTAGTGAACCGAGCCGATGTCGGGGTCCGGAGAAAAATCCGCGTTTATGAGATTTGACAGCTTCACCCTAGTAACCTGCTTTTCTTAGTAAGTTAGAAATTCTTTTCTGCGTTTTTCTACCCCTCAAGGGGGTACTGAAAAGAGTACCCTTCAAGGGGGTACTGAAAAGAGGGCAGAAAATAATTTCGTTAACGCACTTATGCCGTTTTTGGCATCTATATGACTACTTTGTTTTTTTCCAGCGGCTTCGATACTGTCAGTCTGTCGGTTTTTCTGTTTTTTGGCGGCACATTCAGATAAGTAAGCGTCTCCTGTGCGATTTTACTGAAAGCGGGAGCAGCAACAACACCGCCATAATGATTTTTCATTGGTTCGTCTAAAATGACGAGAACGGCTATTTCAGGATTTTCAACAGGAGCAAATCCAACGAAAGAAGAAATGTATTTTCCTTTCGCATATTCTCCTTTTTCATTGATTTTTTGCGCAGTTCCGGTTTTGCCGCATACCGTATATCCTTCAAGAGCCGCATTAAAGCCGGTCCCGTCTTTGGTTACGACTGTCATTAATATCTTTTTTACGGCATCGGCCGTTTCGGATGTGATTGCCTGCCTGACAGGCGCAGGCTCAAAACGTTTTACCGTCCGGCCTCTTTGATCCAGTATCGCCTGAACAATAAACGGCTTCATTAAAACGCCGTCGTTGGCTATTGCAGAAACTGCGGAAATAATCTGGAGTGGTGAGGCCGAAATTCCCTGGCCGAAAGATATGGCTCCGGCGTCAATTGCGCTCCATTTTTTGTACGGTAGCAGGGTGCCTTGCGTTTCACCGGGGCAATTGATTCCTGTTTTATCACCGAACCCAAAATCTTTAAGGGTTCTGTAAAGGGCTTCAGATCCAGTTTTTTTCCCAATTTTATATGCTCCGATATTGCTTGAGTATTTGACTATATCCTCAAGAGATAACCATCCATGAGGGTGCGTATCGTGGATAATATCTTTTCCAATCTTATATTCCCCGTTTTCACAGTAAAAAATCGTATTCGGAGTGCTGTTGCCATGCTCTATTGCAGCGGCAACGGTAAAAATTTTCATTGTTGAACCAGGCTCAAAAGGATCGGTTATGGCTCTGTTTCTCCACAGGTGCTTGTCAAATTTTTCATAAGAGTTGGGATTTAATAAAGGGTAGTGTGCCATGGCCAGAATAGCGCCTGTCCGGGGCGCCATGATAATTGCTATTCCGGATTTTGCAGAGTTATCTGCCACTGCTTCCTGTAATGCTTTTTCTGTTATATACTGGATTGCCTGGTCGATTGTGAGCACCAGATTACTGCCGCTGTAATCGGCTTCAGGCGTTTTTTCTGAATTAAATCCATGGCCGAGGGCATCTTTCAAAACAATGAATTCACGGTCTGAGCCTTTCAACTGGGTATCATAATAGAATTCAATACCTTCAAGTCCGTTGCCGTCCATACCGGTAAAACCTATTGTTTGCGCCGCAAGTGTTTTCTGGGGGTAAAACCTGCTGTGTTCGGACAGGAAACCTAAGCCTTCCAGGTTCAGGCTCTTTACAGAATAAACTTCATTCGGTGTTGCCTGGCGTTTTATCCAAACGAAAGGTTTATTGGAAAACAACTTTCTTTTGAGAAGATTTGTATCCATGCCAAGTGCTTTAGCAACAGCTTTTGCCGCGGCATTCTTATTTAATATCCTTGGAGGATATGCAGCGATTGATGTTATATTGATTGATACCGCCATTTCGCGCAGGTTCGCATCATAAATCGTTCCCCGTTTGCCTGATTCCTTAAAAGGCCTTTCATACTGATCGGCAGCTTTTTTCGCGAGCCAGGAACTCTGATATATCTGCAGATACCCGGCTTTTGCACCGATGGATGCAAGGCAGATTGCGAAGAAAATGCCGACGACAGTTATACGGAGTTTTATATATTTTGTTTTGGCGGTGTTCATGGGATTATAATCACCTGTTCCGATTTTGGCATTATGAGACCTAGCTGCTGTGTTGCAATCTTTGTTATTCTCCGGGGAGCTTTAAGGCGCGCAATCTCGATCTTAAGATTCTTCTGTAAAGTTATAAGTTTTAAATTGTTATCCGTTTCTTTTGATATTTCATAACCTGTTTTAACGCACTGAACTCTGCACCATGTGTATATAAAAAGCTCCGATATGAACAAAACCATAATGAAGATCCATAATCCTGTACGTTTGGGTTCGGGTTTTTTATTTTTAATATTTTTTTTCAATTACCGATAATCCTGCTGATCTGTTGTAACAAAATAACTGTAACATTTAGAATTTCGTAACGGCTCCTAAAGTTTTTCAGCTGCCCTTAACTTCGTGCTTCGTGCCATCGGATTCGCAAATATCTCTTCTTCGCCGGGACGCAGGGCCTTTTTATTCAATATCCTGAATAGCCTGGTTTTATTGCAAACACACTTTGGGAAACCAGGAGGGCAAACACATTCCTTGTCCATCTCTTTTATTTTCCGTTTAACAATTCTGTCTTCAAGGGAATGAAATGTTAAAACACAAAGGCGACCTTTGGGGTTTAATAATTCCGACACATTGTCCATAAATAATGAAAGCATTTCGAGTTCCCTGTTGACGGCGATTCTTAAAGCCATGAATACCCGCGTTGCAGGATGAATTTTTTGTTTGGATTGTATTTTTCTGGGTATTGAATCACAGACGATTTGTGCAAGCTGTGCGCTCGTTTTTATATCAGTCAAACTCCTTTTTTTTACTATATTTCTTGCAATATTCCTTGCCCAGCGCTCTTCACCGTAATTTATGATAAGTTTCTCAAGCTCGTTTTCATCCAGTCCATTTATGAGGTCTTCGGCTTTTATGTCGGATTCGGTATCCATTCGCATGTCAAGGGGCTCTTCTCTTCTGAAACTGAACCCTCTTCCGCTTGAATCAATTTGATGAAGCGACAGCCCCAGATCAAGTAAAATGCCATCAACTTTTGAAATGCCTGACTCTGAAAGGAATTCGGAGAGGTGAACGAAATTGCCGTGAAAAAGGCGGATATTTGAAAGGAATGGCTTTAATACGGTTTTTGCATTTGCAATTGCATCCTTATCCTGATCAATGCCTATAAGCGTTCCGTTCGGCTTGATTTTTTCGCAAATGGCCATTGCATGACCGGAACCTCCCAGTGTGCAGTCCGCATAAATCTTCCCAGGATTGCAGTCAAGATAATGAATAACCTCTTTTGTCATGACAGGGATATGATAAGTCTGCATTAATCAGATTCCTAATTTCGCAATTTCGTTTCTTACATCCTCCTTTTTGCTGTCTTTTTCCAGTTGTTCTATTTCCGCATTCCAGCTTTCAACAGACCAGATTTCAAAATGATCAAGGGCTCCCACAAGCACTATATCTTTTTCAAGCCTTGCATATTGCCGCAGGGCGGGAGGCACAAGAATCCTGTCCTGTTTGTCGCAAAAACATTCAAATGCTCCGCCGATGAATATTCGCCTGAAACGGCGCATGCTTTCGCTTTTTTCCGCAAGAGACAGAATTTTATTTTCTATCTTTTTCCACTCCTCGAGAGTGTACGCATAAAGGGTTCCATCCATCCTTGAGATGACAACTCCGTCACTCTCCCCGGTTTTTATTATGTCACGGAATCTCGAAGGAATTATTACGCGGCCTTTTGAATCTATTGTATGAAAAGAAGTTCCCCTAAACATATTTCACCATAATTATGCACGTTTATCCAGATAAACCCACTTTGAACCACTTTGTTGCATATAAATGATATAATTTTATCCATGTGTCAAGAAAAAAATTTAATTCCTTCAATTTTTTTCATAATGATTTATTTATGTTAATACAATTTTAATTGATGATTTTGTTTGTGGAGTTTTGTGGATATGATTTTTTTTACAACTAAGGAGTCAGGGTGCAGAACATCGGACATCGAATATTGAATATCGGATATAGAAGGCTGAACACAGAATATCGAAGTTCGATGTACGACATTCGATGTCCGATATTCGATATTTGATTAAATTGACAGAGTAAGGAAGGTCTGATATATGCAACAAAGTTAAGAAATTGGGATCAGTTTCAATAATCTTTGAGGAGGCGTACGTTGTCCCGTTTAAAAGAAACTACTTCAACCGAAAAGCTACTTGATTTAATTCGTAATAAAAAAGTTGACGCCGCTTCCCCTTCTTTGGATATATCCAAAATTGGTTCGCAGGAAAAAGAATTCCCAAGCACTTCTTTTACGCCCGTGTCTGAAAAAAAACCAGTAAACATTGGTATTGATATCAGTCTTGAATACCTGACATTGGTCAAAACAACAAAGTTGCCTGATAAGAGTTGGGCCTTGCTTGGCTATAGGAGTATATCGCTTACCCACATAGACTCCAGAAAATCACCGGAGTTTATCAATAA
>Ga0265593_1001278_pt1 | contig 11933 bp, 11 predicted proteins | sample saktaG_8_FD_190136 | JGI IMG/M metagenome (GOLD analysis project Ga0265593, IMG submission 190136) | Saline water microbial communities from Sakinaw Lake, British Columbia, Canada - sak_2011_5_24_36m | ecosystem: Environmental > Aquatic > Non-marine Saline and Alkaline > Saline ...
CACTTCTTTTGATAGCTCACTTGTTACCGGAAAACTCAGTATGGATTCCCTCTCATTGAGTCAAGACACAGGTGCAACTTCAGCCAACAGCAACGGCAAATTTAGCAAGCTCAATATCAACCTAATCCGTTTACAACACATCACCGACGATAACATCTTATCTATTGCAGTATCAGCCCAGCAAGCCAGCAAGAACCTGAGCTCGTCAGAAAAATTTTACCTAGGCGGCCCTAACGGCGTTCGCGCTTATCCACAAGGTGAAGCAGGCGGTGACCAAGGCTGGATGATTAACGCAGAGCTGCACCACAGCTTTACGAATAACCTGCAAGGCATAGCGTTCTATGATTCAGGCTCGATAGACATTAACCACAATGCCTACCTGACAGACAACAACACTCGCAGCATCAGCGGTGCGGGGTTTGGTTTAAATGCACAATACAAAATGCTACAAATAAAAACCGCAGTGGCATGGCAGCTTTTTGGTGGTCAGGCAAACTCAGAGCCAGTGACAATGGATCGTAACCCGAGATTGTGGATACAAATTAGCGGAGCGATTTAATTAACTAAGTCGCTTTAAGTGGATAAAACACCTGCCCTGCGAGGACGGTCGCTATTGGCTCGCAGGGCAGGTGTTTTGGTTGTGGGTTTAAAAACAAGGCCTTTGCGCCTGTACTTTTTACGGTTAAAAGCCCTGATACAATGCGCTCGGATTATAATTAAATACTTACCACTAAAATAACGTAAATCTACTTATGGCCACTATTCCAAAATTTGTCGGTGTTACAGGCTTGCCTCGGGCTGGCTCAACGTTACTGTGCCAGTTACTGGCACAGCACCCTGAAATCAATTGCGAAGGCCATAGCTCACCCTTATGTAATACGCTGCTGGGTATTCGCCGCATGGTTAGCGATGATACGTTCTTTCTATCGCAACTTGATAACGCGTTTGCCAGCAGTTATGCGCATTTAGCTTCGGCCATGCAGGGATTTTTGCAAGGCTGGTATCACAATGCCAAAGAAGCTGTGGTGGTGGATAAAAACCGTGCTTGGTTGCATGCTATTGAGTTATTGTTGCATATTCAGCCAGAAGCCAAGTTGATTGTTTGCGTGCGTGAGTTGGGGCAAATTTATGGCTCGATTGAGGCGCAGCATCAAAAAACTATCTTGCTTGATTTTATTGATCACTTGGCAGATTACGACCGTTTTGGTCGTGCCGACATTCTGTTTGCTAAAGACAAAGCTATCGGTGCACCCTTAACCTCCTTACACGCCGTGCCAGATTTACCCAAACAGGTACAAGAGCGTTTGTATTTTGTGCGCTTTGAAGACCTGATAGAACGACCAACTGCTTGCATGAGCCATATTTACGCCTGGCTGGGTTTAAGTGCTTTTGAAATTGCGCCAGATAAATTAGAAAAAGGCCTTCGTGAAAGCGACAGCCATTACCACATGAAATACACGCATCAGCAATCTGAGCAGATGATAAAACCTAAAAAACACGAGATTCCACCGCGTATTCAAGCGCAGATTGAAAATGCTTACGCTTGGTTTTATCAGGCTTATTATCCACAAAAGAATAAATAACGGCATCGTTAGTTATGTGTTATTTGCTATCTCCTGCGGTTATTTAAGCTGCTTGCAATACAGACCGGCCCATGAATAGCACACTAAAAAATCTATGAGTCAGCAACCCAATACTAATATTGTGAGATATGGGAGTCATGTTTCTGCCGATGAGCATGCCAGCCTGCTTGGTCAGCAGCCATTAACACTCTGGTTCACTGGCTTAAGCGCTTCTGGAAAATCAACATTGGCTTACGCCTTAGAGCACGTATTGATGAATGTCGGACGCGCTTGTTATGTATTAGACGGCGACAATGTTAGGCATGGACTTAACCGAGATTTAGGCTTTTCATCCGAAGATCGCAGTGAGAATGTTCGCCGTATCGCGGAAGTTGCCAAACTGATGAACGAAGCTGGTCTAATTGTGATTACCGCGTTTATCTCGCCTATGATCGCTGACCGCAGCATGGCCAAACACATTGTCGGGCAAGCATGTTTTAGAGAGATTTATGTGAGTACGCCGCTTTCAACCTGCGAAGCACGTGACCCTAAGGGCTTATATGCCAAGGCGCGTGCAGGCCAGTTGGCTGAATTTACTGGAGTCTCGGCCATTTATGAACCGCCGCTCTTGCCTGATATAACGCTAGATACTTCACACGAGAACCTTCAGGATAATCTCGACATACTGCGGTCATGGATGTCGCTAGATTTACCGTAGAAAATCCAATAATTGCACAAGCGTAAATTATTATCGACCCGGCAATTAAAGGTTAAAATAATTTAATTAGCTAAACCTCTGGCCTTGCTGGGCTAACCAAGGTTTGACCTATACATCGGTCAACTTGAAACTTCCATCTCTAACAAAAGCGGATCTCTAAAAATTGTATTTTATAGCCAATAGCGGGCATTTGTGAACACACCGCAAAGCTGTCAATTATTGTTAGAAAAATCAAAATTTATTTTTTATGCCAGCAAAAGTTAAGTTAAATTTTTGTAAATATATCTTTAAACGATTAGTATCATTTTGGCTTGATTTCTGAAGCCTAGATTTATTAAACAGCAATCTCCCAGCCTCTGCCAATGTATTACAGGCTTTACAAATCTTAATAACTTCGACTAGTTGTGATTGTTCAAATAGATCAATGTTTAATAACACAGAAGAATCTAAAGTTATATCAAGCAAAGTTAAAACGTCATCAGTCCCGTTGGTGGTAAGTGATTGCCAATTATTTTGTAGCCTTTTAATTTCGTCGTCTGCAATATTTACAGTAATACGTCCACCATCGGCAAGTGTAGCCATACGTGTAATGCTGGCATTTAGGTCTCTAAAGTTAGCGAGCCATAAGGCTTTTGGCGATGTTGCAAAATCTAGATATAGTTTTAGAGCAGATTCATTGAAGCTTACTTTATAGCCAACAAGTTTAGTTATTTTCTTAATTTCATAATAAATATTGGGTTCTAAATCTTCAATTCTAGCTTTGAGGGAAGGTAATTCATAAGTCCATAAGTTTATTCTGGCAAGCAAATCTTCTCTAAACTGGCCAGATTGAATATGTTTATGCAGTTGTCTATTGGTGCCTGCAATCAATTGAAAGTCACTGCTAACTTCTTTATCTGAACCGAATGGAGTGAAGGTTTTATCTTCTATAGCCCTTAGTAGCATGGCTTGCTCATCAAGACCAAGCTCCCCTATCTCATCTAAAAATAGAACACCTTTGTTGGCTTCACGCAGCAAACCTGCGCGTTCACTATTTGCGCCAGTGAATGCACCTTTTATATGACCAAATAAAGCAGACATTGCATTTTCACCACGCAGCGTAGCGCAGTTAACTTCAACTAGTCTTCCCTCTAGCTGCATACGTTGTTTTTTTAATGCAAATATACGCTTGGCAAGGTGTGACTTTCCAGCCCCAGTTGGGCCAGTAAGTAATATCGGCGCGCTAGATTTAATGGCTACCTGCTCAATTTGTTCAATCATTTGGTTGAATGCTTTATTGCGCGTTTCAATACCATCTTTTAAATATTCGTTAGCGGCAAGCGATTCCACCGCGAATCGGGAGGCAATTTGGTCGTATTGCGACAAATCTAAATCGATAATCTGCACAGCACCAAGCAAGGCATTTGGTTCGCCTTGTTTTACTGGTGAAGTTTGCAGCAGCTTTGCTGGTAAATAGTGCGCTTCTGTCAGCAAAAACAAGCAAATTTGCGCCACGTGCGTGCCAGTAGTAATGTGTACAAAGTAGTTTTCTTTTTCCACATTAAAGCGTTGGCTGTTAGCAAATGCGTAAAGCTGACTGTACACAGTTTCAAAATCCCACGGATTTTGGTAATCAACTTCATATAAAAGCACTAATGTTTGTGGCGATATTTCACGCATATCTTCTGCGGTAAGTTCTGCTAGTTGTTTTTCATCTTTGTGGTGAATCAGAACAAATTTCGACACCTCAAAATTAGGCTGCATTAGGATAGAAATGCTTGGCCGCCAGCGCCCAAAACGCCCTTTACCTAAACCGCCATGATCTAAACGCGAACCTAAAATACCGAATACAATATTATTCATAAAAGTAAAATATTATTTATTAAGATAGATATTATTGTAATGCAATATATATAAAACGAGTAAATTTATTATTTAAAAAAACAATTTATCTATTTAAATCATGTTGTTATAAAAATAAATCATTACACAATGGTTGTTGGCACAACCGTTGCTATGTATATATTAAGAAATATCCGAGTGTAGCGAAGCCTGATTATCGCATCTGTTTTGGGAACAGAAGATCGTAGGTTTAAATCCTACCACTCGGACCAAAATGAAATTAAATGAATAGGTAGATAAAAAGTGCAAACAACATACGAAGTCATCGATAAACAAAACCATAAATTGGTTAAATCTTGGACGCGTGGCGTGAGCTTTGATGAAAATGCGATAAAACAAGTTTTGAACATGGCGAGCTTGCCCTTTATTCATTCGCACATTGCCATTATGCCTGATGTGCATTTAGGTAAAGGTGCGACGATTGGTAGCGTCATCCCCACCATTGGCGCAATTGTTCCCGCGGCGGTAGGTGTGGATTTAGGTTGCGGGATGATGGCAGTTAAAACTAGTTTAACTGCCAATGATTTGCCAGACTCATTAAGCAATTTGCGTCACGAAATTGAAAAAAATGTGCCGCATGGTCGTAGTGCCAATTACCAGCATGGTCGCGATAAAGGTAGCTGGAATAACTTGCCAGAAGATGTTATGCAAGCTTGGTTGCCGTTAGATGTTAGTTTTAATTACTTGTGCGAAAAGCATCCGTTTTTAAAAAATACTAACAACAAACAGCACCTTGGCACATTAGGCACGGGTAACCACTTTATTGAGGTATGTTTAGATGAAAACCAAGCTGTATGGGTAATGTTGCATAGCGGTTCTCGCGGTGTTGGCAATAAAATTGGCTCTGAATTTATTGAGCGTGCAAAAAAAGATATGGAGCGTTGGTTTATTCATTTACCCGACAAAGATTTGGCCTACATTCCAGAAAACAGTCAACATTTTAGGGATTATGTTGAAGCTGTGGGATGGGCCCAAGGATTTGCCAAAGTGAACCGTGAGGTCATGATGCAACGCACGTTGACAGCGATGCAAACAATCCTTAAAAAGCCATTTACTGCTCATTTAGAGGCGGTTAATTGTCACCATAACTATATCAATAAAGAACATCACTTTGGTAGCGATGTGTGGGTGACACGCAAAGGTGCGGTAAGCGCAAACGCAGGCGAGATGGGCATTATTCCTGGCAGTATGGGAGCGAAATCTTTCATTGTGCGTGGCCTTGGCAATCTAGATAGCTTTTGTAGCTGTAGCCACGGCGCAGGGCGCGTCATGAGCCGTACTGAAGCCATTAAAAAGGTGAGCATGGATGAGCATATTGCGGCTACTGCTGGTGTGGAATGCCGAAAAGATAAGAGCGTGATTGATGAAACGCCTAGTGCTTACAAAGACATAGATAAGGTAATGGCTGCACAAAGCGATTTAGTGGAAATTGTCCATACTTTAAAGCAAGTTGTTTGTGTAAAAGGCTAATAAGTAAGCTTAGTAGAGATAGGGGCAAATGCCCAAAATGCATTTGGTGAATATCGTTGGTTAGCGGAGCTGGTTCAAAAAGCCAGCCTGACACAGTTTAAGTTTTTATGCGCGTGTATCAGCCAACAAGATAGCTAAATATTTGCGACTATAGCTCAGCCTGGTAGAGCAACGGATGCACAACATCCGCATGTCGCTGGTTCGAATCCAGCTAGTCGCGCCAACTCACTGTAGCTCAGTCTGGTAGAGCAACGGGGAAACCCGTCTGTCGGTGGTTCGACTCCACCCGTGAATTACTTCTAAAAAGTAATTAAATGGATAAGCCGCAAGGCCTTCGGTTCGAATCCGAAAGCAGTGTTAAAAATGTAGTAATGGCGCGCGCTATCGGAATTACAAGATTAAACGTAAAAAGTAAATTGCTAGCTGTTTTGGTAACTTATTAAAGACAATTATTTTTGTAATACCAACTTGGTGCTTACCAGTATTGTGGCTAAGAATTGAAATTCCATTTTAAGCCTATTGCTTACGCAAGTGTCTGAAAGTTAGACGTATTCCTAAGCAACAAAAACAATATTGCTAACTACCAAGTGGGGCAAACCACTTTTATAAAATAAAGGATATAAAAAATGTTTAGAAAAACAATCATTATTGAAGCAAACCAATTGGGCTTGCTATACAAAGACAAACAATTTGTAAGCGTGTTAGAAAAAGGCGTGTACAAACTTTGGGATTTTAAAAAAAGATATACGCTAAAAACTGTATTTATGAATACAGTAAACCGCGAAATCACTTGTGAAGAAATGTTATCGTTATTGGATGAATATGCCAATTCGTTTGGTCATTTAGCCGAAACTTGGGAAACAGGCGAGCAAGATTTAGGTTTGGTGTTTGAAGCCAATAAACTGGTGGATATTAAACTGCCTAACCAACGCGGCGCGTTTTGGAAAAATGTTCGTGCGATGCGCGTAGAAAAAGTGAACATTGCAGACAATTTTAAAATTGAAGAGCGCACCGCCGCCTTAATGCTGGGTGCTGAGAGTGAAAAGTTGCGTAAAGCAGCGGGTAATACCATTTATGCGGTCACTGTGCCAGAAGGCTTTGTGAGTTTTTTGGAAGTGAATGGCCAAGTCACAGAAGCATTGTCGCCTGGAACGTATGCTTGGTGGAAATTTTGCCGCGTGCTAAAAACCAAGTTATACGATACACGTTTGCAAAACATGGAAATTAATGGTCAAGAAATTTTGACCAAAGATAAAGTGAGCTTGCGCATTAATTTATCGGCCACCTGGCAAATTTTGGATGCAGAAAAAGTTCGCTTAAATTTGGCAGATCACACTGACTTTTTGTATCGTGAAATGCAACTGGCACTAAGAACCGTAGTTTCAACGCAATCGCTAGACCAGTTATTGCAAGATAAAAACTTGCTTAATGAACAAGTGCAAAAAATTGTGGCGGCAAAAGCAATTGAGTATGGTCTTGTAGTTAAAACCGTAGGCGCACGCGATATTGTGTTACCAGGTGAGATGAAAACAATTTTGGCGCAAGTTGTAGAGGCTGAAAAAGTGGCCGAAGCTAACTTGATTAAACGCCGAGAAGAAACGCAAGCGACTCGCTCATTGCATAACACTGCCAAGGTGATGGAAGGAAATCCAATTTTATTGCGATTAAAAGAGTTAGAAAGCCTGGAAAAAATCACGGCACGTATCAGTACATTAAATGTATATAGTGGCTTAGATGGTGTGATGAATGATATGGTGAAACTAACCGATCGAACTAAAGTTAACTAACAAGCTGGCAATGAATAGTCATTGATTATTCATTGCTATTTTTTAAAATATTGTGGTTCTGCTATTAGGAAGCCAGAAAGCGGACAACATTAATTTACGAAACCTTAACAATCTGGGACGCTCTCCCGTAAAAATTTGAAACTCACCTTAAATCCCCTCATTTTTAGATAAAATAAGGCGGTTTTTGGCCAGCTCAATCGCGCTTAAATCATCCCAATGACATAATAAACTTTCCTATGATGACATCTAAAGGTAAGAATAAATGACCATAATCGCTGATATTGATAAAGAAACAGAACTAGCTGCCAGCGCCTTCATAGCAAAAGTCGCGGGTCAGTACAATTATGCTGGAGCGATTTTATTTGGAAGTCGTGCTAGGCACACGAGTAGGCCTAATAGTGATGCAGACATTGCAGTTATTTTACTTGGCGAACATGGGAAGTTTGTTGATGTAAAACTGGATATGGCCGACATTGCTTATGACATATTGTTAGAGACGGAGATTCGTATTCAGCCCTTACCAATATGGGAGGATGAGTGGGATCATCCTGAATCTTATTCAAACCCAAGATTGCTGCAGAATATTGAGCGCGAAGGAATACGCCTATAATTGCTAATAAGTTTATGGAAAAAGCCATACGTGCGGCAACATCAGCACAAACGCTTCTTGATACTGGTGAGTTGGAAGATGCCTCTGACAACCGTATGGGTTGAAAAATAAGCGATCAAGCGGACATTCGCGTTTATTGATGAGATTCATCTGATTAAACCACGCGGCGACATTACTAATCTTGAAAATATTACAGTGATGAACTATTTAGCAAATATCAATAATGGACTTCTATTGAGCGACAATTAAATTGTCTAGTTAATCTGTTGGAGTTCTGCACAGCAAACCACTAAGAGACCCTATTAAAAGGAAAGACCACGTTTTTTATGTCAGAGTTTAATCTAATCGAAAAATATTTTACCCACGCTGCCCCACAGGCAGACTTAGGCGTGGGCGATGACGCTGCATTAATTTCAGTCAGCACAGGTCATCAGCTAGCCATTTCAACCGACATGCTGGTAGCGGGCACTCACTTTTTTTCAGATTGTGACCCATACAAATTAGGCTGGAAGTCGCTTGCAGTCAATGTATCAGACATGGCCGCGATGGGCGCAAACCCTAAATGGGCAACGCTCGCCATCGCTCTGCCTAATGTCAATGAGCCTTGGCTGGCGGCATTCTCAAGCGGGTTTTTTGCCTGCGCAGCCGCGTTTAATGTCGATCTCATCGGCGGCGACACCACGCGGGGACCGCTGACCATCAGCGTGCAGATCATGGGAGAAGTCCCGACTGGGCAGGCCATTCAACGTTGTGGTGCCAACGTGGGCGATGAGGTCTGGGTTTCAGGTCAGCTAGGTGATGCGGCATTAGCTTTGTCGTATTTACAAGGCAAACAAATGTTGTCGGAAGAAGTCTTTGCCATCTGCGCTAAGGCGCTACACAGCCCGCAACCAAGAGTTGGCTTGGGATTAGCCTTACGCGGGCTTGCGACCAGCGCGATTGATATTTCTGATGGTTTATTGGCAGATTTAGGGCATATTCTAGACCGCTCAAACGTGGGTGCCTCTGTGCAGTTAAGCAACATTCCTCATTCTGCACATTTCGGTGTTGAGCTTGCAGGGTCAATGTTGCAGCGCGAAAAGCAAGCCACACCATATAACAAAAACATTCTCAATATGCTGTTAGCTGGCGGTGACGATTATGAGTTATGCTTTACTGCACCCGCAAAAAAACATGCTGAAATTATGCGGCTCAGCCAAAAAATTGCTTTGCCATTAAGTTGTATCGGTCTAATTACCGGAGGCACGACCTTAGTTGTGCATGGCTTAGCGGATGAAATTTTAGATTTTAAGGAAGCCGGCTTTGACCACTTTAGCTAAGAAAAAACATATTAAGCAGCCTAACCTCCGGTTGTTATTACAGCATCCCGCCCATTTTTTTGGCCTAGGTTTTGGCAGTGGCCTTGCCAAAAAAGCCCCAGGCACATTTGGCACGCTAGTCGGCTTCCCATTGTTTTGGCTAATCACTATCTATCCCCTTCCAGTCCAGTTAGCCATGATTACCGCACTATTTTTAATCGGCATTTACTTTTGCGATGTGACGGGTAAAGCCCTAGGCGTACCTGACCACGGCGGCATTGTGTGGGATGAAATAGTCGCAATGATGTTAGTACTTACTTTCACACCGAACCAATGGCAATGGTGGCTTACGGCATTTATGCTGTTTCGTTTATTTGATATTTGGAAACCTTACCCCATTCGCCAATGTGATGCCAAGCTCAAAAATGGTTTCGGTGTCATGTTCGATGATTTGCTCGCAGCCATTTATGCTATTTTAATGTTGAAGTTAATAACGGAGTTATTCAATTGCTTACAGATAACGATTTAACGGCCTTAGCAGAACAACTTGGCAAGCACCTTAAAAAACGAAAACTCACGCTAACTCTCGCGGAATCTTGCACTGGCGGCTTGTGCGCTGAAGTCATCACGCGCATTGCTGGCAGTTCAACTTGGTTTCAATGCGGCTTTATTACCTACAGCAATCAATCCAAAGAAATGTTGTTGGATGTTTCTGAGCATACTTTAAACGCTTGCGGCGCGGTAAGCGAAGAAGTTGCCATCGAAATGGCAATGGGCGCATTTGGTATCAGTGGCGCTAGTTTAAGCGCGGCTGTCACTGGTATTGCCGGGCCAGCAGGGGGTAGTAAAGCCAAGCCAGTTGGCACGGTATGCTTTGCATGGATGGGAATAAACCGCGAACTTATCACCACGACACATCACTTTAATGGCAATAGATTAGATATTCGTCAGCAATCAGCAAAAACCTTAATTGAAGGGCTGATTGCACTTACGTTAAGCAGTGATTTATGAAATAATTACAAGCTTATTATCGCGATAAAACTTCAGAAAACTCAAAGGTAAAACCCATGGATGACAACAAAAGCAAAGCACTTGCTGCCGCACTCGCGCAGATTGAAAAACAGTTTGGCAAGGGCTCTATCATGCGTATGGGTGATAGCAATATTGGCGATGACATTCAATCGGTTTCTACTGGCTCATTAGGCTTAGACATTGCGCTAGGCATCGGCGGTTTACCGCGTGGTCGCGTGGTGGAAATTTACGGTCCAGAATCATCAGGCAAAACCACATTAACGCTTTCTGTGATTGCACAAATGCAAAAAACAGGTGGTGTAGCCGCGTTTATCGATGCTGAACATGCTCTAGATCCGCAATACGCGGCGAAGTTAGGTGTAAATGTGCCAGATCTACTCATTTCACAACCAGATACTGGCGAACAAGCATTGGAAATCGTCGACATGCTAGTCCGTTCAGGTTCTGTTGACATTGTAGTAATTGACTCTGTGGCAGCACTCACACCACGCGCTGAAATTGAAGGTGAAATGGGCGATAGTCACATGGGCCTACAAGCGCGTTTAATGAGCCAAGCCTTGCGTAAACTAACAGGCAATATCAAACGCACTAACACTTTGGTCATTTTTATTAACCAAATCCGTATGAAAATCGGCGTGATGTTCGGCAGTCCAGAAACCACTACTGGCGGTAATGCGCTTAAATTTTATGCCTCTGTACGTTTAGATATTCGCCGCACTGGCGCGATTAAAAAAGGTGATGAAGTCATCGGCTCTGAAACACGCGTAAAAGTCATTAAAAACAAAGTAGCGCCACCATTCAAACAAGCTGAATTTGACATTCTGTATGGCGAAGGTATTTCCCGCGAAGGCGAGATTATTGAGCTTGGTGTTAACGCGAAGTTTATAGAGAAAGCTGGCTCTTGGTATAGCTACAATGGCGAAAAAATTGGCCAAGGCAAAGATAACTCACGCGACTTCCTAAAAGCGAACCCTGCGATTGCTAATGAGATTGATGCAAAAATCCGCGCCAATATGAAAGCTTTAACCGAAGCAATGCCAGCGGTGCGGGCTGAAGAAGACTAGTAACAAGCAATATTGTCGGCGAGGTTCAGTATCGACTTTCAAGCAAAAAGTTTACGGCAGCGTGCGCTGGACTACCTTGCCAAGCGCGAGTATTCTTACCTTGAACTCGCAAAAAAGCTTAATCAATACGCCGAAGAAAACGATGACATAGCTGCAATTTTAGATGATTTTAAAGCGCGCGGTTGGTTGTCTGATGCGCGTTTTACTGAAATGTTAGTGCATGCCCGTAAAACTAAATTTGGTAGTGCAAGAGTAGCAAACGAGTTGCGTGAAAAAGGTGTGGCGGATGAGCTAATTACCAGTGCTGTTGCCGAAATAAGACTGAATGAGTTAGAAAATGCACGCACCATCTGGCAAAAAAAGTATAAAGCCAGCCCAGCAACGCGCGAAGAATGGGCGAAACAAGCTCGTTTTTTACAAAGCCGAGGATTTGGCTTTGATGTGATTAAAAAACTACTGAACCAAACTGAACCAGATACGTCACTAAAAGAGTAAAAAAGCCGCTCAAAAG